>Ga0114982_1000555_pt1 | contig 19972 bp, 10 predicted proteins | sample Shrwel_input2_FT_FD_87183 | JGI IMG/M metagenome (GOLD analysis project Ga0114982, IMG submission 87183) | Subsurface microbial communities from deep shales in Ohio, USA - Utica-3 well 1 S input2 FT | ecosystem: Environmental > Aquatic > Deep subsurface > Shale gas/oil reservoir > Produced... | reverse complement strand
TTTTATTTGTTGAATAGTTAGATTATTAAAGTCAACTATTTCATCATTATTCAGTGGCACATAAACTAAGTCGTTAGGAGATAAAACAATTTCATCTTTATTATCATCAACCTGCTTTCTAAGAAGAATATTCTTTTCCATCTCTAAGGCAGTTCGTAATGGAATGGTCTCATAATCTCTTGAGTTATCCTTTTTGGTAATTCTAAAATGAAAATTACCACCGGTTTCTACCCATTTATGATTATTTGATTTCTTATTACCAATCTTAAATTTTAGAGAAGCACTTTCTGAAATTGGAAGACGGAAAACAGGAATTTTTCGATTTGCATTAAATTCATTTATTCCTTCAATGGAAAATGCTTTATCAATATCATTGTCGTTCATCTTCAAGTGTTGCAATAAATCATTTCTTAGTACTATATCTGCAACTTTATTAATTCTATTTATTACAGCTTCTAAATTAGGCAATGCTCCAGTTCCTGTTCTAACAGATAAACTCGAAATTGGTTGTCTTTTTCTATATTTGATATTTGATATTTTAAAATCCGCATACTCAATTTCTCTATTATCTATTAAAATCGGATTTTGTATTAAATACTTTTTTACTTCACCAATTTTTCCATCAAACATTCCTAGTATTTCATTTACCGCATCTCTTATTTTTTCATCAATAATTAAATCAGCTTTACCCAAATTTCCAACTAGTTTAAGTCTGTCAAAATTTAATGTTATTTCAGCACTCGGATTATCAGTATGTAATGACTTTCTCACAATCCAATGCTTTTGATTTTCATTTTTCTGAGAAATAAAATCCTTTTGAGGTTTGCCATTTTTATCTAATCGCAAGTTTCCTTCATCATCATAGTAACTTTCATATTTATTGGATGATTTTGAAACTATCTTAAAGTCGTTTTTAAAAGAAACAACACAATTCTGAAGACATTCTAAAATTGTTTTTCTGTAATCCTTGCTATCTTTTGTAGTAAAATTATTTTCCCATACCAAATCAACAACCGAATCCTTTTCGTTATTAATAGATTCTTTTTTTCTAAACGAGCCCGGTAACATATATCTCCAGACCTTTTCTTTCGGATCTTCTTTGTCCTGTTCGCTATACATTATTTGCCTTTTAATTCCCGCTCTTTGTTTTTGTATTGCTTCCATCTTTCCTTTTTTCTTGTTTGTAATTCCAGAATTGATGTTATTAAAATACTGTACGTGATTTTCCGTACACAAAGCAATAATTAATGCGTCCAAAGCGTGGTGGCGATGGTCTAATCTCTTCAAATCAAACTTATCATTCTTCTCCAAAATAGCTTTGGTATTTATATCAAAATATTGATGTCCGCTTTTAGAAATATTATAGCTACCAAAATCTTCAGAGTTATGAATTTTATTCAACCTTTCGAATCTTGGTGTTAAAAGTTCTGTCCAAATTTGATTTACCTTCCATTCTTTCTTAAGTCTATCTGTAATTCCTCCAGTAACCGGAATTACATTTTTCGATCTGAATTCAAATTCTCCATCTTCTCTTACTATGTGACTTAATAATTCCATTGCTTTTCGGGCAATGTATTTTGAGTTATTCAGTTGGCTTTCCGTAAAGCCACTTGGAACTTCTTTTGCGAGAAGAATCATTCTTTTTGAATCTTTGAATTGATTGTTAACTAAACTCACATAATCATCTTCACTGATAAGATTAATCGTTACATTTTTGTTTAATTTATTGTCAAATATGGTATGAGTTTTTCCGCCAAATTGTGCTATAAACCCTCTTCCTGTTCTATGCGACTTAAACCTATTGATTACAGCTTCGCAAACTACTTTATTGTTAAGCGAGTCATTTGTAATGCTAGCTCTGGAAAAAATATGGTCAACATTGTATTTATTGCCATTAAACAAGTCGGTTAAGCTAATAATATCTCCTGTGTAAGGCGATTTATAACCTTGTTCTATCCAAAGTTTATATTTTTCAAAATCAGCTTTTGTTATTTTTTGCTTTTTAAGAATAGCTTCAATATCATTCTTACTGAACTTATCTTTATTAGTTGTGTAAAAATCTTTATCTGAATAACTTCTCAACTTAGCTCCGTCTTCCACAATTTTTAATCGCTCAAAATGATCCTGATTCTCTTTTTTTGCGTTATATGGAGAATTGCTTAAAAACTCTTCTAAAATATTTCTTAATCTATTATTTTCTGCCCTGCTATTTTTCTGTCTATCTGTAATTTCTTTCTTTTCTTTATTAGATTTTTGCAATTCTCTTGCAACTTCTAAATGAATTTCAGTAAAGAATTTTTTTTGAGACTTTCCATAATATTCCCAAATATCCGCAACAACTTTCATTGTTTCTTTCAGAACTTTTTCAGCAGTTGGATTGTTTAAAGAGTGATGTTTTAGTTCACTCATTATTTCTTCTCTAATTTTATCCGGACTATTCCAATATTTCGCTTGTGATAATTCAGAATGCCTTCCATAAATAAAATAGGAAGCCTGTGTTAAATTTAAAAATTGAAAATCTTGGATTTTTTCAAATTTTTTAAATGTATTGAATAGTCCTTTCGGAAAAGCAATTTCACCAGCTTTTACATTTACATTATTCAAAATAATTTTACTTAAATCAATAGAATCAGAAGACCAATCAATTTCATTTATTTTACTTAATATCGTTTTTGCTCTTTCAGGATATTTTTCCTGCCATTTTTCATCTAATTTTTCAGAAGTAAGAAAATTTTCTCCAACTCTCATCATAGGGAGTAATTTATTCAAAGCTTTTATGGAGTAAGAAGCATAATTAGATGGAAACTTAGGATAGTTTTCAAAATCCCGACACAGTTTATCTATAATTTCATCCGAAATATTTTCATCTTTCAAATATTTAGTGAAAAAATTAAAAATGTTTGTCTTTCCAAATTTAGGATTAGTGCTATCCGTAGTTTCACTTACTTTCTTTCTTTCAGTTGAACTTACGGAATATAAATAATGCCATAAATCAATTTCTTTTTGTTGAGTCATAAACTCATCAAAATCTTCAAATCCACAACGTTTAAATCTAATTTCAAAACTTTTTCTTGTTTCATTTCCTTTAAACTCATCTTCTACAGGATAATTCCAAAGAATTTTTCGTTCTCCTTTTTTTCCGATATCAAGCTTAAATCGGTCTTTACAAAATGTTAAAAAATCATCAATTGCAACCGTTGAACGATGATTAAAATGATTAAATAAAGCGTGATAATCTTCTGGTCTAAAATACTGCGATGTAATATCAACATTGGTTTCTGATTTTCCTTCGGCATCTTTAGACTCTAACTGAATTAATTTGATGTTATGTATTTTATCCCATATTCTAAATTCTTGGAACAATGGATGCGAGGCAGAAACTGCTTTTTTATAAACAGGAATGTCTGTAATCTCACCTGTTGGAGTATTTACATCTTCTTTATAATGATCCACTTCATACTTACAATCAGAAATTTCAGATTTTTTTGATTTTAAAGGTCTTTGATAGAGCAAAATATCTTCAACCAATAAATTAGTTAATGCGTTTTTGTTTTCTAACAAAGCTTTAGAATGTTCTTCATTATGAGGATACAACAACTTTACGCATTTTTCAAATACTTCCTTATTATCTAAAGTATTTGTATGAAATTTTTCTTGAGTTTTTAAAATTTGAGATAACTCTTCACGATAGAATTTTCTATCTATCGTTTGGAAAAGACCACCAATTATTTTAGTTCTTTCACCTGTTATAGCATCATTTTTGAGCACGTCATAAATCCAACCAGATAAACTTTTCTCACTTTTAATAATTTCTTTCTCAGTTTTCTTTTTTAATAAAGTCCAATCTTTACTTCCTTCACTATTAAAGTCTGGTAATTTTATACTCGGAATAATTGAATCTGGTTTACCCTTGAAATCATATTTATTTGAGATAACAAATAATTCTGTAATAACTTTTTGCTCGTCCTGAATTTGTTTTTGAAGTTTCTGGTAGGTAACATCGAATTTTTCCTTTTTCTTTTCTGTTTTCCAACCATTTGTATAAATAAAATCATACTTATGCTTGGCTTTTTTATCATCAATTGCGTTATGCTCAATACTTGAAAGTGTCAAATTATACAAATCATTGATTTGATAAATTGTTTTTTCAGGTGAAATATTGCCAGCACCGTCCAATTTTAAAATTTTAGAAACCTCTTTTACGTCATCAACAAAAGTCAATTGTTCAGTTGAATATTCTTTATATTTAAAACTCTCAGAATCATTTAATGTAATTTCAAAATAATTTCCGTCAGCATCATTCTTTGATTCTACATTTATTACTTTTAAATCAAGCTGTTCTTTTATTTCGTCAGATTTTTCATCCTCATTTTCAATTTCAGCGAAATCGGTTCCCCTCTTTTGATTATAACTTAATAAAACCCAGGCCAATTCTTCCAATGAAATTTTCTCTTTCATTGCCTTATTTCTAAGAAAATATATTGTCCAATCTTTAGGAACACGCTTTTTCTTTTTATTATTAATTTCAGGATTTACTTTCTGTAAATCTTCAATCATTTCATTAAAAGCATCTTCAAAATAAAATTCATATTTATTCTCTGCGTTTTTCGTTGATAAATAAGCCATTTTAGGCTCTTTTCCTTCTTTGAATTGTCCACATTTTTTTCCATTTTTTTCAAAATCTATATCTATTTTATAATGCTGTGGTAAAGCATCCAATAGATTTAATACTAGATGTAAACGGTCTCTTCTTAGTAGGTAACGTTCCTTTGTAATTCTAGCTCGATGTAAAATTGTTCTTTTGCCAGAAGCACTTTCAACTTTTTGTCCAGCATTAAATTTTGAAAACTCTTGTCCATCCATCGGAATAATCCGAGAGCCTAATCCTAAAATTTTCAAAGTTTTTTTTTCGTGGTCAACTTCTACCAACGCCCATCCAATAGAGTTCGTTCCCAAGTCTAATCCAAGTATATTTTTAGTCATAATTATTGAGTTTTTGAATTGTATAAATGTAAAAAGAATATTTTTCATTAAAATACGGAAAACCGTAAACCAATTAAAAAAATATTTTTCTACATTTGTATCCGAAAGCAATTCACAATAAGGATTATTCCGTTGTGAAAACATTCAAGGCGGGGCAACTCGCTTTTTTTTGTTATAAACATACAGTCTAAATAGCTTATTGTTTAAAAACTCTTCATTTTCAGCTTATTTTTTTGACACTAAAAATATCTATCTGAAAATGAATTTTATTACATGAACAACTATTACATGCATATTCATTTTGTGTTCTAAAATTAATTCAAGCCTCTCAACAATACAAATAAACCCCACAATCAGAAGATTTTCATTCTTCGATTGTGGGGTTTATGTTAGTTAAAAATTTTATTTTCTTTTACCAAACAAACTCACATGGCAATTGTCTTTCTGCAATTACTCTGCGTGATCTTGTCACATACAGTCTCAGGAAAGCTCCTGCTTCAATATTATAGATGTCTTTGTCATAAATTTTAACCGTCATCGCACCGCCAGATTTATCAAAATTATAAATAACGATCTGTTGCTTCGGATAAATTTCTTTGAAGTTAACAACCATTTTCACCTGCTCTCCAATAATATGAATCAGTCGGTTTCTATCATCTACATCCAAATAGCCGGAAGGATCGATCTCATATTCGTGAGGATCTAGTCTGATTGCATATTCAGATTCATCATTTACAATCTCATCTTTAAGACTGGCTACATTACCATTGGGAATAAATATGGTGTCTGGTCTTTCCTCTTCCGATTTTAAGTTTTTACTGGCTTTAACGGAACCTTCTACCGTTAATTTATCTTCCTTGTTAGATTCTCTTCCCATACCGAAGAGTCTTGTATCTAAATTAAAGTTCAGTCCATCAAAAGTACCGTAACGTGAACCATATTTATAAAAACTCTCTTGTTTGGCTGAAACAAATCTGTCATTGTTACGATCCACCATACCGGATTCACCTCCGAAATAATCATCTGCAATGAGTAAACCAGATCCTGTATTTACTGTAAAGTCTGAGTTGAGCTGCAGACCATACTGAGCCATATAATTCCATTGCTGAATGTTTCCAGTATTAAAATCCTGAGTAGACCAAATCTGCTGCCAAGCTGACCAACTCCCTCCACTTAGAGTTCTTTGATAAGTTACATTAGAAGTATTACCTGAGCCAAATGACGTTGCCGTCTGTTTCACCCAAGTAGAATCGTGAGTTTCAATAGTCACGTACCACCAACCATTATTGTTTAAAGGTGCATTAATTAATCCTGAACCTCTATAAAAGCCTGTTTTAAGATAATTATTTAAATTTGAACCTGATATGATAACAGATGTACCATTTGGTGTACTCAAAAAATTTGACTGCACATAAGACTGTGTTGCCAATGCTACAAACAATCCTGAATTATGATACATATACGGAAATGAATTTCCATCTGCGGTAGGTATATTTCCGGAAGAGAAACCAACTGCGGTAGCATTTTCCTGACCATTAGCTTTTGTACTTAGCTGACTAACATTTACCGCATGAGTTCCTAAAGTTCCATTTGGAATTACAGGACTTTGCAGAAAAGTATTGGTACCTGTAAAAGTCTGGACACCATCCAGTGTGGCATAATTACCCAGTTGGGTATTTAAAGATGATTGTGTCACATAACTTGCCGGATTAAAATTTCCTGTGTGGTAAACTTCTTTCCAACCAGACCAGCCAGAATTTCCTGAGCCAGTAGTAGATCCCCTGAATTTCATTCCTCTTCCACCTCTTTCAATAGTTAGTTGCTGTCTTCCATCAGAAGAGTTTAAATTTAAAGTAGTAGTATAATTAAATCCTGATGTTGGGTTTTCTTGTCTGTAAATTCCTGATTCTGATATATCTTCTAAAGAAATTCCAGTTTTTAAATTTTTAAAAGGATTGTGATTTCCTTCATGAAATATCGTCCATGATTGCGATCCATCAGCATTTTCAATTCTTGGATCGAGTCCATTAGTTCCTCTATTAATATAAACTCCACCCCCTGATTTCTTATAAATCTTACCTCCTTCATAGAAATTAACACCAGAGTTATCTTGATTAAAATTAATATTTCTATTTAAATAAGCTCCATTTACATTAAATGTGTAGAGATTACCAACTCCTGCAAAATTAAAATGAGCATTAGTAGTAGTTTGAAGTGCAATATTGGGTAATGATAAATTTCCCAGATACAGACTATCACCTTGAGAATTTAATATCTGACCTCCAGCTAAATTATCAGAACCTAATAATCCTAAACTTCCATTTAAAGTTCCGTTCTGAGAAAACCTGAGATATGCTCCATTATTTTGACTTCCTGGCACTCTTAATAGAATTTGATCTCCATTAGCTCCATCCCATGATGTAGAAAGTAATTTTTTTTGAGTATATGAATCTCCAACAGTAATTAAATCTGATATAGCTCCATTAAAATGAATTGTTTCGTTCTTAGCATAAAACGCTTCTTTTATTCTAGAAAATACAGAACTGTTTACTTCGTAAATTTCAGCAAAAGCTAAATAAAATTCTACTGCAGTATTCGGACCTGATACATATACATGACCGCCATTTCCAAAACTAGTTCCTGTTCCGCACATAACTGCCCGAACATAAGTTTCCCATTTTCCTGTTCCGGCTCTTGACGTTAACCAGTTAATGGAAGCATTTTCTCCCATATAGTTTTCAGCATTATAAAATGAATATCCTACTGGAAGTTTAGCCGTGAACTTTTGAATAAAAACAGCGTTAGCTCTGGCGTTAAACCCTAATATAAATCCGCCTAAACCAGGAGTAGCCCCATTGCCATTATAATTGAATCTCAACTGTATTCCTGATCTGTTTGGAAGATTGGAAGCAGCTTCCCTAGTCATAGTTACATTACCATTACCATAGTTATTATAAACTCCTATTCCATTGGTTCCATTCCTAAATTCTTCATCTCCATATAAAGGATAAGCTCCTTGTAACGCAAGATTAAGTAAAGAGAATGGACCCATCTGTGGATTAACCACAGATGATTTGCCCCATCCTGAATATATAGTATTTTGAAAACCTATAGTTTTAGTAGAGTCTATTTTTTGTTCCGAATATTTGTCAATATATTCTTTACTGTCAATACTACCATCTGCTTTTAAAAATTGGGCGGCAGTACCGCCCAATACCCTATATCCTTTCGAGGTGTTATAGTATGCATATTTAATATCCATGTTTAAATATCTTTACGGGTTACTGTTATAGCTACAGTGTTTGGTAAAGCAGAATCAAATTCAATATCGATTTTATTCGGATCTGTTAATTTTATCCTGCCATCGATTTTGTAAAATGTCACTGTATCGTACATAGCAACGTCTACATTTCTGGTACCTAAGTTATGTACAACACTTGCAGTTCCTGAAATAGAAGTACTGTATGATTTCACAATATTACTTCCAGCGATAACTCTACCTTTAGAATCTACCGTAACCTCATCGTAAGTTCCGGCTGTCACTCCTGTTGCAGCTAATGTCAAAGCTGAGGTAACGTTTGCAGACCCGTCAAACGAAACATTCCACGCTCCGTCACCTGTAGCCGAAATTGTTCTTGGAGTGGTCAGTTTTGCGGATGATCCTGTGGTATTGATTGCTGCAGTTCCTGTTAATAATGTTGCCGGAACCGCAGTTACAGGAATTGTAACGTTTCCGGAACCATCGATTGTTTGTGCTGTGGAAGTAACTCCTGAAAGAGTAATGCTTCTAGCTGTAGTCCATTTTGTAGCGGAAAGAACACTTTTTGATGCATCTGCCGTGTTATCAACATTACTTAAACCTACATGAGATTTATTTAAAACAACAACACCTGTTAATCCGTTTACAGAATCTACAGCTCCGGAAGTGATGTAAACAAACGTTGTCCCCGTCCATCGGTACGTTTTGTTGGTATCAAGCGATACATAAATTTTACCTGTTTCACCAGCAAGAAGGTTTGTATATGCAGCTTCTTTATAAAATTTTCCATCGGCAACTTTATAATACCCTTCCAAAACGTCATCCACATAAGACGGTAATTGATTTGCAGGAACCTGTCCCGATGCATCCAGTGTAGCAACTCCATTCGCTATACCTTTTTGTGATACCGAGATATAATTAGCCAGATCTGCAGATGTAGGCAAAGAGCCTAAAGATACCGTAATCCCGTTAGCAGTTTGGGTAACTCCTGTAACTACATTTCCTGTACCTGAAGTGGTAACCGGCAAAGAGAATGTAGTTCCCGACAATGTCAAACCATTTCCTGCACTGTAGGTGGTATCAGTAGAAGCTAAAGTAATGGTATTCCCTGCCTGACTGATTGCCATATTAGAACCTGCAGCAAGCGTAACATCTCCCGAAACTAAAGAACCGGATGCCCCACCTTTTAAACGGGTAATGGTATCGGGCGTTGTGAATGATCGGTTTGCCGACAAATCATAAGCTGTACCGTTAATTGTTAGTGTTCGTGTTTTGGGTACGTAATCTAACGGATTCAAATTTCCATCATGCCAAAACGTACTGATTGACCTTGTGCCACCGCCGGCTGTTAAAACTTCGCTGTCTGTTTTTCCTTCAATTTTGTAACCAACAGAGCTTCTGTAATAAGCGTATTTAATGTCCATAATTATATTTTTTTAATGGTTAACTGAATCATATTTGGTGGTAAAGAATCGAATAGCACGTCAATAGTATTTGTGTCTATTCTTTTTACCTTAAGGGGTACTGTAAACATGGTAACTGTGTCATAAGCATCAATGACAAAACTTAATGTATTAAGATCATGCTTTATTCGGGAGTCGCCCCTAACTTTTTCTTCATGCCTGATTTTTTCGGAATTGGCTGCATCTTCGATTTTTTTAATCTTATCATACACCAAATCATTGAATTTATTTTGATAACTAACTGCACCCCAGTTTGAATAACTTCCAACAAGATTAATTTTATCGTCTGAACTATTTCCGAGACCAGTTTCTTTAAGCAATTCTATCTGCTCTCTGTTTTCTTTGATATAGTCTACTATTTTTTGTAATTCATCGAGGTTTACATCGTTGGAAATTAGCATTGCATTAATTTTGGCAATATCTGCAAGCATTTCATCATCTTTTATGTGAAATACATTCAGAATTTCCTGAATCTGCTCTTTTGTATAGACATTTCCTGTCTCTTGGTCGCCATCAACAGTTGCTGCTAAATGTATCTTTAACTTTTCTTTCCATTCTTCTACATTCGCAGCAGTAAGATTTGATGCGTTAAGCTTAGCAAGTACGGAATGATGAGCGTTTTGATCTTCCTGATGATTTGTAAAAGCTTCATTTAATCCTGTCACATCGCTCATTTTGATTTTATCATCCAAATGACGGAATGAAGAAAAGGTCTGCTTAAATTGATATTCTGTAGGCATATCACCTTCTTCAAACCAACTGAAGATCGTATTTAATGGTGTAGGTGTACTCATTTGCTTTTTGAAAATTAGTGTTGATAAATTGATAATTGAGAAAATTCTCCCCTGTTCATAAGCCAATCGCTATGAATACAGTTTTCTTTATGGTTCTGGATTAATTACAGAGTTGTGATCAATCAACCCTGTTTTTTTAAAAAAATTTTATATTGAAATCAGCAATATATTTCACATTTTTATCTGCGACAATTTTTGCCCGATCTCTTCATATATTTTTTTGAAGTCAATGACTATCCGAATTTTTGAGAGTTCAAATTTGATCATTATTTTGCTCTTATAAAAGTTTTTTCACCTATTCATCCTGTAGTTGCAGCAGTCTTAACTTTTCTGAAACAAGATAATATTGTTTGTAATTACCGTTTGCAAAATTCATTTTTTTTGAACAAATCTGAAAGTTTTTCCATCCTTTCATCCCGTAGTTGCAGTAGTCTTTGCTTACGTAAAATACAATACAATAGAAGTATTTTTAAAATTTAGATATGATTTAAAATAACCTCAACAGAACCATCTGGAAAATAGTATGATCTATTCAATATCGATTATAACGCAAAAGCGCCACTTAAAACAAGTGGCGCTTTTTATTGAATGAATTAAATGATACTGAATCAGATCTTTATAAAATCTAAGGTTTATGATACGGGCATCCTACAGGAGGATTCACAGTACGCTCTGCATTAGAAGCAGGTGTTGTCATACTCATTCCGGAAGGAGCATTGAAAAACTGCTCTTCAATAATTTTTCTCTGATCTGCAGGAATGTCTTCAATCTTACGAAGCGTATTCACCTGAATGTGCGGCCAGCTTGTAGTACCGCCGTCGTTTCCGAAATCAAATTCAAAAAATATAATCTGCTCATATTGCAGCTGAAGGATTTCTTTTCCGTCTTCTATCACCGTTTCTATCCACATTCTAAAATCTACTTCAACAGTAGGAACAAATCGGTTAACAAAAGGAACATTTAAAATTCCTCCCTGCGCTCCGGTTTTCATTTTTGATGACATCTGAATCAAAACATAATTCGCAACGTTTTGTCCGCTCAATGTATCTCTAAGTCGCATATCGGGTCTTACGCAATAAGGATACAGATCGTTCGCAAGAATTCTTTGAGTGTAGATTTTATTGGATCCGGGATCGTTTTCATCTGTCAATGTCTCATGAACCCAAGCCGGAGCTGGCTGATCAAGATTGATAGGATTTGTAACACTTGCGCCGGCTCCGCCCATCGTTGGCGAAATTGCAAGATGATCCGGTTGCCAAGTCGCATCACCGTAAGGAAATTGCGGCGCACCACTGATTAAATAATTCGGTCCGCTCGGTGCAATATCTCCCAATAAAGTAATAGTGCTTCCGTGGGGAATAACACCACTTCTAGAGATAGAATAATCCGGTATAAAATAAGGTCCTGTAATGCCGTCTCCCGGCTTTATTTCCTGCGCCGGAATAATTTCAAAATATTCCTGACCATCTTTTAATTCGCTTAAAAGAATATAACTTACATTTCCATTATCATCTTTTACCTGAACCAATGGCTCATTTCTGTATTCTCCTTTATAGCCGTATTTTTGATAATCTTCCTGTGAAAAAGCATGAATACCTCGGTCTTTTTCTATGGTTTCTCTGGTTGCTGCATAATTGTACACATCACTCAGCCAAAGATACATTCCGTTTTCTTCGTGAATTCCTGCATATTCCAGATCAGGTTTTCCTTCAAATTTATTGACGCTTTTAATGGTCTGATCATATTTTACCGCACCACAAAACAATTCACTCGCACCACCACGATTACGAACACCACCCGGAACGATTTCGAAAGTCAGTTTTTCAATATATTCTTCCGTATCAAAACTGAATTTTCCCGGAATTGTATTTTGATCAGTTCCCGGAGAAGGCATAATCGTTGTATGAATTCCGCTTCCTAATGATGGTCTTTTTATGTTTTGGTTATAATTGGCATTGTAACTCACCCATGTTCCTTCAAGAGCTGCTAAAATTCCATAATCGACATTATTGGCAATTTCCGCTAAATTTTCTTCTCTAAAAGGTCTTACCGGATCGTCTATCAAAAGTTTGGAATACCCATCCATAAGTGTTGCCAAATAGCCTTTTGTACTTTCTGCTGAGGTTCTTAAAAGTTGACCTTCCTCAAGTCCGTCTTTTTTTCTTTTTAACATGATATATTAGTTTTTTGGGGTTATTAATTAGAAGGATACTCAAAAGTTGGTCCTGCATTGTATTGGGAAGTCAATGGCTGACTCATCAATCCGATTGCCTGCTCTTTCAATGCATACATATACATGATGGATTTTGCCAGTTCTTCAGAATGTCCTTCTACGGCAGCCTGAATCGCATCCAATAACTTTTTATACGTAATATTAAATTGTTTTCCCTGTTCGAATAACTGCGGATTCGACTGGTAATCTGACATTTTAGGATTCGGTTTCATCGGATAGGCTGCGTTCCAGTCAACAGGAAGCGGTTTTCCAACCGGTGGAGTGGTTACAGGCATCATTCCGTTTTCGTCGGTGAACGGTCTGTAATCTCCCCCTAAATAAAAATGTTCATGAAAAATTTCTTTAAATCTGAAATAATGAGCCAGTTCCGCACCTTCCTCAAACTGTGAAGGATCTACATCGAAAATAGAATCATCCGCGCCTTCTCCTTGTCCTTTAATTTCCTGAAAAACAAGAATAACGCCTTCTAATGCATCAACAGGATACAGTTTTCCGCCGCTTCCGTAGTATTGTTCTGGACGGATCTGTTTCGCGGGATCTCCAGTAAAAATTCCGCCTTTGTTAAGTTCTTCAAAAGTCTGCGGTAGTTTTCCGTTTGCTTTATAATAGGCAATAATCTGGAATACAACAATGTAAAAGAACACTACATCATAATACTCTCCAATGGTATGAACGTTTTTCATGATGAAATCCTTCATGTTTTCCAAGGTCCACAAATTATTTTCCTGAACGGCACCTCTTGAAAGCATGGCTTCCGGTTGTGAGTCATAATCATATTTCGGTGCTTTTACTAAAGGATTGCTCGGACTTTCGATGGCAATAAATGTGGCAATACTGTTGGATGAGAACGTTTCCAGACCAACGAAGAAATCAACATTCATAGGAAGTTTCATCGGGTAATTAGGATAATTCTGCGGTCTGTTTACCGAAGGCTGAATGCTTACTGCGTTCATGACGTTGCAAACCATAATCATGTGAAGCATTTCTTCAACCGCTACACTTCGGATGATCTGTGAAGGAAGAATATTCGTTCCGTCTTTAATAGAATATAAAGCCGTTAAATACGGAGGAATTGTGGAATGCTCGATTAAAATCGCAGTCTGAAGCAAATCCTGTAAAATCGGACGGTAATCCAAATTCTCTAATCCTTTTTTTACCTGAAACGCCTTTTCTCCTGAGAAATCTGCGGTCGGATTAATTTCCGGAACTTCACCGCCAAATTGTGATCTAAGATACCCATTAAACGCATCAATCTGGTTATTAAGCAAAAGATTGGTTACGTTTTTACTGTGGTATTTTATTCCTTCAATCCAGTTTTCTTTACTGTTTGTGTTGTCGAATAATAACGACTGTAAAGAAATGGCTTCGTCTACGATGATATTTTTATCTGAAGAACTTCTTAGAAGACTGCTGTTTTCCTGAGGTTCTGTTTTATTGATTAGTCTTTGTCTCATGTTTTCTATTTTAATATATTTTCCAGATCTTTCAGAATAGATTCTACGGAACGGATGGTGAATGCGGATAAGGTAAGAGTAGGGTTGGAAGTTCCCAGAGTTGTCATATTTCCGGCTCCTACAATGTATAGATTCGGATGATCCCACGATTTGCAATAGCTGTTCGTTACAGAATCGTCCGGATTGTCGCCCATTCTGTGGGTTCCTACAATGTGTCCGGCTCCGTTATAAGAATATCTTACATTATTATATACAAAAGTATTATTGTCCGTCGCATTGTATTTGGTGAAATCTTCAATATCCAGTCTTGCAAACATTTGGTCTGAAGCTAATTTTGCCTGTTCCATTGCTCTCATTTCGTATTCTGTAAGCCCATAATTGATAACAGGACGCGGAATTCCCAATACATCCAGATACTGGTCGTTAATAGTTACACGGTTATCCGGATTCGGAAGCTGCTCGATCTCAAAATGGAAAAGCACCTGTCTGGAAAGTCTGTGCGTTAATGCATCTTTCAGTTCTTCTCCGAAAAGCCCGTCATTTAAAAACTCTGAAAGGTCTGATCCAGGAGAAGAAGCCGGCCAGCTCCATCCCCAGTTGTCAAGAGGAGAGATCCATGCAGAAAACTCGCTTCTGAAATTTCCGTCACGGAAAGACGAAATGTTGGTTGTGGAACCGGGACCTCTGTAAGAATAAACAGGATCCGGAAATAATCCCCAAGTAAGCATTACCATGTGATCCATCAGGTTTCTTCCTACCTGATCGCTTCTGTTGGCAACGGTTTTTTCAACATTTTGTCCGTTTTCGAAAACAGTGTATTTTGAATTTAAAAGAATTTTTGGGTTTTCAAAAGCATTGGCAGCAAGAATAACGATTGTTTCATTCGTATCGATAACTTCTTCTACAAACTCTGTTTTCTCTCTTGAAATATATCTTCGGATGTGAACTTTAGAGATTTTTTCCTGATCTGCCACATCTACACTTAGTTTGTACACTACGCTTTGTGCCTGAACCTGAATATTATGATTTCTCTGAAGATTCTGGTTTTTATTAACTTTATATAAAGCTTTTTTCAGCGTTTTCAGAGCGTTGTATTTTGCCTGAACCGGACAGATCGGAACGCAGGATGCATTTCCTTCACAGCGTTCTCCCATATAAGGATTCCATACGGCTCCTAAAGCTTTGTATTCTTCGCTCTCAATATTTTTTAAAGTTAAAGTATATCCCGATTCTGATGCTTCAGCTTTCACTATTTTGGATGTTCCGTAAGCAATATTCGGGGTAGAATTTCTTCCCTGCGGAGACGGAACAAGCATTATCGGATATTCTTCAAAGTTGAGCTGAACCGAAGTTCCTACCAATCCGTTAATAATCTGATGATCCATATAACTCTGCGGAATTTCTTCCATCGGAAAAACATAATTTTTACCGTAGTATTCTTCCATACTTTCCTTAATAGGATATTCCTGCGCTGCAACATTTCCGGAAACACCAATCTCAAATTCCGCCATTTCATAATAAGGCTTTAACGTCTCATAATCAATTGGCCAGTCCATCGCTCTGCCATATTGTTCCTTCAGTCTGAAATCGTTCGGAAGCATTCTTGGGGTAGTTCCGAGCCAGTGAAGTGTAGTTCCGCCTCCTACACGAATGGCATCACTTGCAAAAGGCATCGGACCGAACTGTACCAGATAACCTTTTTTATCCGGAAACGGCGGAACAATCGGTTCTATATCCAGAACATTCGGAGAGGGAGCCTGTTTCAGATTCGGATACGGTGAATTCGGAACTTTGGCTTCTTCTATGTAAAACTTACGGATGTAATCGTTGTAAGTAACCATTGAAGTGGCAGAATCGAGTTCTATTCCGGCTTCAAGTCCCGCTTCATACATCAGAATCGATAGTTCTTTATACGTTTTGGAGTCGTCTGTTTCGGAACGATGGATCATTTTTTTTGCATCGGCATCAAAAACGTGGTCTGTTAAAAGTTTGGCAATCAAAGATCCGGCGATTCCTGTTCCTACGATGATTACATCTTTCTTTTGCTGAGGTTTTTCTGTCTGATTCATGAGTTGCTGTTTACAGGTTTTGTTTCCCAAGATTTAAAGCCCGGCTGTTTTGCTCCCGGCGGATGCGCATGCATTACCGTCCATACAAGACCTTCTTTGTAAGATCTGTCGTTTACGTAAGCGCCTTCCCAGGTTCCCATGTACCAAAGGGTAATTACACTCTGGGCAATTTCCTGAGTTGCGGGATTGGCAATAATTTCTGCGGTGATCGCAATTTTCAGCTGATCCTGACTTGCCGAATTTTCCAGAACATTCTTAGAAATATTCAGAAATTCAATAAAAGTGGCAGTTTCAATCTGGTTGAGAATGTACTTGTAATAAATCTCGGCTAAGCCTGTAGATTGGAGCTCGTTCACGGAAAATCCGGTGAGGGATTCTGAAATCGCCATGAACACGTCATAATAATAATCGTCGACGTTGAAGATTTTGCTGATAATCATTTTTATAAAATTTGGTTTTAAATAAAGCCTGTATTCTTTAAAAAAGACATTAAAAGTCAATATCAAATATTAAAATATTCAGTATTAAACTTTAATTAAAAAAAATGGTTTTGTTGTTTGGATTTAAAACGTTTAGATAAATTCTTTATAACTGATTGTTTTCTAAAGCTTTTATTGAGGCAACATACTTTTTGTAAGTAATGGATAAAGGTTGAAAACCTTTTTTAAGAAATGGTTTCATATTAATAGTTTTGGTTGGTTAGTTTTTTAATGATTCGGTTATCAATACAAATATACACTTATTATTAAATTATAATCAAATTAAAATTTAAAATAACATAAAATTAATATTGGTTCAAAACATATTCTTGTTATTTCGCAACTTATTCCGAAATATTATTTTACACCAAAATTAATCTATTCAACGTTATCAGACATCCGTGTTTTTACTGATTTTTCAGAGAAAAATTTTCACACAAATAAAAGCGTCACCGAAGCAGGTAACGCTTTTATAAATGAAAAAACCAAAGCAAAAAATTACTTCGGTTTTGATGATTTATTTAATTTTAGATTAATAATGGTTCAAATAAGGTTTCTTTAAATTTATTTTGTGAAAAACAGATCAGCTTCCTGCTTTCTTCTTTTTACCAAACCATTCAAAACTTTACCTCCGGCGGTAATATATCGGGAAGTAAACCAATCTTTTATGGTTTCAGAATTTGATTTTTTATTGATCAGAGAAAACAAAGTATCAGAACCTCCTGTGTTGTAAGTGTGAGAAACCAAAGCATCAAATTGGTTTTGGGTAAGTGTAACTTTAATTTTGCTTTTAACTATTTTTTCATAAGTAGGCAAAACAGATGCAAATAACTCCGCTGCTTTTTCTCTGGTAATGGGAGAATCTTTCATGTTTACTTTTTTTCCACCAGGATAATAGGTGTTCCCGTATCCTATGGTGGGAATTTCTGCTGAATCCAAATAAGGCTTGGAACTGAAACCTTCAAATGATAAAATAAGATTTATTCCTTTTTGTGATGTTTTCATTTTTTAAAATATTTGTACGTGAAAAAGATGAATATTAAAAAGACTGCAATTGTTGTAATGACAATCCAGGTTCCTGCCTGAAATCCTTTAGCTATTATTTTATTTGTCTTCTGTGAAATTTCGGAGGCTGTTTCTTTATTTTTCTCTTTTGAAACAGCGTTATGAGACAACTCTTGGATAATACTTATAAATTCTTCTCTTTTAGTTTCTGCCTTTTTATTTTCAGCCTTTTTAAAATGATTATTGATTAAATATTCTGCGTTTCCTTTAATAGAAATACTCTGAATGGTATCCCGACCAACAATGTTGTGAAAAACAAAAGGATTTGATTCATCAGATTTTCCTGTAATGACTACATCGCCGGAAGTTTCATTTTTATTTTCATTGATAAATGCGGAAGTTTCTGTATTCTGAATCGATTTTGAACTTTCTGATCCTACAGAATCAATTTTTACCATTTCTTTTTCTCTACTGTTTTCTTTGTAAGAAGCTGTCATTTTATTTTTGCTTCTACAACCAAAGGCAATGCTGATTAAAACCAACAGTCCTAAAATTTTTGCTTTCATGAGCTTTATTTTTTTTAATTTGAATAAATAGAATCCTGTGAAATGAAAAAGAAAATCATTTCAGATTTTGGAAAACCAAACGTATTAAGAATGTATGATTACTTCGCTAAGAAAATTTTTGATTTATCAATGATGATCCGCTTTTATTTCATCATGCTGAATTTAATACAAATACGCCAAGTTATATGATTTTGTTTAATTTAAAAATACATTTCACTTAGCTATATTTGTGTTTCAATTTTTTTAAGTGAAAATTTTATCCTCCTTCACATACTCTTTTTTGATGCTTTCTAATAAAACATCTAACCTAAGTTTGTAATCAGATTGTTGTGATGCAATTGTTTTTAAACATACATCTTGTATTACATTCATAATATTAGAACCCGTTAATTCATACCTTTTAGCAATATGATCCAGATTAATATCTTCGAGCTGTAATTGTTCGGGTAAATTTTGCTGCCAAATACGCAAACGCTCTTCATACTTTGGATTATTAAATTGTATACAGCTATGAAAGCGTCTCGTAAAGGCTTTATCCATATTATTCTTGAAATTGGATGCCAGAATAATAAGTCCGGAAAATGTTTCTATTCGCTGTAACAAGTAAGAAACTTCCTGATTGGCGTATTTATCATGTGCATCCCGCACATTGGTACGCTTTCCGAAAATAGCATCTGCTTCATCGAAGAATAAAATCCAGTTTTTATTTTCGGCTTTATCGAACAATTTAGCCAATTGCTTTTCTGTTTCGCCAATGTATTTTGAAACCAACATCGAAACATCAACCCTGAAAACAGGTCGTTTCGTATATTTACCCAAAAGAGTCGCCGCAAGAGTTTTTCCGGTTCCCGGTTCTCCATAAAACAATACTCTGAAACCCGGCTTCAGCTTTTGCTGCATATCCCAGTCTTCCATAAGAATCTTGCTACTGTTTGACCAGTCTTCAATACTCTGGATCTCCCGTAATGTAGCTTCAGGAAGTATTAAATCTTTCCAAGACCGCTTGGTTTCTAATAATTCCGCAGGAAAATGGTTGCTCATTTTCGGTAATAATTCTACTCCAAAAATTATTGTATTAAAAGCTTCCTGCGGAACACTTATTTGACTGTTTATAGCTTCATCATGAGCTAAAACCGAAAAAACAATCAATTCTTCTTTAATTAAAACAGAATTTGGACTGAAATAATCTAACACATTCAAGCGTTCTGCAATGTTTTCTCCTCCTAAAATATATTGCACAAATTGGATTGTCGGATAAAAAAGCCTGCCATTATCACTTGTTGAACAAAAATCGAACAACGCGCTGTGCGGAAATTCTAAGTAAATGCGTTTCAACAATGACGGATCTAATCTTGGCAATAATGCCATTAAGAGAATAACAACTTCCGGATGAGTAAGATTTTGTTTAAAAATATAATCTCCGAACTCAAAACCCACGTAATTTTCAGCATTAAATTCAGGAGCTTGAGTATTAAAATCATCTGAAGTATTGTTGATACGCCATGTAATTACATCTTCTAAATGAGTAAATAATTCTTGTATTTGTTTTGAGTTCATTTTTAGTTTTTTTATATTTAGGTTCAAGTATTTAAGGGTTCTATTTAATATCTCTTATAAATGGGGAAACCCTAATATTTTAAACACAAAACTTTGCTAAGATATTAACG
>Ga0114982_1000554_pt1 | contig 19979 bp, 15 predicted proteins | sample Shrwel_input2_FT_FD_87183 | JGI IMG/M metagenome (GOLD analysis project Ga0114982, IMG submission 87183) | Subsurface microbial communities from deep shales in Ohio, USA - Utica-3 well 1 S input2 FT | ecosystem: Environmental > Aquatic > Deep subsurface > Shale gas/oil reservoir > Produced... | reverse complement strand
AATCAGTTTGGCAAAATTTTCCTGCACCGACCATGTCATGCCTAAGTCGGCCAGATTCAGGTGCGAATTGTTTTTATCCAGTAACCGCAACACCACCCGCTCACCATGGCTGGAAGGCATGGTTGAGACCCTCACATCCACAGCTCGGCCCGCAATCCGCAAGCTGATACGACCATCCTGCGGCACGCGCTTTTCGGCGATATCGAGTTTGGCCATGACTTTGATGCGCGATACCAGCAAACTGGATAACTTCCGGTTTGGCTTGAGCATCTCGCGTAAAATACCGTCGATGCGAAACCGCACCACCAGCGCTTTTTCAAAGGTTTCAACGTGGATATCGGAAGCACCTAACTTAATGGCTTCACCGAGCATGGCATTAATCAGTTTGATGATCGGCGCATCGTCTTCGTTTTCTAACAAATCTTCCGTTTCCGGAATTTCATCGGCTAACGACGCCAGATTCACTTCATTACCAATATCCTGCATGATCTGCTGTGCTTCGCTGGAATCGCGCTGATAAGCGGCTTCCAGCATAGCTTCAAACTCCACTGCAGACAGTTTTTGCAACACAAAAGGTGCCGCCAGCACCCGCCGCACTTCTAATAATGCCGCCGCCTGGGTGCCGGGATGGATCAACAGCTGCCAGCCGTCCGGTTGGGCTTGCAGCAAGACACCATGGCGCTTAGCAAAACCAAAAGGTAACCGGATCTTTGGACTGGCCAGTTCAGGTGCCAGTACCGTCATTTATTGCTGCTCCTGCGGCTTGGTCTGCTGTTTCAGTGGATCAATCTGATCCAACCTTTGCTGAATTTCCGGCGGCAGTTCGCGCTCCTGACCCCAGACCGGGATTGCCGGTGTTTCGGTGTTAGGCATCAGGTTAATACCATCTTCTTGCTGAACCAGCTGATTGGCGCGCATATAGTTGTATTTACGCTGACTGACTTCACTCATCACGCCACCATCACGGATAATGGTCGGGCGGATAAATACCATCAGATTACGTTTTTTCTTTTCCGACTTATTCGAGCGGAACAATTGGCCAATCAACGGGATATCTCCCAGTAACGGCACTTTAGACACACTTTCCTGCACATCTTCGTCAATCAGACCGCCGAGCACCACAGTCGCACCATCATCGGCCATCACTGTGGTTTTGATTTCTCTTTTACTGACGATAGGGTTACCTTCAATTTCGCCAGCCCGACCCGAAACTTCCTGTTCAATCATCAACTTAACCGCATTACCTTCGTTAATTTGCGGCGTGACTTTTAACTTGATACCAATTTCCAGCCGATCCAGCGTGGTGAATGGGTTGGTGCCGCCCTGCCCAGGGCTGGTGGTGGTTTTGATTGGAATTTCTTCACCGACAATAAAATAGGATTCCTGATTGTCCAGCGTGGTGATATGGGGCGTCGCCAGGATGTTGGAGTTACTGTCACTGGAAACGGCTTGTAAAATTGCACCCCAGTCATTTTTAACAAAACCCAGCATAGCGCCATTCAGCCCACCCAAAGCTTCACCGAGTTTGGTATAGTCGCCTGGTGTCGATGGGTCCTGCACTGTGGTACTGGGCACACCCGGGATGGTGGATTGCACCACCCGCGGTGGTGGCGTCACTTTACGCGCCGCTGCCGCAGCAGCCGCCACTGAGGTAATAGGGGTACCGGCGTTAGTAAACTGTTGCATGCCACCTTCAGCGCTGATCCACTGCACGCCCAGATTAATGCCAGCGGTTTCACCGACTTCAACAATAATGGCCTCGACCAGGACCTGAGCGCGGCGCACATCAATTTGCCGGATCACATCTTCCAGACTGCGGATCATATCTGGCTGTGCCGTGACAATAATGGAATTACTTTCAGCATGACTTTCAATGCTGATATCACGGTTGCTGCCACTGCTCCCGCGGGCACCGCCCTGAGCACCACCCTGGCCTTGCGCCGGTGCTGCAGCTGCGACCATGGAGTTACTGACGCCTTGCAACACCTTAACTAAATCTTCGGCTTTGGCATATTTCAGATAATAAACCCGGGTATTGCCCAGACTTTCCTGTTCGGCATCCAACCGTTTGACAATATCCGCCGCCCGTTGCCGTGCCTGCAGCTCGCCCGATACCACCACACTGTTGGTGCGTTCATCTGCGACAATCTTTGGAATTAAAAACTCTGGCTGCTGATCGCCTTGCCCTTGTTTTTTATAAATATTTTCCAGAATTCTGACAATTTCAGACGCCGAAGCAAACTTCAGCCGGATGATTTCGATATCCTGATTACCGGCTTTATCGACCCGCTGGATGATATCCACCAACCGATTCACCGCTTCGGCCTGGCCTGTCATCATAATGACGTTGGATGGATCATAATGCACCACATGACCACCACCAGATTGATCAGTAAACTGGCGTAATAACGGCGCTAGCTCACGGACTGAAACGTTTTTCACCTGCACCACACGAGTGACCATTTCGTCACCGATCCCCGTGTTGTTATCGCCCACCACCGGAATGTTGGAGGTTTTGGCATCTTTTTGCCGCACGACTTTGAGCACACCGCTTTTCATTTCCACCACTGAGAAGTCATAAACCTCCAGCACGTTTAAGAAAAACTGGTAATACTGGGCTTCGTTCAGCATTTCATAGCTGCGGACGTTAATCCGGCCCCGCACTTGTGGGTCGACGATGATAGTTTTGTTTAAATTTTTACCGACAATATTAATGAATTCATTAATTTCGGTGCCTTTAAAATTTGGTTGGTATTCAACAGCTGCGGTAAAAAAACTCAGCAGCGTCAAAGAGCCTGCACCCAACCAGGCCAGCAATGCCGGACGACGGATAAACTTTAAATTCATTGAAGGAGAACCATTATTTGCTGATTATTGTTGCGACAGGCTAAACAGAACATCTTTAATTTCACCGTCACGTTCCACTTTGATTGAGGCTTCTTGTGCCTCGCGTAATTCATTGATCACGCCATAAGCCTGCTGCATATCATTCAACCGCACCCCGTTGATTTCTATCGCAACATCATTCGGCTTTAACCCCATCCGGGCGAATAACTCCGGATCTTTGCCGGGTAATAACGCATAACCATACATCTGGCCATTCCGGTGACGCGGCGTCACCCGAATGTAATCAAAAAATTTCGCCGGTTCAGCCAGCATTTCACGCCGCATGGTGGCGATATCCATCTGGATCGGGCTGACTGCCATCGGTTCAGGTTGTGGCCCAACATCAGTCGCCACCACAGTGCCGACAGCGGCATTTTCATCACTAAGGCGCTGATATTCCACGCCATCCAGCATCAGGGTTTCAAATCGACCAGCCACCTGTAACAACACCCGGTCTTCCAGCACTTGTTTCAGTACTGCCGATGTACCTTCGATTTGTTCATCCACCGCATACACTTGCTCCACGCCATTATTCTCAATGATGGCAGTGCCTTGTTCTGGTTTTTGCCGGGTTGCTACCACTCCGGTCAGCTTTAAATTCAAACTGGTTTGTGGTGCATCGGTCAACACGGGTTGAGCAACAGCGACTTCCTGTTTGGCCTGATAACGACCAAACAAAGCAGCAGACTGCAGTTGTTCTAACGAGGGGGAATGATTGATGGATGGCGCGCTGGCGCTGCTGCTGGCTGCTAATATTGCCGCTGGCGGCGTCAATTGTTGCCACAATGACCAACTGAGCCGGGCTGCCAGCCAAGCCAAAATGATCACCAGCACTATGCTGAAAATGCGGTTCAATAGTGTCACTGGCAAGCGTTGGTAAAGAGTCCCGGAAAGCTGCTGCCAGTCAAGTTGTTTAAGCGTAAACCTGTTCATGAAGTCTGTTTCTAATCTCAGTCAAATTTTATCTTACTCAGTTGAACGCCTATCAACAAGGGCGGCACGAAAATTTACCAAATAATAACAAGGTACTGTCGTCAGCATAGCCCGCCAACCAGACGACCACCACACAGCTGCTGGAGGCCAGCTGTGCTTTATGCTATGTTCGCCTCAGGATGCATGAGGTAACTACTGTGGCACAAACGCAAACCGGACATCAACATACCACAGCCATATTACGATTAGATAAATGGTTGTGGGCCTGTCGTTTTTATAAAACCCGCGGTCTGGCAAAAGACATGATAGACGGCGGTAAAGTTCAGTATAATGGTCAACGTTGTAAGGCCAGTAAAACGGTGGAGCTGGGCGCAACCATCCGCCTGACGCAAGGCACCGATGAAAGAACGGTGATTGTCAAAGCTTTATCCGAGCAAAGGTTATCGGCACCGCTGGCACAGCAACTGTATGAAGAAACAGCCGAAAGTATCACAATGCGGGCTGAGCGCGCAGAATTACGTAAGTTAAACCTGTTATTTGCGCCTCATCCTGATACTAAACCTGACAAAAAAATGCGGCGACAACTGTTGCTGCTGAAATCTCAACAATGAGGGTGTTATGAGTTCGTCTGATCAACTGGTCCGGTTTTTATTCCGCGAAAAAGATGTGCGCGGAGAAATAGTCAAAGTTGCTGCCAGCCTGGATTTGATGCTGCAAAATCATCAATATGCCCATCCGGTGAAACAACTGCTGGCTGAACTGGTCGCAGCCACCAGTCTGCTGACGGCCACACTGAAATTTGAAGGCAATATTGCCGTGCAAGTGCAAGGCGATGGCCCGGTCCGTTTTGCCGCCGTCAACGGCAATAACCGGCAGCAGTTCCGCGGCGTGGTGCGGATGCAAAGCGAAATTCAGGGTGATAGCTTTATCGATCTGATCGGTCAGGGGTTTTTACTGGTCACAGTCACGCCGGAGCAAGGCGAACGTTATCAGGGCGTGATCCCGGTCACCGGTAATAGCCTGGCCGAAACGCTGGAAGCTTATTTTAATCAGTCAGAACAACTGCCAACCCGTATTTACCTGCATACCGATATTCAGGCAGAACACAGCCAAGCGGCTGGTTTGTTATTACAGGTATTGCCGGTTGATCAGGACAAAGCGAAACTGGATTTCGCCGAGTTGGAAACCCTGACGGACACAGTCACTGCCGAAGAATTACTGCAACTGACGCCGGAAGACATGTTATACCGCCTATTCCATCAGGAAGTGGTGGAATTATTCCCGGCCCAGCCGATTGAATTTGTTTGTGGTTGCTCGAAAGAAAAATGCGAATCGGCCATTATCAGCTTAGGCCAGACCGCCATCGAAGAGCATATCGCCGAAGGCAAGCTGGATATCAGCTGCGAATACTGCAATACCACTTATACCTTTGATGCCAGTGCGCTGGTTGAGTTAGCGCACAAGTTCTGACCTCCTGTGGTGACGACCGGTACGCCATGTGCCGGTCGGGCTATCTTTGGTTGCGTCTGACGATGCAGCCTGTCGGTTGTTCTGCCAACTTTTGCAACCAAAACTGAAAGCAGACAACACCACATTCATCACCCAATCTAAATGCTGCATATATCCCCACCAAACCCCGCTTTTTTTAGGCCACAAATGCATAAAAATGCACTTCAAAGCGCATGATAACTGCATAGCCAGCTTTTTTAGCAGAAATGCATGAAGAATTTGTCGCCGCTTGCACAGTTCTGCGGTAGAATGCGCTGAAAACATACACCTACGACAACACAACTCTGTACCCCAAGGAGTCAGCTGATAATGACCGCTCAATCTATTCGCCATGTCGATTTAACAGTAGCAGATTTAGTCGAACACGCCGTACGCCGCCAGGAAGGCATTTTGGCCGATAACGGCGCATTAGTGGTCAAGACGGGTCACCGCACAGGTCGTTCACCAAAAGACCGTTTTATCGTCAAAGAAGCCAGCACTGAACAGGATATCCAGTGGGGCAATGTGAACCAGCCGGTTTCGGCCGAAGTGTTTAATGCCCTGTGGGATAAAGCCGCTACTTATCTGTCTGATATTGAACATTTTGTCTCTCACCTGGAAGTGGGTGCAGATCCTGAACATTACCTGCCGGTTATCGTACAGACTGAAACGGCCTGGCAGCATGTGTTTGCGAAAAACCTGTTTATCACTCCAGAGCGCTGGAATGTGGCTGATAAAGCGCCATGGCAAATCATCAACGTGCCAGGTTTTGCTTGTGTGCCTGAGCGTGATGGTACTCATTCTGACGGCACAGTGATGATCAACTTCGCTGATCGCAAAGTGTTATTGGCAGGCATGCGTTACGCTGGCGAAATGAAAAAAGCCATGTTCTCAGTGCAGAATTTCCTGTTACCAGCCAAGGGCGTGTTACCAATGCACTGCTCTGCCAACGTTGGCGATGAAGGTGATGTTACTTTATTCTTTGGTCTGTCTGGCACCGGTAAAACTACTTTATCAGCGGATCCAAAACGCAATCTGATCGGTGATGATGAGCACGGCTGGGCCCCTGGCAGCGTGTTTAACATTGAAGGCGGTTGCTACGCCAAGTGTATCGACCTGTCGAAGAAAAACGAGCCGGTGATTTGGGATGCCATCCGTTTTGGTACCATTCTGGAAAACGTCGTGCTGGATGCCAACCGCACGCCAGATTACAAAGATGCCAGCCTGACGCAAAACAGCCGCGCCGCCTACCCGTTAGCGCACGTTGAAAAACGCGTGTTGGCGAATCGCGCCGGTGAACCTCGTGCCGTGGTATTCCTGACCTGTGACGTCAGTGGTGTGTTACCACCAGTGTCAGTATTGTCAGAAGAAGCTGCTGCTTATCACTTCTTAAGTGGTTACACCGCCAAAGTTGGTTCCACTGAAATTGGCTCGACTTCAGCCATCGAGTCTACCTTCTCCACTTGTTTTGGTGCACCATTCTTCCCACGTCCAGCCGGCGTTTATGCTGAACTGCTGATCAAACGGGTCCGTGAGTTTGGTAGCAAAGTCTATCTGGTGAATACCGGCTGGACCGGCGGTCCGCATGGCGTTGGTCAACGTTTTGCGATTCCGGCCACCCGCGCCATTATCGACGCTATTGTGTCTGGTGAACTGGCCAAAGTGGATACTATCCACCTGCCACAGCTGAATCTGAATATTCCGGTGGCAGTACCTGGCGTTGACAGCAAGCTGTTAAACCCACGCGATACCTGGGCAGACCAAGCGCAATATGATGAATACGCGGCCAAACTGGCGGCAGAATTTGCCAATAACTTCAAGAAATATGATGTGTCTGAAGCTATCCGCAATGCAGGTCCAAAAGCCTGATCGCTGATGTCTTTACAGTAACATCACAATAAAAAAATCCGCCGCGGCGGATTTTTTTATTGCTGTCGCCGGCTTTACCCTGAGTCAACAACCTGTTGCTGACGACAGTGACAAACCGGCTGCGCAAAAGACCTGTTTGTAAGTGGGCTATAAAACCGACGTTTGCCTGTTTTTGGCGGCGGCTTTTTGTTTCAGCGGCAAATACACAGTGGCCACCAAACCGCCAAAGGCATGGTTATGCAAAGTGATTTCACCATGGTGCATATCGACAATTTTCTTGATAATTGCCAACCCCAGCCCTGAACCTGCGCTGCCACGGGCGGTATCCCCCTGGGTGAAAGGTTCAAACATCTGCGCCATTTCAGTTTCAGGAATGCCAGGACCATAGTCCCGCACTTGTAAATAAACCCGCTGACTGCCTTTTTCGTAACCGGTACTGACCTCAATCACGCCTTCTGAATACTTAAAAGCATTTTCCAGCAAATTGGTCAGTACCCGCTTGATCGCAATACGGCGCAGCGGCACCTGAGGCAAATAACTGGCCAGTTCAGTCTGGATTTGCCGCTGCTGTAAGCGCTCGGCGCCAACCTGCTCCAGCACTAAAGTATTTAAATCTTCCTCACTGGGCGTTTCTTCTTTGTGGTGCCGGATGTAATCAATAAACTGATCGATAATAGCGTTCATATCATCAATATCATTGGCAATGCCGTCGCGGATCCAGCTGTCTGGCTCACTCATCATTTCGCTGGCCAGCCGGATGCGGGTTAATGGCGTGCGCAAATCATGCGACACCCCGGCCATCAATAAGGCCCGGTCTTTTTCCAGTTGTTTGATGCCTTTGGCCATATGATTAAAAGCGCGGGTCACCGCAATAATCTCGCTGGACCCCACTTCCGGCAGTGGCTCCGGAATATCACCACGACCCACTCTGAGCGCTGCCTGCTGTAAGCCCTGCAGTGGCCGGTTTAATTGCCGGGCAAACCACCAACCGCCAGCCACACTGAGAAAACCAATCAGCAAAATATAAATTTGTAGCGGTTTAAAATCGGTTTCATTCAACCCGCTTAACGGAATTTTTACCCAGTATTGCGGCGCCTGCGGCGGTCGCACCCAAAAGGCAAAACTTTGTTGCTGTTCAATGCGGACTTCAGCCGGTCCGCCCAATTCCCGCGACATTTCATCGGAAAAATACGGATAATGCATTGCCTGCGCCAGCCCTTGTTGCATGGCCTGGCTCTGGTTATAAACTTCGATGCCGGTCGCCTGCTGAAATTTGCGGGTCAGTTCTTCTGACAAACCGGCACTTTCGTCACCGACTTCGATAAAAACCACTTTAATTTGCTTGGCAATCAGATGGGTGGTTTGCTGTAAACTGGGGCTGATCACATAAACCACCACCAGAAAATAAGAAACCAATTGATTGATTAGTAATAAAAAACCAATCAAAAACACCGTTTTACCAAAAGCACTTGCCGGTAAAAAACGCATTTATCCGGCGACACCATCAGGCACAAACACATAACCCAAACCCCAAACGGTTTGGATATAACGTGGATTGGCCGGATCATCTTCAATCATCCTTCTGAGCCTTGACACCTGCACGTCGATACTACGCTCCATCGCCGAATAATCACGACCGCGCGCCATATTCATCAGTTTATCGCGCGATAACGGCTCACGGGCATGGCTGACCAGCACTTTGAGCACGGCAAATTCACCACTGGTCAGTGGCATCAGTTGATCGTCTTTTTTCATTTCGCGGGTGGCCAGGTTAAAACTGAATGGCCCAAACTTCACCAGCGTTTCTTCCTGCGTCGGCGCGCCCGGCACATCTTTGGCTTTACGTCTGAGCACAGCCCGGATCCGTGCTAACAGTTCGCGTGGATTAAAGGGTTTCGGTAGATAATCATCAGCGCCCATTTCCAGACCAATAATGCGATCGACTTCATCGCCTTTGGCGGTCAGCATAATGATTGGGATTTCGTTTTCCTGTTGGCGTAATTTACGGCAAATAGATAAACCATCTTCGCCGGGTAACATCAGATCCAGCACCAGCAAATGGAAATTTTCCCGCTCCATCAACCGCGTCATTTGCTCAAAATTGGCGACACTACGTACAATAAAACCTTGTTCAACCAGATAACGCTCCAGTAAAGCCCGCAGTCGCATATCATCATCGACCACTAAAATTTTTGTTGTTTCCTGAGTTTGCATCTTTTTGGTCTCTGCCACAGAATTGGCTTCACTATAAACCAAAAAGTGCAGTCGTCGATCGGCACACTGTGCTTTCTGTGTTACAAATCATTTCTGCCACTGGCGGTGCTCAATATTTGCCGTCACGAGCCAAGCCGCAGCTGATTTACTTTAAAAATCATACTGTTTTGTTTAAGTTAAAGCCTGCACAACGCTGGCGGCAGCTACAGCTTTTTTCGCCAATTTTTGCTACTGTAGCGGCATCTTTATTTCGCCTTGAAATGCCGCTATGCCACAGTTGTTACAACCTTTACTGCAACAAGCAGAACGTTTTTTAGCCCAGCCGAATTTACTCTGGCAGCTTGGCATTATTCTGCTGACCAGCCTGCTCAGTGGCTGGCTGAATCAGCGGCTGAGCCGTTTCTTGATCGACGATGGTCGCAACAAGCTGCGCCATGTGGCACTGCGGGGCTCGCAACGGATTTTTTTCCCTTTTTCATTGGCATTATGCTGGTGGCTGGCCGCTGAAATCATGACCAACCTGCAGCTGCAGGTGTCTTTGCTGCACTTACTGCAACCTTTTGCGCTAGCACTGGGTGTGATCCGGCTGTTGGTGTATATGCTGCGTAAAGCCTTTAGTGACAGTCCTTTGTTAAAGACCATGGAGCCATTGATTTCCACCTTCATTTGGCTGGTGTTGGTGCTGCATCTGGTCGGTTGGTTACCGGCAACCCGCGCCTTGATTGACCAGATTGCGCTAACCATCGGCGGTAGCCGTATTTCTTTACTGATGGTGCTGGAATTACTGATGCTGGTGACGGCTGCTTTTACCATTTCACTGTGGCTGGCTGATCTGATTAATCTGCAGGTGAAAAAGTCCCGCAGCATCAGCCCCAGCATGCAGGTGGGGCTGGCTAAATTCAGTAAGTTTTTCCTGGTCGCTGTGGCTTTTTTAGTGGCGCTCAATGCCGCCGGCATCAATATGAGTTCACTGGCGGTGTTTGGTGGCGCCTTAGGGGTCGGCTTAGGTCTTGGCCTGCAACGGATTGCTTCCAACTTCATCAGCGGCTTTATTCTGGTATTGGACCGCTCGGTGAAACCCGGAGATTTGATCACAGTCGGCGAGAATTTTGGCCGGGTGGAGCAACTGAATGCCCGTTATGTTGTGCTGCGCAACCGGCAAGGGGTCGATTCATTGATCCCAAACGAACATTTAATTATCAACGAAGTGGTGAACTGGAGTTATGCCGACCCGAATGTCCGGTTAGATTTGGATGTGCAGGTCAGTTATCAGGATGATCCGGAGCAAGCAATGGCCCTCATGCTGGCCTGTGCCAATGCTTCCCCTCGGGTACTGCAACAACCTGAAGCGTCAGTGCGGCTGCTGGCCTTTACTGACAACGGCATTCATTTGCAACTGAGAGTCTGGATTGCCGATCTGGAAAACGGCCGCGGCGCAGTGAAATCCGATATCAACAGAGCGATTTGGCACAGTTTCAAACAGCATGGCATTAGCTTCCCTTATCCACAGCGCGATTTACATTTGAAATCTGGCTGGCCACTGTCAAACCAGCCCACTTCAGGGCCTGCCTCACAACCCTGAGATGCGGCGATAACCATAGCACCAAGCAGCAGGATATAGCTTTGAGAACCGATTTAATCACCCGTGAGGGTTTTGACAAATTAACCAAAGAACTGAACCATTTATGGCGGGAGTACCGGCCTGAAATCACCCAAAAAGTGGCCTGGGCGGCTAGCTTAGGCGACAGATCTGAGAACGCCGACTACAAGGAAAATAAGCGCTTATTACGCCAAATCGATTCCAGAATTCGTTTTCTGCGCAAACGGTTGGAGGTGCTAAAAGTGGTCGAATACTCGCCGGTGCAGGACGGTAAAGTATTTTTTGGTGCCTGGGTCGAGATTGAAAATGAACAAGGGGAAGTGCTGAAATTTCGCATCGTCGGCCCGGACGAAATTTACGGCCGCAACGATTACATTTCCATCGATTCACCGATGGCGCGGGCTTTGCTGAAAAAGGAAATTGACAGTGACGTAATGGTGAAAACGCCGACCGGTGAGCACCTGTGGTTTGTGAACAACATTAGTTATCAAGGGCCAGACACGCTCTAAGCTCTGCTGCCAGCGTCTTGCCGTCGGTCTGGTGCTGAGGGAACTGCTGACTGGCGGCGTCCCACAAGCTGTCACTGAGCTTAAACAACAAGCCCTTCATAACACCGCCACAGGGTAAGGCCATGGGTACGGCGAAACAGTCCTGGTCATCGCAATTGCGAACAACAGCATTGGATTTTTTGTCGCTGAAGATAGACAATACCGGCTATCAGCATAGTGACCCCAGTCGCTTGGTCAGAATGACCATGCCAGACTTCAAGGAATATAAAAGTATGTCATTGATTATCAAACAAATCGCTCAGGAAATTTCGGCACGCGCCGAACAGGTGGCCGCTGCGGTTGCCTTACTGGATGAAGGCGCGACTGTGCCTTTTATCGCCCGTTACCGTAAAGAAGTCACTGGCGGGCTGGATGATACCCAATTACGGATGCTGGATCAGCGGTTAACTTATTTACGTGAACTGGAAGACCGCCGTCAGGTGATTTTAAAAACTATCCAGGAACAGGGCAAATTAACCACCGAGCTGGAGCGGGATATTCTGGCCGCCGATAACAAAACCCGGTTGGAAGATTTATATTTGCCTTACAAAGCCAAACGGCGCACTAAGGGTCAGATTGCTATCGAAGCCGGTTTATTACCGCTGGCTGAGGAATTACTGGCGGATCCAGATCTGGCACCGGACACTGCGGCAGCGGCTTATCTGAATCCTGTTGCCGGCTTTGCCGAGGTAAAAGCGGTATTAGATGGCGCCAAGTATATTCTGATGGAACGTTTTGCTGAAGATGCCGACTTATTGGCTAAATTACGCCGCCATTTAGCCCAGCATGCTGTACTGAAAAGTACACTGGTGGCAGGCAAAGACACTGAAGGTGCTAAATTCCGTGATTATTTTGACCACCATGAAGCCTGGAAAAATGTGCCGTCGCACCGCGCGCTGGCAATGTTCCGTGGTCGCAATGAAGGTGTACTGAATCTGCAATTACAGCCGGATGCAGATGACAGCAATGCCCACGCCAACTGCGAACAAATGATCGCCAGTCACTTTAATCTGCGCCAGCAAAATCGCGCCGGCGATGCGTTTATGCGCACTGTGGTGCAGTGGACCTGGAAAGTAAAACTGCATCTGCAACTGGAAAATGATCTGTTGGGCGAGCTGCGGGAAAAAGCTGAAGTGGAAGCTATCGCCGTATTTGCCCGTAATATGAAAGACTTGCTGATGGCAGCCCCAGCCGGTATGCGCGCTACTCTTGGCCTGGATCCAGGCCTGCGCACTGGCGTCAAAGTCATAGTTGTCGATGAAACCGGCAAACTGGTCGCCAACAGCACTGTCTTTCCACATGCACCACAAAATTTGTGGGACAAGTCAGTGAAAACACTGGCGGCCTACTGCAAACAATTCAAAGTGGAACTGATCGCGATCGGCAACGGTACGGCTTCACGTGAGACCGATAAACTGGCGGCAGATGTGATCCGGATGTTACCTGAGATGCGTCTGACCAAAGTCATGGTGTCAGAAGCCGGCGCTTCAGTGTATTCAGCTTCAGAACTGGCGGCGCAGGAATTCCCGCAATTGGATGTATCGCTACGTGGCGCTGTATCTATTGGTCGCCGTTTACAGGACCCTCTGGCTGAACTGGTGAAAATTGAACCCAAAGCCATTGGTGTCGGCCAGTACCAGCATGATGTCAACCAGAGCCTGCTGACCAAATCACTGGATGCCGTGGTCGAAGACTGTGTTAACGCCGTTGGGGTCGATTTAAATACCGCTTCAGTGCCATTACTCGCGCGGGTGGCTGGTCTGAATAAAACACTGGCGCAGAATATCGTGTTGTACCGCGATACCAATGGCCGCTTTATGCAACGCAAAGATTTACTGAAAGTGCCACGGCTCGGGCCTAAGGCCTATGAGCAAGCGGCTGGTTTCCTGCGTATCAACAATGGCACCAACCCGCTGGATGCTTCTGCCGTGCATCCGGAAGCTTATCCACTGGTCGAAAAAATTGTCAGCCAACAGCAAAAGTCAGTGGCTGATATCATCGGCAACAGCAGCTTCTTAAAAAGCATCAATCCAGCAGATTTTGCCGATGAACATTTTGGCATCCCGACCATCAGCGATATTCTGAAAGAGCTGGATAAACCAGGTCGTGATCCAAGACCTGAGTTTAAAACCGCAAACTTTAAAGATGGCGTGGAAAAGTTGTCCGATCTCAGCCCGGGTATGCTGCTGGAAGGTGTGATCACCAACGTCACCAACTTTGGTGCTTTTGTCGATATCGGTGTGCATCAGGATGGTCTGGTCCATATCTCTTCGCTGACCGATAAATTTGTCAGCGATCCACATCAAGTGGTCAAAGCCGGCGATATCGTCAAAGTCAAAGTGCTGGAAGTCGAAGCCGATCGGAAACGGATTGCACTGACCATGCGGCTGGATGAACAACCACAGCCAAAAGGTAGCGCGAGCAATAGCAATAAAACCAGCAATGTGGCGGCTAAACCTGCAGCCAAAGCAGCAAAAGCTGTCGATAACAGCAATGCGGCTATGGGCAATGCTTTTGCCGCAGCGCTGGCTAAGCTGAAAAAATAACGTTCTGCCCAACCGGACGGGCCATGACTGCGCAAAACAACAACGCCATCAATCTGATGGCGTTGTTGTTTTGGCTTATGGCTGGTTTCGCGCCGTCGCTGTCAGGCCATTTGTAATAACGGCCGTTGTGTTGGCTCTGTAGCACGGGCATAAAAACCTGTAATCACATCGGTGCGTTGCTGCATTTCAGCGTTGACCGCCAGAGTCCGGCGTTCAGACTGCGCCTTGGTGTCAGCATCCCGACTTGCCAGCGCCGACGCCGACTCAGATTCAGGTTTAACCAGATCAGAAGAAGGTAATAATTCGGTCAGCGGTAATTCCAGCCGGCCAGTGATCTCATTAAATGATAATTCAGGCTCTGCAGAACCGTCCACAGCCGATTCGGCGGATGTGGATACTAACTCGGTCTGCAGCGAAGCTCTGGCCAATTCAGCCTGAGCTTCGCTGATATTACGGCTCGCTTCAGCTGCAATTTGCCGGTCAGCGCCCGAAGGTTGCGCGGGCGCCAGTGCTGCGGCTTTTACTTGTTGCATCTTGGCGATAGTGGCTTGCGGATCATCCGGCACCACAGACACATCAATTTGAACCTCGCCGCCGATAGCATATTTCTGACCATCGGGCCCGCTTTGGAAAGTATAAGAAGGACTACCAGCCAGTTGCCCACCCGTGCTGGCATGCGCTTGTTCATGGGTTTTGACTTCGGCATCCCGTTGTTTCAACTCAGCAATGGCAGCTTGTTCTGCTGCCAATTCAGCTTCAGAAGCTTTGGTTTGCCGACCACGTTGTTCCGAGCCCTCTCCCTGCTGACCAGATTGCGACTGACCTGACCCTTCACCTTGCTGCTCACGGCCTTCCACCGCTTGTTTTAATTCAGTGCCACGGTTTTTACTTTCGTCACTATAAGTGAGGCCAACTTGCGCGCTATGATTGCGGCTTTTATCTTCCGAAATCACCCCTTTTTCTGCTTGGCCACGTTCAGCCGAAGCAACAGGTTCAATAATGTCCCGTTTCAGATTTTCACGCCGTGCCTGATCAACAGCAGGATTGCCGATATAAGGACTGACGCTTGGATAGACTGAAATCACTGACATAATAGGACTCAGACTCTGATATCAATCACAGAACCCAACACCTGATCGGCCGTTTCGATCGAGCGCACATTGGCTTCAGCATTACGTTGTTCAGCATTCAGTTGCACCAGGCTTTGTTCCAGCGATGGTGAGGCGCCCCGGCTTTCAGTTACTGGCGGCGTTTGGGCACTGCGGGTACGATCGGCGGCGGCTGTGTCCTGTGCATTTTGCAACCGTTGTTGATTGGTGGTTTCGCGATTGATATTGACTGTGGCTTCAGTGATCCCGTTGGAGGCACGTTGCAACCCCAGTGCACCTGAGGTGTAGGCAGATTGTATTTCCATGGTGGATCTCCGGCTGATAGCAATAATGGCTAAATTCTAGCCAGTTCATGCCCCAAGCTCAAGCAAATCAAACAAAAAGCGGCAAATAATTGCCGCTTTTTGTGGCTGCTGTGGCCGCCAGACTTTACAAGGGCCCGCTATCAGCCAGGCTCAATTTTCCAAACTGTTGGATCCATTCAACAAATTCTGCCGGATGGGAAATAAATGGCGCGTGTGAAGCCTTGGGTAAAATCTGCAATTGCAGCTGCGGTAGCTGCTGTTGTAACTGTGACAACATGGCAACAGGCACCAAAGAATCCAGTTTGCCAAAACAACCGGCGACAGGCTGGCGTAGTTGCGCCAGCTGAGGCCGCAAATCAGTCTCAGTCAGGATATCCAGCGCCGCCAGCAACACCTCAGCCTGAGGCAAAGGTAAGGCCAACACCGCCTGCTTCAGCACTTTAATATCTTGTCTGGCCGTGGCGCTGCCCATGGCCTGGATCGCCAAAAAACGTTCTACCGTTAAAGGTAAATCACGGGTCAGCGCCGAAGCAAACTGCTGGATCACTGTACTTGCCATCCCAGGCCAGTCAGGTTGTGCCAGAAAACAGGGTGAGCTGGCCACCCAGCCAAGTGCGGCCACTTTATCCGGATAATCGAGCGCCAGCTGTGTCGCGACCAGTCCACCTAAGGACCAGCCGACCACCACAGCCGCAGTTGGAATGTCACGAGCAAGCTGTGCGGCGATAGCACTGAGCTGATAAGGCTCTGGAAAATGCTGACTAGCAGTGCCGAAACCAGGTAAATCTGGTGTCAACACGATAAAATCGGTGCTCAACAGCGGGACTAATTGCTGCCAGACGCCCTGATTGACGCCCCAACCATGTAATAACACTAACGGAATTTTGCGCGCCACACTGTCCTCAGCCATACTGGTTAAAAGTTAATTCTAAGTTTATTATTTGTTTATGAAAACCTTGCTGCATGGGTTGTTACCCCAACAATGTTTATGGTGCCAGTTGCCAGTGCAACAGGCTGGCCAGCAGCTGTGTGACTATTGTAACCTAGCGTTACCACGCCTGTCGTTACAGCACACCAACCTGCTGCTATTGCCTGAAATCGCCCGCGGCCTGACGGACCGCCAGTTTGACAAGCTATATAGCCTGAGCTGGTACCAGTTGCCCTGGTCGCATTTTATCAGGCAGTGGAAATTTCAGCAGGATTTGGCTTGCGGTGCGCTGCTGAATCAACAATTGCAGCAGGCCAGCCAGCCTGAGCAAGTGCAAAGCTGCATGGAGGCCCAAGCGGTCTGTTTTGTGCCTGTCAGCCGGCAACGGTTACGCCAGCGTGGCTTTAATCAGGCACAAGTGTTGGCGGCTACTGTGGCTCGCTGTTTACAGCTACCGTTATTAACCTTGTTTGCCCACAGCGGTCATCAAACCCACCAGCTTGGCCTGAACCGCCAGCAACGCCGCGCCAATCTGCGTCGCCAATTCCGCTTGTTGCCGGGTCTGATAGTGCCACAGCAGTTGTTGTTGATTGACGATGTGATCACCACAGGCGCCACCGTCAATCAACTCTGCCGGCTGCTGCGCCACGCCGGCGTCAAACAGATTGAAGTTTGGACTCTGGCCATCACTGCCGCCAACCGGCGTGGTCAACTTTATAGTCAGCTACTACCCTTTGCCGCTACAGAAGCTCGCACTCACGACTGATCGGCACTGACATCAAAGGCTTTACCCAAATACAGCGCATTAATTAACAACCGCGCCGAGCCCTGAAAATAGCCGCGAAAGACCGGATCATCGGTCATGGCTATCACCCGGCCTTTACCCAGATTATGCGCCACCAAACTGGCTGATTGACTGAACTGCCCCGCCAGTTCAGGCGCGACAAAACCGGCCAGTTGCTGGCCATGACGGTATCGACTGACAGTGATAAAGGGTTGCTCCGGCAGCTGCAACAGCATGACGTCGTTTTTAAACACGGCTAATTCCGGCCGTGGCAGGCCATAAGTCAGCGGATGACTCAGATCCAACTCAGTCTGGAAAATGGCACCGGCAATACGGCGCTGACCTGCCAGTTGCTCTTTTTCGGCATAACGGCCTGCTTGTGGCTGGATCAAGGCCTCCAGCTCGGCTTTAGGCCGGACTTTGGCTTGTAAAATACCTTGTTGTGCTAACAACCGCACCGCCGATTTCTGTGCCCAGAGCACACCACCAGCCTGCACCCATTGTTTTAAGGCTTGCCACTCAGCGTTCTGCCAACTGCTGTAATGACCATCCGGCAGCAGAATATGGCTATAAGCGGCCAGTTCCAGCCGTTTAAAGCGCTCAGGCTCCACCAGGCTGGGCGACAGACCCGCCAGTTGCTCCAGACTAAACCACAAAGCACCAGCTTCGCTTGAATCGACACCTGGTCCTGCCATCAGCAAGACCCGCGGCAAAGAGACCGGCACCAGTTGCTGGCTACCCAAATCCTGCCCCATCGGGGTTAATCCAGATTGGATGGCCGTCAGTGGCAAACCAAATTGTTGCTGCGCCTGCCCTAAAGCAGCAAACCAGTCGCCTTGTTGTAAACCAGCCGGGATCAGCATAGTACCAGCGGCAAATTGCTGCACACCTTCAGCCGTGACGGCACTAAAAGCCTGCAGCGCCGATCGCACCACCACACCTTTGGCCAGTAACTGTTGCAACATCACCGGTGCTTGCTGATCAGTCCAGCGCAAGGCGTAGGCATAAGCACCAACCAAGGCAGGCCGGATTTGTGGCGAGCTGGCTTGCCAGGGTTCAGCACTGAGCGCAGCTGGCGTTTTGCGGCTGCTGCTGAACTGAATGTTATAGGCATAAGGTAAGGTCCAGGCCGAGACGTCGTAAAAGGTATTGTCCTGAAATTGTTGTTGGGTGCTAAATGCCGCTTTTAATAACTGATACTGCTGCTGCCGCAGTGGCACAAAATAACTACTGCCAGCCGGATAGACCTGACCATCCTGCTGATAATCAGTCGTCAGGGCATAGGCCTTGATCTGATGCTGTGCCAGTAACTGCAATAATTGCTGCAAGCGGCTGCGATCTTCACTTTCCGTCAGCAGATAACCCTGCACTGGATCCGCCGCTGCCGCCTTGGCACTTTGCCGGTAAAATTCGGCCTGCCATTGCTGTAACTGCGCTTTATGGGCTACAGCGCCACGCAAGGTAGAGCCTGATGTCAGCAACTGGTTTTCAATCGTCGTCGTAAAACTGAGCGGGCCATTGATCGTTTGTTGCAGATGGCCACGGCTGCTGGCCTGCTCAAATAAAATACCGACAGCACCATGTAAGTCCGGATAAGTGGAGCCTTTGCCAATATAAAAATCATCAAAACCTTCTTCGGTAAAATACAACTTCTGCCGGCTGTCGAAGGCCGCCGCATGACTCTGTGCCAGCAACCGGGTCAAACGGACATTTTCTGCCGCTGTTTGTGGATGATTTCGGCTTGGGATCCCAGGCTGAAAAAAATAGCTGCTGTTGGGCCCCATTTCATGAAAATCTGCCAGCACCTGAGGTTGCCAGCGATGGAACTGCTGCAGTCTGGCCTGACTTTCTGGTTGTTGTAATGGCAACCAGTCACGGTTTAAATCAAACCAATAATGATTAGGCCGGCCACTGGGCCAGCCTTCGACATGTTCACGATGAGCCGGATCAGCCACCGGGGTTTTGCCCTGATGCATATTGGCCCAAATGGCAAAACGGTCATGACCATCCGGATTGAGGCTAGGTTGGAGTAAAATAACGCTATTGGCCAGCCATTGCTTCGTTTCAGGGTCGTCCCGGCTCAGCAGTTGCTGGGCAAATTTAACCGCAGCATTGGCAGCACTGGGTTCATTGCCATGGATGCCATAACCTAACCAGATGATCAGCGGTAAACTTGGATCCGGCGCAGCAGTGCCAGCCACCACAGCCTGGTGTTGCTGGCGAATTTGCTCTAACCGCGCCATATTGTCGGCCGAGCTGATAATCAACTGCAACAAAGGCCGTTGTTCCGGCGTGCGGCCAATCACTTCCAGCCGCGTCTGCAGTGGTCTGGCCGCAGCCAGTGCAGTGAAATAATGCTCTATCTGATCATGACGCAAATGCCATTCACCAGGTTCAACGCCCAGCACTTGTTTGGGTGTCGGCAGCGCCGCAGGGGTCGTGGCGTTCGCTGCGAAGGCCATCAGCATCCCCACCAACGGCAACAGCCAGCCAACAGCAGCCCGGCCGCCGCCGCGACCAACTTTAGCGGAACCTATCATTGCTTTTTTCATTGCTTGCCCCCATTTCTCTGCCTGCACCATAACAATAAAAACCGTGGATACTCAAGCAGGCTTGGCAAGGTCGCATCCGGAGGAGTATCATAGTCATTAACCTAGTAATTTAGTCAGGTACTCAGCCATGATTCATATCTCAGAAGCCGCGCAAGCGCACTTTGTTAAGTTGTTGGAAAAGCAGGCAACAGGCACCAATATCCGGGTCTTTGTCGTT
>Ga0114982_1000550_pt1 | contig 20120 bp, 18 predicted proteins | sample Shrwel_input2_FT_FD_87183 | JGI IMG/M metagenome (GOLD analysis project Ga0114982, IMG submission 87183) | Subsurface microbial communities from deep shales in Ohio, USA - Utica-3 well 1 S input2 FT | ecosystem: Environmental > Aquatic > Deep subsurface > Shale gas/oil reservoir > Produced... | reverse complement strand
TAAGCATATGCCGAACCTATTTGGTGAAGTCGCAATTTATCGAGTGAGCGCTCTATGAAAAAGACATTAATCAGCACATTTTTATTTGGTCTGATCAGTATACAAGCGCACGCTGACTATGTTACTCAACCGCAATCGGTTGCAACACAGGCAGCGCGATACTCAGTGATGAGTATTGGTGAATTACAAAGCGCAGCAAAAGCTGGTCAAGCTGGAGCACAATTTTATCTAGCAACACGTTATCAATATGGTAAAGATGTCGCTAAAGATGAAAAACAAGCTTTTTCTCTGTTTAAAGCAGCAGCAGATCAAGGTATTTCTGCGGCACAGCTCAATGTGGGTCGTATGTATGCTGACGGTATTGGCATAAAAAAAGATGAGGCATTAGCGCGTAAATATTTTGAGAAGGCAGCAAGCCACGGAGATAATCGTGCGAGTTTCAATCTTGCCATGATGGAAGAACAGAAGAAAAACTTTGTTGGTGCATACCAGTGGTATGAGCTTTCAACTCGTGATGGCATGCTTGATACGAAAGTTATTAGTCTTTCTGAAGGTAAGAAAACTGCTTTGGCTGCTAACCTGACTCAAGATCAGATTCGTACTGCACGTGACCGTGCTGATAAATGGATTCAAGCACAGTAATCTTATTTAAATTTATTAAGTATTATACAAACCGACTTGTGATAGTCGGTTTTTTTCAGACATCATTAAAATTTTAACACTATGATAGATTACATTTACTTAGATAAACTGATTAATGATTGTGAAATAGCAAAGCAATCAAAACCAATACGCACTTATATTTATTCAAGTAATGACGATTTAGAAACCTTTTTTGATTTTTACAGAGCTGGACTAACTCAAAAAAATACATCTGCAATTTATATCATTAAAGAAATCAACGGTGATCCAAAACAAACTCGTTCTCAATTTAAACAATTTAAAACTAATAAAGAAATAGCATGCCCAAAGCTTAATCGCGATGCTTCTGAAGTTTTATATGTGGGTTCTTCTTCTAAGAATGTAATAAACCGCCTAAAACAGCATATTTTAGGGACTCATTCTAAGACCTATGCTTTAAGATTAGTAAACTGGTTTGACGGAGAATACGAAATTGAAATTCGAACGTATGATGTTTCTTCTAATGTATTGCAGCTAATCGAAGATAATTTAGCCCATAACTTACAACCTGCATTTGGTAAAATAGGTGGAAATAACAAAAGTTAAAAAGCAGAACAAAATCTAGAGTTAAAGAATCACCCTCTTAATTAGTCGTATACAAACCGATTCAGCACTACCCTATTACATAAAAACACCCTAAAATCCCATTCAATCTAAGCGAATTTAAAATTTTATATGTCTACTCAATCATGGCTCACCCAAGGCAGCCTTGTGCTTGCAAGTAATAACAAAGGTAAAATTGCTGAATTTGATCATCTATTTCAACAACTCAATCTACCTGTCGAAATTATTGCTCAAGGCAAACTTAATATAGAAGATGCGATTGAAGATGGTTTAAGCTTTGTAGAAAATGCAATTATCAAAGCACGCCATGCATCTAAGCTATCAGGTAAACCTGCAATTGCAGATGACTCTGGTTTATGTGTTCCAATCTTAGGTGGTGCACCAGGGATTTACTCTGCACGCTATGCAGGCGAACATGGTAATGACGCAGCCAACAACCAAAAACTATTGGCTGATCTTGCACCTTTGCGTACAGATGGCGAAACAATTGAAGGCATGTTTGTTTGCGTATTAGCACTGGTTACACATGCAGAAGATCCTCTTCCACAAATCTTTCAAGGTATTTGGAAAGGTGAAATCTTAGAAGCGGCACGCGGCGAAAACGGATTTGGTTATGATCCTTTATTTTGGTTACCTGAGCTGAATCTTTCGAGTGCTGAGCTCAGTAAAGTAGATAAAAATAATATCAGTCATCGTGGTCAAGCCATGCAGCTCTTTAAAGCGAGCCTTGTATAAGTTGATTGATAAGCCCAAATGCAAATTTGGGCTTTTTCATATTCTCTCTCGATTTACGTCTATTCATTTGTCTTAAAATTGCAATATAAGTGTCACATCTTTGTCATGCCAAACTGGTGAGATATAACCAAAGTTTTATAGGAATAAAATTATGGCTGGTTTATCAATTTGGCATGTACTCATTTTTGCAATCGTGGTTATTTTATTATTTGGTACAGCCAAACTTAAAAACCTAGGTAAAGATGTTGGCGGTGCGGTAAAAGATTTTAAGAAATCAATCAAAGAGGATGAAGTAACGCCTCCACTGAATGAACCTCGCACTATTGATGCCCAAGTAAAAAATGCTGAAAGCTCTGTAAAAAGCTAAGCGAGCGTTATTATGCTGAATTTGGGAATGACCGAGATTTTTTGTTTTGCAGTGATTGCATTGCTAGTTCTCGGTCCTGATAAGTTACCTGAAGCTGCTCGTTTTGTAGCGAAATGGTATGGAAAGATTAAAAAGTTCATCAACAATATTCAAAATGAAATTGATCGTGAACTGAAACTTTCTGAATTCCGTGATGAAATGCAAAAAGAAATTGAGAAAATCACTGAGCTTGAACGCAGACTACAAAAACAACTGGATGAATTAAAAACTCAACCTGCTGAAGAAATTAGTCCAGAACAAACATTAAAGTATTCTTTAACAAAGAATAACTATATCCCATATGTTTCAGGTTCAATTATTCCTTTTAGTATTCAACATCACAAATCATTTCCCAGCCTTATCGAATCAAATCTATCAACAGAGAAATTTGATACAGAATTAAAGATTGCCGTATGAGCCAATTGCCTGCTACTTCAGTAAACCCTGAAGAAAATTTACAACAAATGCCTGTCATGCAGCACTTGATTGTATTGCGCCAATATTTATTTAAGATCGTTGGCGTCACTATTTTTCTTTTCTTTTGTTTATTACCTTTTAGAAACCAAACATATCAATGGTTGTCTGAACCATTAAGACAGCAACTTCCGACAACTTCCACCATGATTGCGACAGATGTCACAGCAACATTTATGGCACCGTTTAAGCTTAATTTATTCGTCGCTTTCATGTTAGCCATGCCGTACATCATTTATCAAATTTGGTCATTTATAAAACCTGCACTCTATGAAAAAGAGCGCCATTTAGCGATTCCACTACTTCTCGGTAGTATCGTGTTGTTCTATTTAGGTGTCGCCTTTGCCTATTTTATTACCCTACCCGCTATCTTGCATTTCTTCATTAGTGTTTCGCCTGAAACTGTTGCTCCAATGACAGATATCAATAGTTATTTAAGCTTTTGTTTAAAGCTATTTTTAGTATTTGGTTTTACTTTTGAGATTCCAATTATCACTTTGGTTTTAATTTTGATTGGTGTTGTGAACACCGAAACTTTAATCGCCAAGCGTCGCTTTATTATCGTTGGATGCTTTTTTGTTGCAATGTTTGTTACTCCACCTGATGCATTATCCATGATCATGTTAGCAGTTCCTATGTGGATGCTATTTGAACTGGGTTTACTGTTTGGAAAAATATTAGAAAAACGTAAAGCAGTTTCAGAGTAATAATAACCCTTTTCAATCCCTGAAGAATCTCAGGGATTTTTGTATTTTAAATTTATATTTTTTAAATATTTATAAAATTAAATTGTCTTCAAACTGCCTTAAAAGTGTCAAAAAATTGTCATCTGCACTTCATAGAATCAATCAGGATTTATTTATCATTTATTAAAGATACGGATTTATTATGACAGCCAATACAAATCAGCCAAGTCGTCGTGATATTTTAAAATGGTTCGCGGGTGTTCCGTTTTTACCACTAGGGGCAATGGGTACGGCAGCAGCATTAACAGGCTGCAATGATGACAACGACAGTGTTATTACTCCTCCTGTAAAAGTAGCAAAATTTAAAAACGCTAAATTTACACCGATGGCAGCGCCTTCAACTGTTGCCGATATGGCGACAACCTCAGTTAAATCTGGTTTGACCATTACGTGGGATGATAATACAACCACAGAATACAAATTAGGTTATCAAGAGTTTTTCCGCACAGGTACTTTAGTCGACAATATCGATGGTGGAAAAATTATTGCAGGCAGTTATTACGATATTAATAATAAAGTAATCAACGATACTTCTGTTGTTGGCAAAGAGCGCCAATTCTTCTCTGACTCACCAGATGGTTCATCACTGATTCATATTAAAGGCGCAAATGTAGCGGGTGTATCAAACCCAGTTTTCCATGTGGTGCAGTTTGAATACACCACCAAAAACTTAGCTAAGCAAAACATGTATGGTAAATTACCGTCACCAATTGCGGTATTAACATTAGATCAAGATCAGAAAACAGGTCATCTTGCATTGAAAAAATATTTCAATGTGGATATGTCAAAAGTTCATGGTTTGTGGATTACATGCGGTGCAAGCCTTTCTCCTTGGAACACACACCTTTCAAGCGAAGAGTATGAACCAGATGCATTTGATCAAATCGGTTCTGATCTTGCAATGTTAAGAGCCTATAGTAAAAACTTATACGGTAATGAAAATACTGCAAATGCGTATAACTATGGTCATTTACCAGAAATTATCCTTGATGGTAAAGGCCGTGCTCAGGCTGTGAAGCATTACTGTCTAGGTCGTATCTCACATGAACTGATTGAAGTAATGCCAGATAATCGCACGGTAATTATGGGTGATGACTATACCAATGGTGGCTTCTTTATGTTTGTGGCAGATAAAGAAAAAGACTTATCTGCGGGTACCTTATATGTTGCAAAATATACAACTGAATTAAACGAAACATCGACTGCTGCGATTAAATGGATCAAATTAGGTCATACCAATAGTAAAACGATTGAAGACTTAGTGAATGTTCGAGGAATAAAAGCCGAGAACATTATGGAAAGTTTAACGGTAGCTCCTGCTGATTTAACTGGTTATAGCAAGATCGTACTTGATGGAAAATCATTGTGGGTCAAGCTGAAAGAAGCCAACAATGGTTTCACGAAAGATGAAATTGAACTTGCAGCAGCATTCCTTGAAACGCATCGCTACGCAGCGCTAAAAGGCGGTAGTATGGGCTTCACAAAAATGGAAGGTACGACAGTTAATATTAAAGATAAAGTTGCATACTCTGCGCTTGCTAATATTCAAGATTCAATGATTGAAGGCAAATCAAGTTGGGTTGCAGAGCATAATATTAAGTTCAAAAATACATTGAAAGCAGGTGGTGTACTTGCTCATGATCTAAAAGGCAGTCAAGTTGACCATACCAATACGATCATTAATAGTGAATGGACACCTTACCAAAGCCATATGTTGCTCATGGGTAAAGATATTTCAGTCGATAGCTTAGGTAATACAGCTGATCCAAATCTGATTGCAAGCCCAGACAATCTAAAATTCTCTGAGACACTACGTACTTTGTTCATTGGTGAAGATAGCGGTAACCATACCAATAACTTCCTTTGGGCATATAATATCGATACAAAAGCTTTAGATCGTATTCTATCTACACCTGCTGGTGCTGAGTCTACAGGTCTACATGCAGTAGACTCAGTGAACGGTTGGACTTACATCATGAGTAATTTCCAACATCCAGGTGATAGCTCTAAACTTACTGCTGAATTAAAAGCAAAAGTTTTAGAAAATTATAATGATGGCTACAGTGCATGTGTCGGTTACATCACCGCTGATATTTTACCGTCAATTGAGAAAAAAGCTGAAAATAAAAAGTAAGCTCTATCTTTAAAAAAATGCCGACTTGATGTCGGCATTTTTTGTTTATTCAAGTGTTAGATCAACTTTAATCTCAACAACCGCATCCTGTCGCTCACCATGCTGGGTTTTCTCTAGCCAATGCCATTGTTTTGAATCAAGCCTTAAGAAATTAGAGCATCGTGTTCCATAAATTGGACTTTGAATAAAAGTAGAAGAAAGCAATTCTTCCATTTCTTTACTAATCCCAGTATCAGGTAATAGATTTGGAATAATTTTTCTTTCGTCCTCTAAAATATCCCATACTGTATGGTGTAAATCTTGTTCAGAGATCTGAGGTTGTTGCAACATCGGTAAAAATTCTTGGGTAAAGCGTTTACGTAAATGTTTGGTTTTTTCCCAGTCCTCAGACATCAAACCATTTGAAACGACATACACACCGTTTGCCAAAACCTGCGGTGCTTCACCCCGATTACTCATATATACCGCTTGCTCACGATCACCTACAAACAGGTTGAATCCCGCATAATCCTGTTGTTTGCATTCCAGTTGTTGAGCAAAACGTATAGGCGCTAAATCACTTTCTAAAAAGTCTTGAATCAGTTTGCCACGCGAAGTTTCATATTCCCTCTGATCTCGACCATTTCGGAAATTGGTCACGATTGCCCATCGTCCCGAAGCAGTCACACCCATCCATGTTCCACCTGACTTTAAATCTTGTCCTGCTACAATCGAGCTATTCTCCCACGCATGTAAAACAGCACTAGGACGATAATAAAACTCATCACGATTTGAAATTAAACAAAGTGGCATCTCTTCAAGAACTTGCCATGCAAAAGCAACAATACACATTTATTTTGTTCTCACATCTTTACACATTGAATGTACAACATTTTTCACATCATTCCGCTACAATCTGCTCAAAACTTAATTTCAAATTCTAAATTGAGGAACAGCAATGCTGACCTATCCAAATATAGATCCAATTGCCTTGAGCTTAGGGCCAGTTAAAGTACATTGGTACGGACTTATGTATCTCTTGGCATTTTTATGTGCTTGGGGCTTGGCCTCTTATCGCGCAAAACAACGTGATGGCTGGACAGGAGATATGGTTTCAGACCTTGTGTTTTACGGCGCACTTGGCGTGGTTTTAGGTGGGCGTGTTGGTTACGTGTTGTTTTATGAGTTTGGCAAGTTTTTGGAAAATCCACTGTGGCTATTCCAAGTGTGGACAGGTGGAATGAGTTTCCACGGTGGTTTCCTCGGGGTGATTATTGCCATGTTATTTTGGTGTAAAAAATATCAAAAGACTTGGTTCGAAACTTTAGACTTTATCGCGCCATGTGTACCTACAGGGTTGATGTTTGGTCGTTTTGGTAATTTTATTGGCGGTGAGCTTTATGGTCGTGAAGTTCAAGATCCAAACTATGCATTTGGTATGATTTTTCCAACTGATCCTTTAGGTCTAGTCCGTCACCCATCTCAAATTTATCAAGCGATTTGCGAAGGTCTGATTCTCTTCATTGTCTTATGGTGGTTCAGTTCTAAACCTCGCCCGCGCATGGCAGTATCTGCTCTGTTCTTGGTGGGTTATGGGATTGCACGTTTCTTTATGGAATTCTTCCGTCAGCCCGATGCAGATCAGGGTTTTATCTTATTCGGATGGATGACTAAAGGACAGATTCTGAGCTTCCCAATGATCATCATTGGCCTCTGGATGATTTGGTATGCCTACCGTAAAAATATCTATGATTGGCAACTCAAAAAATAATTAAAGGGAGCAATTGCTCCCTTTTTTAATATCATTCTTTTTAATTAGATAGCTTAGAAGATAGTGCTTTTACAACTTGACCTAAACGCTTGCCTTGAGCTTCGCATAAGATTTTTTCATCTTGGCTCAAACTCTGATCATGACGTGGTCCACTCACATGACTAGCCCCATAAGGTGTACCGCCTGTTTTTGTATTTGACAATGCAGGTATTGAATTTGGTAAACCTAAAATCATCATCCCGTGATGAAACAAAGGTGGCAGCATGGTCAATAAGGTACTTTCCTGTCCGCCATGCATAGAACCTGAAGAAGTAAATACACAAGCAGGTTTATCATGTAAAGCACCGTTCAGCCATAAGCTTGTGGTTTGATCCCAAAAGTATTTCATCTCACTCGCCATGTTTCCAAATCGAGTTGGTGAACCAAGTGCTAAACCAGAACAGTGTGCCAAATCATCTAAGCTACAATAAATATCACCATCACTAGGAATACTTGGTTCTGCTTGCGTCACAACTGGCGCTAAATTTGGCACCGTTCTAATACGTGCCGTTATGCCAGCAGCTTCAACACCATCGGCTATTAAATGTGCCATTTGCTTAGTTGAACCATATTTACTGTAATAAAGTACAAGGACGTAAGGTTGCATCAGTTTCAAGTATTTTGTTAAAAAGAACACTATACGACATTTTTTATACTTTTCGCGGTAGTAATTCCTATGAATGCATAGGATTTTATTAAAAATAATTAGGATAGAACCCATGAGCATAAACCGTTATCTAAAAAACTTGCCTTTTTTAGAGAAAACATGGTTTCAATTTATTGTATTTGTGTTACGACGTTTTGAGGCTGACCGATGCAGAGATCAGGCTGGATCACTCACCTATACAACGTTATTTGCAGTTGTTCCAATGCTCACTGTTTTCTTGGTGATCATTTCATCAATCAAAGCCTTGGAACCAGCTCGACAACAACTCCAACAACTCATTTATAGTAATTTTTTACCAAAAAGTACCATTGCCTTTGATAAAGCACTCAATGCTTTTACAGACAAATCTAGCAATCTCACCATTATTGGTGTGTTGTTCTTATTTGTCACGACGGTGCTGATGCTGACATCAATTGAAACGGTGTTTAACCGCATCTGGCGAGTAAAAGAAACCCGTACAGGCTTAGTCGGTTTTATGCGGTATTGGACTATTATTTCTTTAGGTCCGATTGTTTTAGGAAGTGCATTCGTCCTTTCTTCAACTGTAGCATCGATGAATATACTCAGTAATAACTTTGCTGGTTATCAATTAGATGGCTCTTTCATCTTATGGCTGATTTCATTTCTACTCACTATAGTCGGTTTCTTTATTCTCTATTGGACAATTCCAAATCGTACTGTACCTATTTTTTCAGCTGCAATTGCTGCGTGTTTTAGTGCCAGTATTTTTGAAATCTTAAAACGTTTGTTCGGCTGGATTATGAGTAACTTCACCAGTTATGAAATCGTTTATGGTGCTTTTGCCGCTGTTCCAATTTTTCTACTGTGGATTTATTTATCTTGGAATATCATTTTATTGGGGGTTGAGGTCAGTTATGCTCTCACCGCTTTTCATTCTGGAAAAGAAGAAAAGCGCCATCCAATTTTAATGCTGCTTGATATGTTGGAGTTGTTTTATAAGAAACAACAGATTGGTGAAAGCGTTACTGAGAAAGAATTACTTAACATTGTTGGGCGTGGTGAGTTAGGTCGATTACCAGCATTCATTTTACAGCTTGAAGCGCAGAATCTGATTAAACGAACGGATAAAGATGACTATGTGTTAGTCCGAAATTTAGCGCAAGTTGATTTTTGGAGTTTCTTTACTGCTTTACCATATCCACTGCCCCTTCGAGATGATGTAAATAATGTGCATCAAGATGATGAATGGATAGAAAGACTCGGTCCTTCATTAGTGGATAGTAATGACTATTTAGCTGCCAAGTTATCAATTCCACTTTCGACTATTTTTGAACAGAAATAAAATATCGATTGGTGATGTCATGGCTATGGCATCACCATTTATCTGAATAATTTAATTCCGCTTTGATCTTTGTTTATAATTTAAACCTATGACTTTTAATTATATTTATAACAATGAAGAAAAATTTTAGCCTACTGACCATACTCATTTTTAGTTTAAATCTGTCTGCATGTAGCTCTCCTACAGAAAGAGAATTCAACAAAACTACTGAGCTAGCTGAACAAGGACATGCCAACGCTCAAATTCGTCTTGCACAAATGTATTTTGATGGAATGGGTACTGAAATAGATCATCAACAAGCATTCATTTGGATAAAGAAGGCGGCAGATCAAGGTGATTCTCAAGCTTTTGAATGGTTAAAAGCACAAAGTGTGTCGGGAAATCAAAAAGCTTATGAACTGATTATACAAATCCTCAAGCAAGATAATCCATTAATCGCACGTTGGTTTTTCGAGAAAGCTCAAGCAGGAGATGCTTGGTCTCAATATACTGTCGGCTGGATGTATGATTTAGGCAAAGGACTTATTCAATCACCTCATGAAGCGGCAAAGTGGTATTTAAAAGCAGCAAAACAAAACTATAGCCTCGCACAACGTGTCATTGCCGATAAATACTCGATGGGTAGTGGCGTAAATCTAGATATGTCCAAATCACTTTACTGGTATGAAAAAGCAGCAGAACAAAATGATGTCGAAGCTCAATTTCGTCTAGGTATGTTCCATGCATTAAATTTTAGAAATGAACAGAACTTCAAAGCTGAAATTGCGCGTAAGTGGCTAAACAAAGCTGTGCAAAATGGTCATAAGGATGCAGCTACAGTACTCAAACAATTTGAACAAGATTATGCTGAAGTTCAACAAGTAAAAGCTTTTGAATCATCAGCTCAAATAGAAAATGAACACTTAGGCAGCTACAACTAAATTATTTCTTTAACCAACCTTGTAAACTTACCACCAAGATACCCATTAAAACCAATGCTGTACCCATTATAAAATTGAGCTCAACTTTTTCATCTAGTAACCACATTCCAAAAGCCATTCCAAATAGTGGTGTGAGAAATGAAAATACCCCTAATCTCGATGCTAAATAATTTCGTAGCAACCAAAACCACGCTAAAAAACTCGCAAATGAAACGACCAAAGTATGGAATGCCAAACTCCCTAAAACTAAAGGGGTGAAATTGATATTGGCTTGTCCCATAAAAATAGCAAGACCAAACAACAATACAAAACTACCCGATAATTGATAAAAAAGCGTTTGTGTTACTGCCGCCTGTGCTAAAGACGATAATCTCACTGTGATTGTTGTTGCAGCCCAAGCAATCGCGGCAGCAAGTGCAAGTAAATCACCCCAAAGCATGTGCTGTTCAATCATCGATGACGCATTAGGTTTTGCTCGTATAAAAGTAACGACAATCCCAAAGAAAGCAATTGCGATACCTAACCATTGCAATACGCTTAAACGCTCTGAAGGCAATTTCCAATGAAGTCCTAAAGCAACAAAAATTGGAGCTGTATAAAGCAATACCACAGCATGTGAAGCAGAGGTAAATTGTAATGCTTGAGCTAATAAAAAGAATTCTAGGGAAAATAAAAATGCGACCAAAGCACCTGCTTTCAAATTCTGTAGATTCAAAAGTTGGCTAGCTTTATCAAAATATAATAGTGGTAGTAATAAAATCGCAGCTAAACCTGAACGTAATGCAATTTGCATCAAGGGAGAGATATCAGGAGCCGCTATTTTTAAAATGACTTGTTGTAAGCCCCAAATCATACAAAGTACGATCATTAGACTAGACGCTTTTGTATCTAGTGCCTTGCGCTCATCCATCATCAAAATCCCTAACCCATCTTAGAGAACCAATATAGAGCTGTCAGATTTTCATGATATAGTGAAATTCAGACAATAGATGCGTGTTTTCAGGCAATTCTCACATTATGAAAAAATCAGCACAAAGGATTCAGGACTTTCAGCAAATTCCGATAAATAATGAAATTCCTGAGCTCATTTGGCTCAGTATTCGAGATGCACCTGCAGAAACCTTTTATCCAGAGCATGCTCATGCTTGGGGAGAATTTATCTATACCTTTGACGGTGTTTTAGAAGTCAATATTGATCAAATCCACTATTTAACCCCACCACCCTACGGAATCTGGTTACCGCCAAATTTACAACACAGCGGTATAAATCGGAATGAGGTCACGCACTGTACGCTCTACATTCATGAAAGTCTTTGTGAAAACATGCCTCGCCAAGCAGGTATATTATTGTCTGCACCACTGGTAAGTTCATTACTTGAACACATTCGTAAAAATGCATTCGAACAAGCCGATCCTGAATATTTAAGACTTTTACAAGTTTTATTGGATTTGCTCGGTCATGCTGAATTAGTCGGCAGTTATTTGCCAACGACTCAACACCCAGCCTTAGCGAAAATACTCCATCACCTACATACTTTTCCTGCCGATAACAGCACACTAGATGAACTAGCTAAAATGATGAACATGACTGAACGCACTTTGGCACGCTACAGCCAAAAAGAATTAGGTATGTCACTACATGAATGGCGACAACGTTTAAAAGTTATGAAAGCCATGTCGATGCTGAACCAAGGGAAGACCATTGAAAGCATTGCATTAGATCTAGGATATGCGAGTTCTTCAGCTTTTATTTACATGTTTAAACGTTGGATGAATTTGACTCCTGATCAATTCAGAAAGTTGTATCAAGGTCGTTAACAAGACGTTGATACCAGAATATCAACGTTTCAAACCATGATTTAAGCTTTTACAAAAGTATCCCAATCATATTCACCAGACTGAGTAATCAACTTCATCGTAAGCTGATCATTTGCACGCAATGCCCCAACACCTGCTGGAGTTCCAGTCATGATCACATCACCTGCTTCCAAGCTAAAACACTGATTAATCTCAACCAGCAAAGTCCCTATATCACGAATCATATCTCGACTGAAACCATGTTGACGTTCTACACCATTGATATTCAAGATCAACTCTAACTCTTGTAAATCCCCGATTTCATCAATCTCGATCCAATCAGCTAATAGGCAAGCACCATCAAATGCTTTCGCACGTTCCCAAGGCTCGCCTTTCGCTTTTAAGTCACCTTGCAAATCACGTAAAGTTAAATCAAGCCCAGCAGTCACTGCACCAACAGCCTCTAAAGCTTTAATTGGATCTTTCTCTTGCGATAACGGATGAGCAATTTGCAAACAAATTTCGCACTCATAATGGCACTCACCCAAGTCTAAATTCCAACTAATACCTTGATTTAAAGCAGCAAGGCTACTTGGGGGTTTAATAAATAAAATTGCACGGTCAGGAATTGCATTTCCTAGTTCTTTGGCATGCTCAGCATAGTTTCTGCCAACACAAACAATTTTTGATGGACGTGTACTCATGAAAGCTCCTTGTTGCTTGAACCGAGATTAAATTTTATTTTTTGAAGGTATTTTCAAATTTTGTTTGATCGGCTGAACTGGTAAATGCACGCTTAGGCACAATGATGACAGTATGATTTTTCAGCTCCAACATGTAAGTCAGTTTACCAACGGCAAACGATTGTACTTCTGCATATTGTGTAATTTGTGTTTTTCCTGTCGCATATAGTTCAAAATAATCTTGGTATAGATCAATTCCCTGCTCACTTTTTCCAAATTGATAACGAGTGAACTGGCGCTTAAATAGCATCGGCAATAACCAATAACGCATTACAAGCTGCATGATGAGGAAGAACCCACCCAATGCAACGTAATAACGACCGACACCTGAGAATCCTAAATACAATCCCCATAAAATAATTGCAACACTGATGACAGGTGTTAGAAAACGGCTAAATGTCTTTTTTCCAAAAGTGACGAGAGCAAAACCATCTTGTGATTCTTCTAAATTTAGGTAATAGCGCACAGATACGGTTGGACGTTGTTCAGACATTTTTTATTTCTAACATTTGAAAAAACTGACTTATTAGAACACAAATCTTTCCAAGGAAAGTCAAATTTATAGCGTTTTAATACAAAACTTAAATGCATTTTTGATCGGTTGTTTTTCATTTCAACAAGTGTTTTCGTTTATTTTTCTAACCAGTTAAAAATTAAAAAACTGGATATATCTTACTCTTTTATTTTGTCATCAAAATATGAGCTTACACAATAAAACTATTTTTTATCCAAAGAAAATCTTATTAATAACCCATCATGATGAACTAAATATCGATAAAGTCAGTCGTTCTGACCTCATCAACAATCAGAGTCAAAGGGATATAATGCTTCATTTTAATGGATTAACACTGGCAAGTATTTTACTCAGCATCACGCAGTGCTGTTTTGCTCAAATGATTTCATGGAATGACAATATTCCAAGCGCTTTGCAACCATTTCAAAATAACCCACAAATACTTGCAAGTTATACGCAAAACAATATTTTCATTTATGGGCATCCTACTGTTAAAACCTTAGTGCCAACCTTGAAAAATAACACTCAACCCAATGTGAGTTTCACATCAGCCGCACTGATCGTACCTGTAAACGTACAACAAGTTTCCAAAACACTGACTGATTTTAATCACTATGTTGGATTATTTCCTACACTTAAATCAGCAAAAAAACTGGAACAGTCTGAAAATATTGTACAAATGAAATATCGTGTCGCTATTCCAACACCAATTCCTGTACTTAATTTTAATGAAGATGTCACGCTACAGCATCAAATTAAAGCCAATAGTATTTCCAGTTTGGTCATCGACTCCCCGATTCCTTATGGTGTTGGTAAGTTAGAATGGTTTGCTTTAGATGAACACCGAACCTTAATTACGTTGACACAATGGGGCGATTTGAATCAGCCCAAAGGCTTTATCATTAAGAAAATTTTAAATGCGATTCCTGAAGTGAAATTGGGGATTCCAAGCAGTACCAATGCTTTTATAATGGAAGCATTGAGAAACCGTTTTGTGAAACCGAATACAATTGCACTCGATCCAGGTCGAATCCCAACACTACAATTAAGCGAAATTCAACTCGCTAAAATAGCCCAACTGTGCCAAAACACTCAGCAACCTGTGAGCTATATTCATGCGCCCACCAGCATACTTTATACACATGGTCGAGAAAACATGCGGTTTTCCACGACTTATCAATTTTACAAACATCCACCACAGCAATTACAAAAATGGCTGACCCCACAAAGTTATCAAGAATTATTTCCTCGGCAAATTAAAAAAATCGTAATGACACCACTCAAAAATAAAACTCAAGACACTGATATTAAAGTGAATGTTGGTTTAGGTGTTATTAATATTCCTTTTGACTTTAAGTTACGATTTAATTATCCAGAAATAAATGAAAATAATTTTTATGCAAACGGCGGCGATTTACGTTTTATCAAAGGTCAGATGTTTCTCAGCCCGCAAAATCAAGGCACTTTGTTTAAAATAGCTACAACGGCGAAAATAGATGAAAAAGCACCCTTTTTATTAAGAGCAATGCGGAGCTTACCTTATCACGATGTCTTACCTGCTATAGGTGGCAACACGGTATTTGTTCAAAAGATTAGAACAAAAATTTAAGGCACAAAAAAACCGCATTTAAGCGGTTTTTTTCATTTTATCTTTCGATAAATCAAATTGGTGCGCTCAGAGAGATTCGAACTCCCGACCCCTTAGTTCGTAGCCAAGTGCTCTATCCAGCTGAGCTATGAGCGCTTATTTGATGGGGGCATTATACGCACTTTTATTGAATTGATAAGTTATTTTTAATAGATTAACAATCAAATGGTGATTGATTCACCACATTAAAGCTCAGTCTATTTTTAAAACTCGTTAATAAATCACATAAATATTTGATATAAAACATTTTTAAAAAATATTTCTAGTGCCATGTATATTTATTTTCAAATGAATTACAAAACTTATAAACTTCTCTCAAGTATTTAGTTTTCGATTTAAAAATTTATTTTTTAATTCACTGAAATGTTAGATTATATCTTTAAAAAAAACATTTAAGATTTTGCATAAATTTCTACTTTCCATCCAGTTTAAACTTCTCATTAATTTTTAAATTACTTTAATATTCAATAATTAAAATCATTCATTAACTTGTATTAAACAATATATACATGATGGGTTCGAATTGACAAAAAACCTATCACCTATAACATTAATAAGGATTAATGTGACATTGATCACAAAATAATCACATCACTTTAATAATTACTCAAAACAACACAACTCTTAAAAATATAGGTATCGTTATGCTTTTCAAAAGTCTTTTCTCGCCAATTAAAAGTATTACTTCAAATTTATTAGATAGTAATACATCAACATCAACAGTCGGTGGTTCAACTTTAGCTCCTCTTTCCCTGTCTTCTATAACAAACATTATTTCACCTACTACGGTTACAAATACAGTTACTAGCACTGTAAGTAGTGTCACAAGTGGTTCTCTAAGTCCAATCACAGGAATATTAGGGCTTGTAACAGGTAATAGCAGTCCACTATCTAGCGTAACCAATATTGTTAGTGGCATTACTGGCGGAACGGCGAATCCTTTAGATACTGTTACGGGTATTGTCGGTAGTATTACTGGCGGCGCTGGTGGAAATCCATTAGATATCGTCACTGGTATCGTAGGTGGCGTGACTGGTGGTACTGGTGGAAATCCGCTTGAAGCTGTAACCGATATTATCAACGGTATCACAGGTGGTGCCGGCGGAAATCCACTTGATATCGTCACTGGCATTGTCGGTGGTGTTACTGGTGGCGCTGGAGGAAATCCTCTTGAAGTCGTAACCGATATTATCGGTGGTGTAACTGGCGGTGCTGGCGGAAATCCACTTGATATCGTCACTGGCATTGTCGGTGGTGTTACTGGTGGCGCTGGCGGAAATCCACTTGAAGTCGTTACCGATATTATCGGTGGCGTGACTGGCGGTGCTGGCGGAAATCCTCTTGAGGTCGTAACAGACATCATTGGTGGTATTACTGGTAGTGCGGGCGGAAATCCACTCGAGGTCGTTACTGACATTGTCGGCGGTATCACTGGTGGCGCTGGCGGAAATCCTCTTGAAGTTGTAACAGACATCATTGGTGGCATTACTGGTGGTGATCTAGGAAATAATCCTGTTACTAACGTCATTCAAACAGGTATTGATGTACTACAAGGTGTTGAAAGTCTAAAAACAGATATTATCAATACAGGCATTAATACTGTAGCAGGCACTGTTATTGGACTTGTTCATCAATCTGAGCATCCAATTGGAGATTTAGCTAATCTCGGCACACTTACTTTCGAAACTTCTCGTGATACTGTAAACGGTACATTAGAAGTCATCTCTGATTTAGCAGGCGCTGATCTTAATGGTGCAATTGGCTCTGCAACAGGAGTCATTGGAACGCTTATTAATAATGGCACTACTGCATCTAACACCATCCAACACATTGTCGGTGATTTGACAGATATTGGTAGTGGCGGTCCTTTAGGTGCGATTACAGATCTTATTGGTGGCGTGACTGGTGGTACTGGCGGAAATCCGCTTGAAATCGTAACTGATATTATTGGTGGCGTAACTGGTGGTGCTGGCGGCAATCCTCTTGATATCGTCACTGGCATTGTCGGTGGTATTACTGGTGGTGATCTAGGAAATAATCCTGTTACTGGCGTCATTCAAACAGGTATTGATGTACTTCAAGGTGTTGAAAGTCTAAAAACAGATATTATCAACACAGGTATTAATACAGTTGGGGGTACACTCAGTGGGATCTTACCTCAAGTTCACCCTATCGTTGACTTAACAAATCTCGGTACACTTACTTTCGAAACTTCTCGTGATACTGTAAACGGTACGCTTGAAGCCATCTCCGATTTAGCAGGAGCTGATTTTAATGGTGCAATTGGCTCTGCAACAGGAGTCATTGGAACGCTTATTAATAATGGCACTACTGCATCTAACACCATCCAACACATTTTTGGTGATTTGACAGATATTGGTAGTGGCGGACCTTTAGGTGCGATTACAGATCTTATTGGTGGCGTGACTGGTGGTACTGGCGGAAATCCACTTGATATCGTCACTGGCATTGTCGGTGGTGTTACTGGTGGCGCTGGTGGAAATCCACTTGAAGTCGTAACTGATATTATCGGTGGCGTGACTGGCGGTGCTGGTGATAACCCACTTGAGGTCGTAACTGATATTATCGGTGGTGTGACTGGCGGTGCTGGTGGTAATCCACTCGAAGTCGTAACTGACATTATCGGTGGCGTAACTGGCGGTACTGGTGGAAATCCATTAGATATCGTCACAGGCATCGTAGGTGGTATTACTGGTGGTGATCTAGGAAATAATCCTGTTACTGGTGTCATTCAAACAGGTATTGATGTACTTCAAGGTGTTGAAAGTCTAAAAACAGATATTATCAATACAGGTATTAATACAGTAGGTGGCACGCTCAGTGGGATCTTACCTCAAGTTCACCCTATCGTTGACTTAACAAATCTCGGCACACTTACTTTCGAAACTTCTCGTGATACCGTAAACGGTACGCTTGAAGCCATCTCTGACTTAGCTGCTGCCGATCTAAGTGGCGTACTTGGATCTGCAACTGGCGTTATCGGTACGCTCATCAATAATGGTTCTACAGCTGCGGATATTCTTCAACATATTGCAAATGATTTTACAACGGTAAACCCATTGGATACTGTCACAGGCTTGATTGATAGTATTACAGGTGGAGTTTCTGGCAGCCCGCTTGGCTCTATCGCTGATGTCATTAGCAATATTGGTAATGGGATTGATAGTGGTGATGTTATTTCAGGAATTGCTCAACCAATTCAAACTGTAATTGGCAGCGCTAATCTTGCAATTGATACTGTTCAAGACAATTTCTCTAGTCTAATCAGTGATAGTACATTTGAGGGTATTGATGGTCTTATTAACATCAATGCTGGAAACGGTGATTACAGTATCAGTGGTAGCGTAGATGGTATCTTAAACGCAATCACTGGCGCAGTATCAGTTACAGGTAGTGCAGTAGGTGAAACTAACCCGACAGGTGGTTCTCTCAATGATCTAATTTCTCTACCATCACAATTGACGAGCTTAACTGACAATCTATTTGGTTCAGTCAATCACTTCTAACAATCAAGTGAATATATAAAGCCGCTGATATCAGCGGCTTTATTTTTTAATTATTATCAAAAAAATCTGGGCACAAAAAAACCGCAACAAAGCGGTTTAATGTTTAAGTTGGTGCGCTCAGAGAGATTCGAACTCCCGACCCCTTAGTTCGTAGCCAAGTGCTCTATCCAGCTGAGCTATGAGCGCATTACTTATGTGCCTATTTCGGCATGTGTTACTTTTCCAATATTTACTTGGTGCGCTCAGAGAGATTCGAACTCCCGACCCCTTAGTTCGTAGCCAAGTGCTCTATCCAGCTGAGCTATGAGCGCATTAATAAAATGGCGGTGAGAGAGGGATTCGAACCCTCGGTACAGTTACCCGTACGCATCCTTAGCAGGGATGTGGTTTCAGCCACTCACCCATCTCACCGTAACACGAGCGCAATAATACAAACTAAAACCACATTACACAAGCAGTGTTCCTGTTTTTTTCTCTTTTTTTAGTTCAATCAAATATTTTTTAATCAATTTCTGCTTTTTTTCATCATTTTATCGTTCAACGCTTGTTAATATAGCGCTCTCTTCTTTACTAAGATCAGTTTAGTAAACAGAATCTTGCAATCTTTGACGTGCAGTCAGAGTTTGAATGACTTATGCTAAACCAATCTGCCAGATGTGAAATGAAACGATATGACTACAAATTGGGTTGATCCCGAAGCTAAAGCAGAAGCGCAACGTTACGATAATCCTATTCCTAGCCGAACACTTATTTTAACTACATTAGAACAATTACAAACTGCACAATCACATGCAGAACTCGTTGATCATTTTAATATTCCAGATCAAAAAAGTATTGATGCCTTAAACCATCGCTTAAGCGCAATGGTGCGTGATGGTCAATTGATGAAAGATGGTTTTAAATACCAACCTGCAACCGATCTACCAAGTCATGAAGCAACGGTCTATATCAATAGTAAAGGTCTTGGTACTGCCAATATTGCAGGTCAGGATGATTTACTTCTGCCTGAACGTGAACTCCGTTTAGTTTTCAATGGCGATCGAGTTAAAGTCCGTCAAACTTCTGTTGATCGTAAAGGTAAAGCGTGGGGCTTTATAACTGAAGTGGTACAACGCCGCGTTAAACAAATTATTGGTAAAGTGGCTGAACATGAGGGTGAATACTTTATTCAACCAAGCAACCCCAATCAGCATCAACCCATCACCTTAGAAAAAGAATTAATCGAACACGCCAATGCCAAAGTGGGCGATATGCTCCGTGTTGCAATTGATGACTACCCGACCCGTGAAGAACTTGCAACAGGTCATATTGTTCAGTCTATGGCAGACAAAGCAGATACTGAAATCATTATTCCGCAAACCATTTTAGAATTTGGTTTACCTTATGAGTTTCCAGAGGCTGTCATTAAAGAAGCTGAAAGCTTTAAAGAACCTTCGGAAAAAGATCTCAAAGGACGTGTGGATTTACGTGAT
>Ga0114982_1000546_pt1 | contig 20192 bp, 18 predicted proteins | sample Shrwel_input2_FT_FD_87183 | JGI IMG/M metagenome (GOLD analysis project Ga0114982, IMG submission 87183) | Subsurface microbial communities from deep shales in Ohio, USA - Utica-3 well 1 S input2 FT | ecosystem: Environmental > Aquatic > Deep subsurface > Shale gas/oil reservoir > Produced... | reverse complement strand
GAGAACTGTGGTCAATCAATAATCTGCCCGAATATGACAAACAAAGTTCATGCACGATAGAAAGACCGACCCCATGACCTTCTTTATAAGTATCAAGTCTGGTACCGCGGTCTAACAATTCAACCGTTTTATCCGTCGGTACGCCGGGACCGTCATCTTCAACCAAAAAAGTGAGTGGTTTCAGATTGATGGTTAAACTTACCTGATATTGACAGGCTTTGCAGGCATTATCCAGCAGATTTCCCAGCATTTCCATCAGATCGGTTTCATCACCACGAAACATAGCTCCAGTTGGACAACGCAACTGCAACTGAATATTTTTCGCCCGGTAGATTTTGCTTAAAGCATTTTGTAACTGATCCAACACCGGTTGGATGGGGATCTGCTTATGCCAAACATCCTGACCTGAGCTACTGGCTCTTTTTAGCTGATGTTCGATCATGGCGGTGATACGGTCAATCTGTAACTTCAGTTCAGGCTGCGCAGCCAGGGCAGAAGTGTTCAGCACAGCCACAGGCGTTTTTAAAGCATGGGCCAGGTCGCTTAAATGATGACGATAACGTTGTTTTTGCCGGTTCTGACTGGCTAACAGTAAATTGACATCTTCCTTGAGGGTGGTTAACTCGGCCGGGTAAAATCCTGACAGCTGCTGTTGTTGACCACTTTCAACCTGACGAATTTCATGATCCAGTGCCGATAATGGCTGAGTGGTCCAGTAATAAGCCAGTAACATCACCAGCATCAACACGGCGGCAATGCCAATAAACCAACGGATCAAGGTATTACGAAAGCTTTGAATAGGCGCTTGTAATAATTGCTCATCCTGCACTATGTGGATCGTCAGCGGCATGCTGCGATCGCCCATATCAAATAACAGGGCAAAAGAAAGAGTCCAGTAGGTTTTATCGTCTTGTTCCAGCGCGACAAATTCGTGTTTGCCGGGTAACATTTCATGTTGTGGTGGTATAAAGTTCTGATTCAATGAGGAATCAGATTGCCACATTAACTTCTCACCACTGACGATAAAAGCACTGGTACCGGAATCCGGTCGCAAAAAATCTGCCGGTAAAATACTATTATTGATTTCCAGAATATCGTTTTTAGAAGTTAATTCAGCCAGAAAGGAATAAAGGTGAACTTCGAGCTTTTGTTCGGTGCTGGTGAGTAATTGTGCAAAAAATGCCCGTTCAATCGCCAGAAATGATGCTGGTAATAAGATTAGCAGCAGCACCAGGCTGACAACAGCCTGGCGCACCTTCAACGATAACATCATTACTGCACAGCCAAATTAAAGCGGTAGCCACGCCCCCGCAGCGTTTCAATCGGTTTGAGTTCACCGGCAGGGTCGAGCTTTTTCCGCAGCCGTAACACAAAAACTTCAATCACATTACTATCCAGATCAAAATCCTGATCGTAGATATGTTCTGTCAACTCCGTTTTAGAAATGACTTTGGTTGGGTTGAGCATAAAATATTCCAACACCTTATATTCATAGGCGGTCAGAGGGACCTCTTCACCATGACACCAGACTTGCTGAGTTCTGCTATTGAGACTGACAGGTCCGGCGGTCAGGGTTGGATCCGGTTGCCCTGCTGCCCGACGGATCAAGGCATTACAACGTGCCAACAGCTCTTCGACATGGAAAGGTTTGGTCAGGTAATCATCAGCACCGGCATCAAGTCCTTGTACTTTTTCCTGCCAGCTGCCGCGCGCTGTCAGGACGATGACCGGGGTTTTAATCTCAGCAGTACGGGCCTTACGGATCAGCGACAGGCCATCCATCTTTGGCAAGCCAATATCAATGATCGCCAGATCATAGGGATATTCAGTGAGTTTGTAAAAACCATCACTGCCATCATGCGACAAATCAACACTGAACTGTTGTTGTAGCAGATGGTTTTTGATTTGCTCTGCTAACAGGACTTCGTCCTCAACCACTAACACCCGCATGTTATTTCCTTTTTATTCTGTAAAGCCCGAACCACTCAGCCTGAGCACTGTTATTAATGACCACGCACCGGTTCAACATAAACCGGCATGTTAGGGCCAGGGTCCCGATCCATCCGGGTATTATATTCCCGGCCATTTAATTGATAGGTGACCTGATAACCATCCACCACGCTCTGATATTCAACATCGGTTCCTGCCTGATAACAGACGGTTTCATGATGTATCACATCAGTGCCATTACTCTGTCCGACATCATAACCGACCGAGCCACCTAAAATAGCGCCAGCCGCCATGCCGACTTTTTTATTGCTGCTGTTATGGCCGATGGCGTTCCCCAAGGCTCCGCCGATGATAGCACCGACTATGGTTGGTGTCGCGGAATCCTGATGGCGCTTGACGACCTGCCGTTCTTCACAAACCCGTTTCGGTTTGTGAACCTCAATGGTGCGATAAATAGGTTGAGCCGAAGTCACGGTTGCCATCACATAGTGTTGCCGGTGATTTTGAGAATAACTGCTACAGGCGGTCAGTAATGGCAGCAATAACGCTAAGTATTTCATCAGTCTAACTCCTCCGGTGGTGGCATCATCACCATAGCAACTGCAATCTTAATTGCCGCTGAATCTAAAAAAATGTCTTTAATGTGAAATTGATATAAATAAAGTTAATTGTATGTTTATTTGTATCCTATGGTTAACAAGTCGGCCGTTGCGCAGCAGATCACTGTGGTTTCTGCTCGCTCAGCCGCGCGATATTTTACTCACCTTTAACCAAACAAGGAATGGATGATGCGAATCAAATCATTGAAGTTGGCCTTATGGTACTGCGTGCCGGCGTTGTGGCTCAATCCTGTGCTGGCCGCTGAGCCGGTCGGGCAGGTTGCAAAACTGAACAGTCAAACGCAGACGGCAAAAACATTGCTCAGTATCAATAAAGCCACAGCTGAACAATTAGTTGCAATACCCGGCATCGGGCAGAAAAAGGCTGAAGCTATTCTGACTTATATCAAAGAACAAGGCCCGATTAAAAATCAGCAACAGCTGACGGAAGTAAAAGGCATTGGTGCGAAACTGGCGGAAAAAATTGCCGCTTATGTCAGTTTCTGAAACTGCAATAAGCTGCAGCTTGGTTTGCTCCGTGGGGGCTGTAAATCATGCTGCGGACAATAGTCAGAGCACAATCAACCGCATTGGCCTGCAACAATGCGGTTGTATCTAACTTTCACCAAGCGCCCTCATTTGGGTATTAGCCCATTGTACTGCCTCATGGTAAGCATCAGGTAACCGTGGTGCTGGTAATGCCAACTGTGCAATCGCTTGATTGGCCTGTTGCCATTGCGCTTGTTCATAACATTTGACCAGGGCCAGATAATCGGACAACAAACCAGGCTCACCGGTCAGTGCATCTTTAATATCTTTGGATAAAGGGAGTTTGCTCATGATAGAAGTCATTGGCTCATCCAAAATTGCATCCATCAACGACATCATGCCAGTCAAAAAGGCTTTAGCTGTATCTGTTTTGCCATGCAAAGCCGCAATACCTTCGGCAAATTTGGCTCTGGTCATGGCGAGGCGCATCAATTCAGCCGGCTTCTCACTGCTGACCTGGGCAGTGAACAACACAGATAAAAACTTTTTCAGCTCATTCTGACCCAGCACCACCAAGGCTTGTTTAATCGTTTCGATTTCAGATCGACGTTTAAATACCGCGGAATTAGAATACCTGAGTAATTTATAAGATAAGTTCACATCCCGCTGAAAGATGGCGGTAATGTTGGCTAAGTCCATTTCTGATTTAGAGGTTTCATACAATAATTCAGCCAGCGTGAGTTGGGCAGGGGATAAGGCTTTGCTTTGCAGCATTTCAGGTTTGGAAAAAAAGAAGCCCTGAAAATAACTAAAGCCCATGTTCAGTGCCAGTTGAAACTCTTCAATGGTCTCAACCTTTTCTGCCAGCAGCTTTATATGCGGAAACTCAGCAATAGCTGCAATAATTTCGTGCATCAGTGGCTGACTGGTGGTACGAAAATCAATTTTGATAATATCGACATAAGGGTAAAAATGCCGCCAGACTTTCTGATGGATGTAATCATCCAGGGCAATTTGATAACCCTGTTCTTTTAACAACTGCACTTCACTGAGTAGACGCTTGCCTGGTTGCACCGTTTCCAGTATTTCGACAACGATCTGTTCTTTCGGTAACAAAGTCGGATATTTTTTCAGCAGGGTATCTAATGTGAAATTGATAAAACCTGGTTTATCGCCAAGAAAATCTTCCAAACCAAAATTAAACTGGCTACCGGCAATCATTCTGGAAGTGGCTTCATCACCGTCAATATCCGGAAACACGTTTTCCAGACCGTCACGAAATAATAATTCATAAGCAAAAAGGTTTTTATCACGATCGAGAATAGGTTGGCGTGCAGCGTAAAAATACATAGGAACTCAGATCCTTTCCCTGTTGCTTTTGCAGCAATGTAGCAAAGAATTGGTTATGGTGGTGAAAAATTTAGCGGTCAGTAGGTATACAAAAACGGGCAACTGAAAACGGCAGTTGCCCGTGGTTGAACTATTTTGATTTTTGCAGTTGTTGCAGCATTTGTTCAAATTGATTGAGCACGGCCTGCTCCGGTGCGGCGGTCAGCTTAGTGACCAGCCAAATGGTCAGGGTAGAGACCAATACACCCGGTACTATCGCGTACAGGTAATCATTCAGCGGCATGTCGTTGATTGTCCATGGGCCATAGATCCAGAGCAACACTGTGGCAGCACCGGCAATCATACCTGCCAGTGCACCCCACAGATTCATTCTTTTCCAATACAGACTCAGCAGGACCAAAGGACCAAAGGCTGCGCCAAACCCAGCCCAAGCGTTGGCAACCAGACTGAGGATTGAGCTGCTGCGATCCAGCGCAATGAAAATTGCGACCAAAGCCACCAAAAACACCGACAGCCGTCCCATCAATACCAGATGTTGATCAGAGGCAGTTTTATGCAGAAAGGTTTTATAAAAATCTTGCGTCAGGGCACTGGACGTGACCAGCAATTGACTGGAAATGGTGCTCATCACTGCTGCCAGTAAGGCTGCCAGTAAAAATCCGCCGACAAATGGATGGAATAAAACCTGCGATAATAAAATAAAAATGGTCTCCGGATCCTTTAATTCGACGCCTGTTTTATGCACATAAGCAATGCCGACAAAGCCGGTGGCGACAGCACCAATCAGAGAAACAATCATCCAGGACATACCGATGCGACGTGCCACCGGAAAATCTTTCACTGACCTGATGGCCATAAAACGAACAATGATATGTGGCTGACCAAAATAACCCAAGCCCCAGGCCATTAATGAAACGATGCCAATCAGACTGGTGCCGGTGAATAAATCCAGATGATTTGGATTGAGCATCGCAACGGTATCCAGTACCGGGCCAACCCCACCCACTTCATTTAAGGTGACAACCGGCACCATCACCAGCGCCAGGAACATGATAATACCCTGCACAAAGTCAGTCATACTGACGGCTAAAAAACCACCGAGTAAGGTATAAGCGATGACAACGCCAGCCGTCAGCGCCAAGCCAAGGCCATAATCGAGCTGAAAGACGGATTCAAATAGTTTACCGCCAGCGACCACGCCGGATGCGGTGTATAAGGTAAAAAATACCACAATCACCAAGGCTGAAATTAATCGCAGCAAACGGGTATGGTCAGCAAATCTGTGTTCCAGATAATCCGGTAGGGTGATGGAGTCTTTGGCGACTTCAGTAAAGACCCGAAAGCGCGGTGCCAGCAGTAAGTAGTTAAGCCAGGCGCCCAGCACCAAGCCAACTGCCATCCAAATTTGCGAAATACCCAACAGGTACAAGGCACCAGGTAAGCCCATCAGCAACCAGCCGCTCATATCCGATGCTCCGGCTGATAATGCCGTGACCGCCGGGCCTAGTTTACGGCCTCCGAGCATATATTCGGACAGATTGCTGCTGGACTGGCGATAGGCATACAAACCTATCGCCAGCATGGCAATGAAATAGATTAATAGTGCGAGAATTGTGCCCGTTTCCAAAATGACGACCTCAGCTGAATGATTTGATTATTGTTGTTTGAATACTGTTCAGGCAGACCCGGTTGACCGCTCTTGCCCGTGAGTGCTGCAGCATATAAAAGCGCAACATGCTAACAAGCACTGACCGCCAGAGCCAGTGCTTTTCTATGGATCGCCGTACTGATGCTACCAGTCGCGGCGGATAAAGCAGTCAGGGTTAAATTTGCCAGCGGATATGTTGTTGCAGTTCTTCAGCAAAAGGTTGCAACGCTTGTTGTTTATCGGTGACCAGTACCAGTGAATGTTGGCCCAGTTGCAGGCTCTGGCCATGGAAGTTTTGATCAGCAAATTGCTGGCCGCCTGTTAAACCGTGCTGCGGGGGCATCACAAACACCGTCATCAGTCCATCCGTAGTTTGCAGGATCAGATGGAGTGAACGCTGTCCCTGAAAATCACAATAACGGGCATAACGCACGGCACCGGGCCATTGCGTGAACTCGGCATTAAAATCAGCCAGTAACTGATTCACCTCGGTCAGTGGCAAGTTAGTCCGCTCATCAACCAGATAAGCCGCTTCATGATAAACATGTGCCAGTGCATGCTCGGCTAAATTACCGGACCAGAACAGTTGCTTGTACAGGGCAGGTGCCAGTAGCCCAAGCACCAGTACTGCCGCGGCCAGACTGAACCAACGCTGGCGTTGCTGTTTGCGTTCACTGAAACTGGCAATGCCCTGAGCCAGCAATAACCGGTCGGCCAGATCGGCAGGTACCGGCAGTTGCAGACTTTGTTTTAACTTTTGCTCCATCTCCAACAGTTCCTGCTGGTAGCGCTGCCGCTGTGGCTCCAGTTGTAGCTGCTGTTGCATTTCTGGCTGGCGCGCCTGTGGATCAGCCAGTAGTCGACGGCGGAATTCAAGTTCATCCATGCTGATCTGCTCCTCTGGTTGGGGCTTGCAGCAATTCTTTTAACTGCTGACGGGCCCGGAATAAACGGGTGTTGACTGTGTTTAAATTCAGTTCAAGTGCACTGGCAATTTCATCACCAGTCATACCAAAAATCAGTTGTAGCAACAAAGGCTCCCGGTAATCTACCGCCAGTTGCAAAATGTGCTGGCGCAGCAGTCGTTGTTCAGCTTGCTGTTCCTGAGTCAGATTTTGCTCATCTAACAGCACATCCTGATCAATATCCTGATAATCAAATTGTTTGCGCTCAAAACGGCGGGCATTTTCCCGGCGTAAAATCGTGATCAGCCAACTTTTCGCGGCCGCCGCATCAGTCAGACTGTCGAGACTTTTCCAGGCCCGTAAAAACGTTTCCTGTAATAAATCTTCTGCTACGGCTTTGTGCTGGCATAACCAGCAGGCATATCGGTAGAGATCCGCATGATAAGAACGGACCAGTGCTTCATAACGCAGATGTTTGTTGGTCATAACCGAAAGTTTCATCTTCAGCAGGTCGATAAAGTAACAGACCGGCGACAGCGCTGAAAATGTGCAGCGCTGTGGCATTTTTTTCGCAGCCAGGCAAAAAACACAAAGCAGTTCGGCTAGTCAGCTGACAGGCTCTGTTCTGTACGGCCTGTCAGCTGGCTGCGGAGGGTTACCGCATCAGCCTGATGCGTGTCAAAGCTCCAGTTAAGTCGGATACAAGGGCGGCAGCGCCGAGACAGCCGGGCTCTTGGCCGGGCTAAATTCAGCCCAGGCGCGGTAGAGGGCATCACCTTGCCACTCGGTTGCTTCGCGCTGGTATTGCTGATAAGCCAGCTTTTCCAGTTGCAGTTTTAACTCGCCAGTCGGCAACAAGGCCAATAATTGTGGCAGTTGTCGGATATCGGCGGCAAAAGTTTCCCGGCCCCAACGGAGTAAAAAGGTACTGACCAGTTCGGCATCATGCTGCTGACAAGCGGTTTTAAAACGGTTGGCATTAAATTTCACATCGCTTACTGGCACCAGGCCCGAAACTGCTACACCAGCGCCCATCACAGTGCTGCGCTGCCAGCAATACCAGGCTGCAAAGGCTGTGACGGTCAGCAACCAGAGTAAAGTCAGCGTCGTACTCAGATGATTCCACTGCCAGGGATTGACCGGCCCAGCGACGACAGCTGCGGCCTCAGCAGAGCTCGCTGCTGTGACCGGAGCACTATCGGCTGGCGCCTGTTGCTGCGGGTTCGCTGCCACCTGTAATTCTCGCGCCGGTAGCTCGGCATAGTCGATTTCACCTTTAATGCTGTTCCACCAGGGCAAGCGCACCGCGGGTAACAGCAGTTTGCCCTGCTGATTGGCAATCAAGGCCGAAGTAAAGACTTTTTGCGCTACCATCCGGCCTTTGCGCTCAGCCTTTTTACTCTGAGGTTTTTCGTCATAACTTTTGATGCCAGCCGGCAAATTGATTTGTAGATCCGGTAATTGATGATCGGCCAAATCCATTGCCGTCAGCGTGATAGTGCGGGTAATAGGTTCGCCTTGCACCAATTGCGCCGGATCTGCTGACCATTCCTCCTGCAAAGTGACGAGTTCTGAGACCAACCATTGTCCCTCAAAGCCGGGTTCGATCGGTTTTACCTGAAAGCTCAGCGTCTGGCCTTGGGCTGACACCGCTTTGGTTTTGGCAAAATAGTCGTATCTGGAACTGCTGCGATCAATCATCTCGCCCTGAAACCAAGGGGCGGTTAACTGATAATCACCACTTTGTTGTGGCACCAGACTATAACGTCGGGTAATGGTCTGGTAACGCTGACCATTCACCAGTTCGCTGCCTTCGATATCTTTGCCGATTTGTTCAATCGTCACCTGGGCTAATTCAGGCTGACTCAGACTACCGCGTTGTAAATCACCGCTATAAAAAATTTTAACTTCGTAATAGCCCATTTGCTGCAGATGCAGGCTGGTGCTGCTGAGGGTGCTTTCAATAAATAATTCGGCCGAACCTTTCCCTTGTTGACTGGCGGCTAAGATTTCAACTGTGATAGGTTCGGAACGAACCCCGGCTACTTCAAAAGCCGGGATTTGCACCGTCCCTGGTTGATTGGCAAATAAACTCAGCTGCCAGCGGGTGCTTTGGCTGGATTGGCCATTAATAATCTGCATACTCTGGCTGACCGCAGGGGGGCCAAACTGGAAATGAGCAGACAGTGGCGTGAAATCGATGCTATTGGCGGGTACTTTTTCGTCCAGCTCCAACAGCAACATTAATTCTTCGCCCATCATCAATGGGTTTTTATCCACCCGCGCCGTCAGACTGTTGGCGGCCTGGACACTGATGGCTGTGCTCAATAACAGGCAGCACCATACCGTCTGCCACATCCGTTGCCAGCTGAATCGCCCTGTTACCATTCTTGTTCTTCTCCTTGCGGCAAGCGTTGTTGTTGCCGTTTCTGATATTCAAGTAACATTTTGTTGCGCAGTAACAAGGATGGGTCATCTTGTACCTTGCGCATTAAACTGTCCAATTGCTGAGTTTGTTCGGCGCTGGCATTGGGCCAGGCTTGGGTCACGGCTTTTTCATGCGGCTGGGTTTTGGCTTGCTCAGATTCAGTAGCGTCCCTGGCAGTGGCTGGCTCAGGTGTGGCCGGGGCAGGTTGGGGTGCTTGCTCTGCTGCCGACTCAGAGTTTGCTTGCTGCGGATTATCCTGCTGACCAGCGTTTTGTTGGTTTTGCTGCTGTTGCTCACTCTGCTGCGCCTGCCCGGATTGTTGTTTATCCGACTGTGACTGCTGGTCTTGCTGACCTTCAGGTTTTTGCTCGCCTTGTGGCTGCCCCTCTGATGACTGTTGCTGCTGACTCTGTTGTTGTTCAGCTAATAACTGCTCCATCAGGCGGGCATTTTGTTCCGCTTTGGCAAAGTCAGGCTGTTGTTTTAATACTTGCTGATAAGCGGCCAATGCTTGTGCATATTGCTGTTGCTGCGCCAGACTGTTGGCCAAATTAAATTGGCCAGCGGCAGATTGATCTTGCCGGTAATGTTCAGCAGCAGCGGCATAATCACCTGCACGGTAGGCGGCATTGCCTTGCCAGAGCGGCTGACTGAATTTCTGCCGCGCCGTGGCATAATCTTGCTGCTGATAAGCATGTTGCGCCTGTTGCTGTTTGGTTTGCCACAAATCCTGCCAATTCAGTTCAAAAGCCTGCACGGTTTTGGGTTGCCACACACAGAGCAACAGTAACAATAAATGACTGCGCTTGCCAAGCCAGAGTGCCAGCGGTAACAACAACCACAACAAATAAACGCCGGCATCTTGCCATTGGTCGCCCATCATTTTGGATTTCTCACTGTTATCTTGCAGTAAATCCAGGGGTTTTAAACTGAGTAAAGTTGCCACATCACTGGTATCAAAAGTATTGTGGCTATAAACGCCACCGGTCAATTCCGCCAGACTACGCAGCTGGGTAAATGCGACTTTAGGTAACACAATCTGACCACGTTGGTCTTTTAATAATTCACCGCTGCTCAGTTGAATAGGTGCGCCTTCGGCAGTGCCAAAAGCCAGCACGGATATCCGGTGTGGGAAATTATTTAACTGATCTCTGAGTTGTTGATAATGACCAGCACTGAAACCATCAGTCATCAGCACAATATCGCCTTTGGGATAACCGGCCTGTTGTAATAATTGATCCGCCAAGCGCAGTGCCTCTGCCACATTTGAACCTTGCGCCGGCATAATTTCCGGTTTCAGATCCGGCAATAGCAGCTTGATATTATTATGATCGGGCGTCAGAGGTGAAATAACAAAAGCATCGGCGGCAAAACTCACCAGTGCCAGTTCACCTTCCCCCAGCTGACTGGCAAAATCCAGTGCTTTAAATTTGGCTTGCGCCAGCCGGTTTGGTTTGGCATCTGTTGCCAGCATCGACAACGACATATCCATCACCAGCACAGTCGCTTTATTCAGTTGAAAAGCCGGTTGCGGTATTTTTTGCCAGCTGGGTCCGGCTGCGGCGATCAGACCAGACACCAACAGCAGCAGAGCCAGCCAGAAATGCTGACGACTGTGGCGCTGTTGTTGACGGTCCGTTAATAATAACTGTTGTAAGTGTGAGGACACCCAAGCCTGCCAACCGCTGTTGTTCGGTTGATATCGCCACAGCCAATCAGCCAACAACACAACAACCGGCAGTAACAGCAGTAGCCAGGGCCGTAAAAAATGAAAATCACTGAACATCCGCGCCTCCGACTTTGCCGTTAGAGCGCACTGCCAGCCAGGCTTGCCAGGGCAGCCGCGGCAACAATATCAGCCACAACACCAGCAAAGCCGCCAGCAGTGGCCAATGTAATAAACTTTGTTGCGGCCGGTAATTGATTTTTTCCCGCTCTATCGGTTCTAACTGATCGAGTAATTGATAAATTTGCGCCAATTCTTTCAAATCACGGGCACGAAAGTATTTACCCCCCGTTTCAGTGGCGAGTTCCGTTAATAATTTTTCGTCCAAATCATCAGAAGGGTTGACTAACTGCGGGCCAAAAATCCCTTGCTGGATCATTTGTTCAGCGCCCACACCGACAGTGTAAATTTTCACTCCGGCGGCTTTGGCCAGTTTCAGTGCTTCCCTTGGCTGGATTTGACCGGCGGTATTGGCACCGTCACTGAGTAAAATCAGTACTTTATTTGAGCTTTGATAGGTATTAAATCGTTTGACGGTTAAACCTATTGCCTCACCGATGGCAGTGCGCTGACCGACCAGCCCAAGCACAGCTTCGTCCAGCATTTGCTGGACAGTGTCGCGGTCAAAGGTCAAGGGGGTTTGCTGATAGGCTGCATCGGCAAACAACACCAGGCCAAGCCGGTCGCCCTGGCGCCTGGCAATAAAGTCTTTCAGCACATACTTGACTGCATCCAGCCGGTTCAGCGGTTGGCCTTCAATCATCATATCGCTGATATTCATCGAACCGGACAGATCCACCGCCAGCATCATATCCCGGCCTTGTTGCGGCAGACTGATGGCTTCACCCAGCCACTTCGGTTGACAGGCGGCAATCACTAACAACAGCCAGAGTAAAGCCGCCAGCCAGCGCTGGTGGCTCTGAGCCCGACGTCCGGGTTGATGTTGCGCTGCTAATGTGGCCAGTGGTGGCAGGTATAAACTACCGCTTGGTTGTTGGGCGCGGCCTTTGAGTAAAAATGGTACCGGCAGCAACAACAGCAACCATGGAAAACTGAGATCAAGCATCGCGGACTCCTGGCGAAGGTTGGGCCATCGCGACATCAGCCAAATCTGCCTGATGATGTTGCAGCCAGTGACGGGCAAAATCGGCATAGGCCTGCAGCTGTGCAGGCGCTGGCGATGCCTGGTAGTGTAACGCCAGTAAATCCGGTAAGGCGGTGGCGAAGGGATGCTGCTGTGACTGTTGTAAAAACTGCTGCCACTGCGCGCCAGTCTGGGTCAACGCCGGATGTTGTGGCACTTTGGTCTGCAGATAGCGCTTAAGCACAGCGGTGATGGCTGTCGCACAGCCTGTTTGTTGCAGATCAATACCGGCCAGTTCGCTCAGTGCCAGTTGCTGCGATTGTGGTTGTGGCCGGCGCTGGCGCAGCAGACGCAGTCCAAAGCCCAACAGCAGCAGAAGCAGTACTGCCAGTAGCCACCAGATGGGCGCTAAATACCAGTCGCTGGCCAACAGCGGTTCCTGGATATCAGCCAGGCTCTGCAGACGCGGATCAGGCTCTGTCATCGCTGACTCCATATAATTGATGTAATAACGGCAAGTCGCTCGTCAACTGCCAGTGCCGGCAGCCCAACAAACGCCAATGTTGTTGTAACAGCTGGTTCGCTTGCAGTTGTTGTTGTTGATATTGTTGCTGCAGCTGACGGTCTGATAAATCCAGCGGGATAGGCTCTGCGCCGGCCGAGACCGACGCGATGCCGGTGGCGCTGGCAGGTAACGCCAGTTCCAGCGGATCTGTGATCTGGCAAATCCGCACTTCGTTGTGTAACCGTATGGCCTGTAAATGCCGCAGCGCCTGCTCATTCAGTTGCTGAAAATCAGAAATCACAAACACTAAACTGCCGGGGCGGACCAGCCGGCGTAACTGACCCAGCGCGTCCGCTAACTGAACATTTGCCATAGTTCCTGGAACAGTTCCTGGAGCAGTGCCTGGTGCAGGCGGTGCAGACAGCTGGGTAATCGCCTGATGTTGCAGTTCAATCAGCTGATGTAAATATCTTAATACCGCGACACTGCGCCCAGCCGGTTTTAATTCGCGGATGGCTTGTTGATGAAACAACAAACCGCCGAGTTTGTCGCCGGTTTTTTTCACATGCCAGGCAATTAACGCTGCCAAATGAGCGGCTTGCACCGACTTTAACAATAAAGTAGAACCAAACTGCATGCTGCGGCCAAGATCGGTCAGAATAAACACCGGCCGTTCTTTTTCTTCACGGAATAACTTGGTGTGCACTTTGCCGGTGCGGGCCGTGACACGCCAGTCGATAGTCCGGACATCATCGCCTGCCTGATAATGCCGGACTTCATCAAACTCCATGCCGCGGCCTTTGCTTTTGGCCAGATAACTGCCTGCCAATTTATTCTGGATGGTCTGGGCAGGGCTGAGATCCAGCAACTGGGTGTGGCGCTGATATTTCAGCAATTGCGGTAAATCAAGCCGGATGCCATCGGCGGCCAGTTCCGTCAACCACTGGCGAATGTGTAGCTGCTGCATCAGGCGACCGGTACCAGGCGTAAGATTTCATCCAGCACCTGATCACACTGGATACCTTCTGCTTCCGCTTCATAAGTCAGGATTAACCGGTGCCGGACCACATTATGAAACACCGCTTGCACATCATCCGGCGTGACAAAGTCACGACCAGCCAGCCAGGCTTTGGCACGGGCACAACGCTCCAGTGCGATAGTGGCGCGTGGTGAGGCGCCATACGCAATCCAGCGCGCCAGTTGTGGGCTATAGCTGGCAGCTTTGCGGGTCGCCATAATCAGCTGTACCACATATTGCTCCAGACCTGGGGCAAAATGCAGTTGTAAGATGGCTTTGCGGGCGGCAAAAATATCAGCCTGACTGATCCGCACCGGCTGCTCTGCGGCTTGTTCCAGCGCTTCACCACGGGTCAGTTTTAAAATAGCCAGTTCAGTGGCTGCATCCGGGTAATCGACTTTTAAATGTAACAAAAACCGGTCTAACTGTGCTTCAGGTAACGGATATGTGCCTTCCTGCTCCAGCGGGTTTTGGGTCGCCATTACCAAAAACAGCTCAGGCAACTTATAACTATGACGGCCAACCGTAATCTGTTTCTCTGCCATCGCTTCTAATAAAGCCGATTGTACTTTGGCGGGCGCGCGGTTAATTTCATCGGCCAGAATAATATGGTGAAACAGCGGGCCACTCTGAAATTCAAATTTGCCGGTTTCCGGCCGGTAAATATCGGTACCGGTCAAATCGGCGGGTAATAAATCCGGCGTAAACTGAATACGATGAAAACTGCCTTCAACACCATGCGCCAGCGCATTGACGGCGCGGGTCTTGGCCAGACCCGGCGGGCCTTCCACCAGTAAGTGACCGTTGGCCAGCAAGGCCAGCAAAATACCTTCAGTCAGCGCCGGCTGACCCAGAACCTGAGAATCGAGATAAGTTTTTAACCGGTTAAAAGCGTTCACAGCAGCACTCTTCTGTTGTTATTCGTATGAAATAATTGACTATTTTTCAAGCGTTTCGGTTTAAAACCGTCTAGGCTATGACCTGTGTCAGGATATAAGGTTCTGACTTCATTAAAACAAGTGTTTTAATTTATCGGATCTCTCGTTACAATCGAAAAAAATACAGGTCAGACCTGTGTCGAGCCATAAAAAGAGGATCACTATGACCACCCAGATTAAATTAACCACCCGCCAAGGGGACCGGATTGCGATAGTTCGCGGTTTACGTACGCCATTTGCCAAGCAAGCGACTGAATTTCACGGTGTTTCAGCGCTGGACTTAGGCAAACTGGTCGTCAACGAATTGTTGATCCGCAGTGAGCTGGATGCCAAATTAATTGATCAGGTGGTTTACGGTCAAGTTGTGCAGATGCCGGAAGCACCGAATATTGCCCGCGAAATTGTGCTGGGTACCGGGATGAACGTCCATACCGATGCTTTTAGTGTGACGCGTGCCTGTGCCACCAGCTTCCAATCTGTGGTTAGTGTGACAGAAGCGATGATGGCAGGTATCCATCAGGTGGCTATTGCCGGTGGCGCAGACTCAAGCTCAGTGTTACCTGTCGGCGTGAGCAAGGCACTGGCGCGGGCGTTGGTAGATTTAACCAAAGCCAAAACGTTTGGCCAGAAAGTGGCGATTTTCCGCCGGTTAGGGTTAAAAGATTTATTGCCGGTACCACCGGCGGTGGCGGAATACACCACGGGCCTGTCGATGGGGGATACCGCTGAGCAAATGGCGAAAAGTCATGGTATCAGCCGCGCTGATCAAGATGCATTAGCGCACCGCTCGCATACACTGGCAGCCCACGCCTGGGCGCAAGGCTGGTTAAAAGATGAAGTGATGAGTGCCCACGTGGAGCCTTATCAAAAATTCCTCGAGATGGATAACAATATCCGCCAGGACTCGAAACTGGAATCTTACAGTAAATTAAAACCGGTATTTGACCGTCAGTACGGTTCTGTCACCGCAGCCACCAGTACGCCGCTGACCGATGGTGCTTCCGCGGTACTGATGATGCCGGAAAGTTATGCCAAAGCGCTGGGTTACAAGCCATTGGGTTATGTGCGTAGTTATGCTTTTGCCGCTATCGATGTCTGGGAAGATATGTTGATGGGGCCATCTTACGCCACGCCAATTGCGCTGGATCGGGCTGGCTTAACGCTGAATGATTTAACCTTAATTGAAATGCATGAAGCCTTTGCGGCACAGGCGCTGGCGAATATGAAAATGTTTGGTAGCAAAAAATTTGCCGAAGAAAAACTCGGTCGCTCTGCGGCTATTGGTGAGATTGATATGGCGAAGTTTAACGTCAATGGCGGTTCACTGGCCTATGGCCATCCTTTTGCGGCCACCGGCACCCGATTAATTACCCAGACCCTGAATGAGTTAAACCGCCGCGGCGGTGGTATTGGTCTGACGACGGCTTGTGCGGCCGGTGGTTTGGGCGCGGCCATGATTGTGGAGACAGAATAATGACAACAACCCCAACTTTTTCTCTGGCGCTGCGCGACGATGGTATCGGTATCATTACCATGGATGTCGCTGGCGAGAGTATGAATGTGCTCAAAGCCGCTTTTGCGGATGAAATTAAAAGCCTGCTTGATGAAGTTCGCAGTAACAAGCAGATCAAAGGCTTAGTGATTATCTCCGGCAAAGCTGATTCATTTATCGCCGGCGCCGATATCACCATGCTGGATGCTTGCCAAAGCGCACAACAAGCCACTGAGATTGCGGCCATGGGTCAGCAGATGTTTGGCCAGTTAGAGGCGCTGCATCTGCCGTTGATTGCGGCGATTCACGGTCCTTGCCTGGGCGGTGGTCTGGAGCTGGCGATGGCCTGTCATGGCCGGGTGGCGACTGACGATGGCAAAACTGTGCTTGGTTTACCAGAAGTGCAGTTAGGTCTGCTCCCTGGCAGTGGCGGCACCCAAAGATTGCCACAACTGGTGGGCTTGCAAAAAGCGCTGGATATGATGCTGACCGGCAAACAGTTACGGGCGGCGCAGGCGAAAAAAGCCGGTTTAGTCGATGCAGTGGTGCCAAAAAGTATTTTACTGGAGGCGGCGGTAAAAATGGCGCTGGCGGGTAAACCGCAGCGCAAACCGGTAAAATTAGCGTTGGTCGGACAACTGTTAGAATTCACCTCTATCGGTCGTGGCATTTTATTCAGTCAGGCCGAAAAACAAACCCTGGCTAAAACCGGCGGCCATTATCCGGCTCCGCTCAAAATCATCGAAGCTATCAAGGCCGGCGTCAATAGTGGCATGGCCCGTGGCTTACAAGTTGAAGCCCAGGCCTTTGGCGAGTTGTGCATGACGCCGGTATCAAAATCACTGCGGGGCTTGTTTTTTGCGACCACGCAGATGAAAAAAGAATCGGGTGCTGGTGATGTTAAAGGCGGCAAAGTGAACAAAGCGGCCGTGCTGGGCGGCGGTCTGATGGGTGGTGGTATTGCCAATGTCACTGCAGGCAAAGCCGGTATTCCGGTACGGATCAAAGATATCAACCAGCAGGGCATCAGCAACGCGCTGAAATATAGTTACAGCCTGTTGTATAAAAAGTTTAAACGCCGCTATTTAAGCCGCACTGAAATGCAAAAACAAATGGCTTTGCTAACAGGTACGACGGATTACAGCGGTTTTCATGATGTTGACTTGGTGGTGGAAGCGGTCTTTGAAGATTTGGCACTGAAACAACAAATGGTGCGGGACATTGAAGCGCATTGCCACGAGCAGACCATTTTTGCTTCCAATACCAGCTCCTTACCTATTGGTCAGATCGCCGCAGGCGCAGCCCGGCCGGAAAATGTCATTGGTCTGCATTACTTTTCACCGGTAGATAAAATGCCGCTGGTGGAAGTGATTGCGCATGACAAAACTTCAGCCCAGACCATTGCAACAACTGTAGCTTTTGCCCGTAAACAAGGCAAAACACCGATTGTGGTGAAAGATGGTGCTGGTTTTTATGTTAACCGGATCCTGGCTTTATATATGAATGAAGCCGCCAATCTATTGCTCGAAGGCGAACCAGTGGAAAAAATCGACAAGGCACTGACCAAGTTTGGTTTGCCGGTCGGTCCTATCACTTTGCTTGATGAAGTCGGTATTGACGTTGGGGCGAAAATTTCACCTATTCTGCAGCGTGAACTTGGTGAGCGTTTTGCCGCGCCAGGGGCTTTTGACAAATTGATGGCAGACGGGCGTAAGGGTAAAAAAGTCGAAAAAGGCTTTTACCGTTATGGCGCCAGTGTGAAAAAAGGCCGCAAAGAAGTGGATACTTCAGTCTATGCCTTACTGGGCGTGCAACCGGCGGGTCGCTTGTCAGCTGAACAAATCAGTAATCGTTGTTTAGTGCAGATGCTGAATGAAGCCGTGCGTTGTCTGGAAGAGGGCATTATTGCGTCTGCCCGCGATGGCGACATTGGGGCTATTTTCGGTATTGGCTTCCCGCCTTTTATCGGTGGACCCTTCCGCTATATCGATGCGATGGGCGCGACCAGCCTGGTCGCCGACTTGCGTCGCTATGAAGCGCAATTTGGCAGCCGCTTTGCGCCAAGTAGCTTATTGCTGCAGATGGCAGAGCAGGGCAAGACTTTCTATTGAGGTTTGATTTGCGCTGAGATGCGACTAAAGTCGCTGGCCTGATGAAAAAAAGAGCTGTTATAATGCAGCTCTTTTTTTATGGCTGCGCTTGGCGAAATCGCTAGCGTGGGCATTTTGGCAGTAGGCCGTCGGCCAGGAGTACGTCATGTGGTTGTTGCTGATCGCCCCCTTGTGCAGTCTGTATTGTTTTGTCCAGGCGCGCCGCGCTGGCTTACAGCCCTTGATCTGGACTCTGCTTGGTGCCATTGCCGGTCCACTGGCGTTGCCGTTATTTCACAACCATAAGCGTTTACAGCTGAAAAAAGCTATTGGCCATGGCAAGGTGTGGTTCAGACCTTAAAGTGTGCTGACAAGCGCGCTGTGGCTCTGTAGTTGCTGTTGCCATAACTGCGGCCAGCCTGCATCCGGCAAACTATGCGCATAAACCGGGATTTTCAGCACCGCAGTGTCCAATAACAGCAACTTGTGTTGTGCCAGCCAGGGTTTGACTAACAATGCCGGCAAATAGGCGCAGCCATGCTGACTCAACAGCCACTGCAACAAGACAGCCGGATCCGCCGAACTGAACTGTAACGGCAAGGTCGTCAGTCTGGGCGGTGCCGTGCTTAATAATAAACCCGCTTCAGCCACTGCCGGTCCTGCTGCACTTCGCACCGGCCACAATTCCAGCGCGCCGAGAAAATGCACTGCACTGAGCGGATGGGCGGCGAGTGGGACGCCGGTACTGACCACCCCATCCACCTGATTAAAATCTTGTCTTGCCAGTAACGAGGCTGGCAAAAAATCCAGCTGCCAGTGCGGACCGCTTGGACACAAGATGGCTAAGCTGTGATGATCGGCAAGCACGGCTAATTCCTGTGACAACAACAGTTGCCTGGATTTGTGCGGTTGTAGTTGGTTCTGGATCTGCTGCCTGGCCGCACCTATGGCACTGAGGACAGCTTCGGCATGCGGTAACAGTAACTCACCGGCCGAGGTCAGCTGGATATTGTTACGGTAGCGGATAAACAGCGGCACGCCCAAACTTTGCTCCAGTTGACGGATCCGAAAACTGACGGCTGACTGGGTCAGATACAGATTTTCAGCGGCTTTGCCAAAATGCCTGGTTTTTTGCACTTCGAGAAAGGTTTTCAGCAGTTCAGTATCCAACAGTCTTCCTTAAAAATTCGCAGCTTACTTTTTAGTATAATTGATTGTAACCATAAAAAATATTTGTTTTACGATCGGAATTTTGTTTACCATACTCCGCACAGTTTATTGGGATAGCTTTAGATTCAACAAGATCAGGGGAAAAAAGTGATGCAGCAAAGTTTTGTGGCTAAACGTCGCTTTTTTGATGACCGGAATTTCCCGAAAGGGTTTACTCGGTCAGGGCGTTTTACGCTGGCAGAGGGCAATCTGCTTGAGAAACACGGTGCAGCGATGTTGGAGTTGGAAGAGGGGACTCGTCCACCAGCAAATGATGAAGAACAGCGGTTTTTATTGGTTTGTAAAGGCGAAGCTGAAGCGGTGTCTTTATTTGAAAAAGTCTGGACCAAATACAAGCAACGTGTGCAGGAAAAGAAAAAATTCCACACCGTATTTGGCAAGAAGCGCATTGCAGATGGCAGTGATGACTTTTCTTATGTCGAAACCGACAACGATTAAACGCGAACGAGACTGAAAACGAGATAACTCTAGATAGCATGGGCGCATGCTCTGTTTGTCAGAGCATGCGCAATCAGCACAACAGCAATAAGGAATGCCAGGTGACTGAATTTTTTCGTGCGGTGTTGCAACCTGCAATATTAATCTTTTTGATCCCTTTGGCTGGCATAGCCCTTGGCGCGCTTAAGCTTTGGTTTAATCACCAAGAGCGGATGGAAAAAATTCGTCATGGCATTGATCCTGATGCACACAGTCGTTAGTTTTACTTAAAAACCATCAATAAAAAAAGCGCCTGAGGCGTT
>Ga0114982_1000545_pt1 | contig 20213 bp, 21 predicted proteins | sample Shrwel_input2_FT_FD_87183 | JGI IMG/M metagenome (GOLD analysis project Ga0114982, IMG submission 87183) | Subsurface microbial communities from deep shales in Ohio, USA - Utica-3 well 1 S input2 FT | ecosystem: Environmental > Aquatic > Deep subsurface > Shale gas/oil reservoir > Produced... | reverse complement strand
CCCCGTTCTGCAGAACGGGGCAAAGGCGTACCTCAACGACTCGGACACGGGCTGGAGTTTTGGTGACTTCGTCCTGTCCGACATCGTGGATCCGGACGGGTTCACCTTCTACGCGGTACTCAAGCCGGGGGCGGAGGTGGACGCGGGGACCACCTTCCACAATGTGCCCGGCATCCTGCTCACGGGCGGCGGCGGCTCCTATTGGGGCGTGGGTGTAAAGAGCACGGGGGGCACCCCCACCCTTTATGCGGGAATCTTCGACGGGGTCTCGTACAAGACCGTGCCTCCCCTGGCGTTGGTGCCGGACTACCAGGTGGTGGTGTTCCGCCTTCGTGCGGGTGTCCTGCAGATTCGCAACGGAGCAGGGGCGTGGTCCGCCCCGGTAGCCTGTGGGGGGATTTCGGTCCTCACGCACTACTTGAGCACGTCGTCGACCAACGGCCGGTCGCGCTCGAGCGTCCTGATGTTGAGCTGTATCCCCGTCGGACAGGATGATACGGAAGTGCAGGATGCCATCGACTTCCTCCACACTGCGTACGCTATCGCTGGTTGAGATCTTGAGCGCCCTCCTCCTGTGCGCATGCCTTTCGGGGCAGGCGCCAGAGGGGGAAAAGGAACCTATGCTGACCCGCCACCCTCGTCGCCGCGCGATCACGACCAACCTCTACGGCATCATCGGCACGGGGCAGTCCTTGTCTGTAGGCGCCCGTGCGGGTGGCGTGCCCTACGACCCCATCGTAACGACCACGACCAACGCATTGGTGCTCCGCGGGATGAGCGACGGGGCAGGGGGTTACCTCCCCCCAAACACCTGGTCGGTAGTCCCCCTCACGGAGCCCCTTCGCGGCGACGGCCTCACCAGCACCACCATCTGGCCTACGAACGTGGCGGCCCAGAGTCCCCACGCAGCCATGTCGAATGAGATCGCAATCGCGCACCCGGCGGCGATCTTGTTCCATCACGTCGTAGGCCAGGATGGCCAGGGTATGGATGGCATCAAAAAAGGGGGTTCGGTGCCCAGCTACGCTGGCTCCATCCTGGAGGTGACGCGTGCAAATGCGCACGTCACGGCGGCGGGCTTTCGCTACGTCGTGGTCGCTGTCGCCCTGACCCACGGAGAGACCGACTACGGCTCGGCCACCTACGAGGCGGACATGCTGCAGCTCTTGGCAGACTACAACGCCGACGTGAAAGCCATCACGGGGCAGACCCGTGATATTCGCATGATTTTTACGCAGCCCTCCGCGGGGTGGCCGCGCCCTGCGGGGGAGGCGTCTAACATTCCGGACACGATGCTTACTGCGTGGCTCAACCACCCCGACAAGTTCCTGCTCGTCGGCCCGAAGACGGGGTACTCCTACGCGCCCTCCGTACCCACCCCTCCCAACGACTTTCACTTGGATGCGGCGGGCACCTGCGCGATGGGTACCGAGTACGGGAAGGCGATTTCCCGAATGATGTCGGGCCTTCCAGACATCGCCCCTCTGTACCCGCTGTCTGCGACCGTCAACCCCCCGGGTACGGTGGTGACCGTCACGCTGAACCGTGCTGTGCAGATCGACAACTCCCTCTACGGGGACACGCATCTGACGCAGCACACCTCGTGGCGGGACGGGGCCGGCTTTGAGATACGCAACTCCGGGGGCACCGCGCTGGGGATTTCCAGTATCTCGGTGTCGGGGGCAGTCGTGACTATCAACGTAGCCTCCGGAACCCCCGCCACGGTCAGCTACACGCTGTTCGGGGACGGTCCGGGAACCATTCGCCGCGGGAAGATTCGCGACGCGGACGGACGCTGGCTCGTGCAGTTCAGTCGTTCCCTGTAGGCCCCGTACCGGTGTAGGAGCAGAGCATGACGGATTGCATCGCTACGGGGTGGGGCAGTGGGGCTTGGGGATCGACGCCGTGGGGTGGCGAGCCTGCATCCCCTGGCGGCCCTTTGCCGACAAACCCCCCGTTCGATGTCTACTGCGTAGGGCCCTGCGGCCCGATGTCCGTCATCCTCACGTACCCGGATGTCCAGGCGGTCGAGACGGGTACCCAGTTCTTCGTGGACGGGACAACGTTGGATCTCGGCATCGCCAGCGGCGGCGAGGTGCCGACGTCCGCCGCACAGCTCTACATCACCTCCCCCGTGCCGGGCTCGTTCACGGTCGACTGGACGATGTACCTGGCCAGCCTGCCCCTGAACTTCGCGGACGTACCCCATAAGCACGTCTACTTCAGCGTGTGCAACATCTCGGGGTCGGTGGCAGGGCTGCTCTTCTCGCGCGCCGGTATCGCGTACACCGGGTCGGCGCACGTGGATGTAGCGGGGGATTTGATCCTCGACGGCCCGCTGCAGCCCCTCCCGGACAGCCAGGATGTCATCGAGGAGGGCAGCTACTTCACCATCCGGATTGTCGTGGATGCCGTAACGGGGGTCACCTACGTCTACGTCACCCGCACCTCAGAGCTCGAGACCTACGGCCACCGTCTTCGGTACGTTCTTCCGCGTCTCGCCTCGGACACCATGCGGCAGACCCCCGTAGAGGGCACCATGGTGTCGGTCCGGGGAGGGGTGGACGACCCCTCTCGCGTCTTCCTTGACAGCATTTGCCTAGGCACGGGGCTGGTCATCCCGAACATTGCACCCCGTGCGGTAGCCGGGAGTGACCAAGCTATCCGCGCGTGTTCGGTACTGCGGCTCGACGGATCTGCCAGTTTTGACCCTGAGGGGTCCCCTCTCACGTACCAGTGGCGTCTGGTCGACGCGCCCCTGCGTAGCCAGTACGTGTTTGAAGGGCGAGACGGCAGCACCGTGCCTCTCCCGATCCCGACGGGTTTCACGGACAAATTCTACACCCCGTCCTTGGCGGCCGTGCACGGCATGGACCCCCTCACTCCCGGGGACGTGCTCCTGATACGGGGGCTTTCGTACATCCTGCACTCCGTCGGGTCGGACGGAGGGGGTTTCTTCGTACGCATTGAGGGCTTTTCCCTACCGGAGGACATAGCGGCAGGCGAACCCTTCTCCCTTCTGCGTCAGCGGGGGATCTCCGGGGCTACCCAGGCAAAGCCGACGTTCTACCCCGACGTGCCGGGGCTCTACCGGTTTGCTCTCGTCGTGTTCGACGGGGTGCTCCTTTCCGAACCCTCCGTGGTGGTCGTCAACGTGACAGAGACGGCTACCCCGCGTGGGGTGGTTCCGGATGCCACGTTCGTCTGGGACTACCTGTCCACCTTCTGGCAACTGGTGGAGGGCAAGGAGCGCATCGACACCGTCTGGAGCAGCATCATCCAGGTCGCGTCGGCGGAGCTGCTTAGCCTCTGGCAGATCGACTACTCGAAATCGCTACGCGATGTGCAGCGCACCTTTCAGCGTCGTTGGCTCCACTATGCGCTTGAGCTGACAGAGACGGCGTTCGAGAAGACGTCTGTACGGTCCGTTCCTTCGGGCGTCTCTTCGAGCGTTGTCGTCGTGGCGGGCACCGCAGGGATCTCCGGCACCACGGTCGTGTTCCGCGTGCGCGGCGAGGACTACCCCGTCACATTCGAGGGGTCTCCGATGCTTACCGCGGGGGAGATCGGCGACCAACTTCAGGCCGCGCTGTACCGCGTCGATCGCCGCTTCCGAGTACTCACCATCCTGGACCGCACGAACACCATGGCGGCGTTCCGTGTGCAGGCGCCCTTCGGCTTCTCCGTCGACGAGGGAACGTCCTCGCTGTTCGCGTCGGCGAGCTCAGGCATCGTGCAAGGCTCGGGCACCCCGGTGAACCCCCGCACGTACTGCACGGACCGCACGCTGAACGGAGAGGTCGCAGAGGGGGACCTCCTGGTTCTGGTGACCGCAGCTACCGCATCGTGCGCGTGGTGGACGACCCCTCAGACGCCTGGCGCTTTCAGCGCGTCGTCGTGTCCTCGGACATTCCCTCGGATGCACCCACGTCTTGGTCCATTCCAGGGTACGTGGACAGCCCCACCATCGATCTGGAGTCTGCGCTTGTTTATGCGGGGGATACCGCGTACTTCGAGGTGCGGGAGGAAGCGACCCAGCACCTCCAGGAAGTAGCCGCTACGGTTGTCGGCGCATCAACGTCCCGCCTCGGCGTGGACGCAACGCCTCTGCTCGATTGGCTGTCGGACAGCACGGCGTACACCGTCACGTTCCGTCGGCTCCTTCGCCGCACGTACCTCCCCGTTGACCCGCTGGTGGTGGACCTCCCCTACCTCCAAGAGAAGGTCGTCTCGACGGACGACACTGAGGTCCTCCGCCGCAATGTGGACTTCTTCCTTGAGGAGTACCGAGGAACCCGCTGCGTGCGGTTCGTCACGGGAACCCCGGATGTATGGCAGGGCGGAGACCCCCCGGCGCGTATGTGGGCCGAAACTACCTACCTCGACAACCGCCCAACCATCGAGGCCAACTTCGGTCTGGCCGCGGGGTTCACGCTCGACGACCTGGCTAAGCTCCCGAATAACGTCGACTACCTGTCCTCCGTTCGCGGGCTGTGGTTCGCGTACTTCAGCGGGCCGACGCTCGCCAATCTGCGTGCCGGGACACAGATCTTGCTCGGACTCCCCTTCGCGGAGGAGGCAGGCGTGATCGAGGAGATCCGCAAGGACTTCTCCGCGCAGCAGGGCCGTCTCCTTGTGCGGGACGCCTCAACTTCGGAGATCGTGCGCTCGTACACCTACCCCGGCACGCTCTCGATGGAGACCAACCCGGCCACGGGGCAGCCGTACCAGATGGGCGATACCGTCGCGCAGTTCGCGCCGTTAGTGCGCGGCGTGGAGGTAGCGGACTGGGTGAGTAACCCTCGGTGGTTCTTGGGGTATCTCGAGCAGGGCAACTTCCTGGAGGTCGAGAAGTACTTCCGCTTCTTGGTTCGCGTCGACTCCCGCGCGTTCGATTTGGCCGCCCTGCTCTTCGTGCAAGCGTTCGTCCGCCGCATCAAGCCGACGTATACCGACCCGATGTTCGTGGTGCTTGCTGAGGTCGACGCGGCCGAGGTGGATACAACGGACACCCGTGCTTATCGGGGGAAGTTGTCCCTGCAGAACGGGGCCACGGGCATCAACAACTACTCTTCGGGGAACTACGACCAGCCGCGGCCCGCCGGCGGGGGCTTCAAGCCCTTCTTCGATGGGCCCGATGCGGCGCACCCGACCTACGCAGAATCGACCTCGATGTTCGATGTCGAACGCCTCGCGCCCGAGGACGTCATTGTGGGCCGTTCTACCGACCACTTCGCTGGCGGCGTTTTCGTCTACGACTCCGTTTTCCGTTGGGACTGCCCCACGTACACGGCGCAGGAGTGCTTCACGGGCCCATATGCCCCCCTGGAGATCTTCCCGTCCCCGGGTCAACTCCTTTCTCTTCCGCACACGGCGACCACCGCGGGCTCATACACCGCAATGGAGATCGCCATCCACACCCAGGACCCCGTGGGTCAGGTGTTCGAGTTCATTCTGGAAAAGAATGGCGTCTTGGTCACCATGGAATCCATCACCCCTACGCCCGGGGGATTCATCCAGGTGCGCTCGATCCTTTTGACGTTCTCTATCGGGGACGTTCTTCGGATACGCCTGCAGGTACCGGGAGCAGTTCCCGTTCCTGTTTACTGGGAGTCCCTCGTGGTCACCCTGGGCAGCGCTACCTACCCCGACTTCGACGGTGTACTCCCCGCCGGCGACTACACCGTGTACAACGAGCTGTCATGAAAACGCGCGAGTTCCAGGGACTCAAGGTCCGTCTCGATCGCCCCAAGGGGTTCGTACAGAAGGGGAAAGATGCGGAGGGCCGGCCCTGGGAGCGTAAGTACTTGTTCGACTACGGGTACATTCCACGTACGCGCGGAGGGGACGGGGACGGCCTTGACGTCTTCCTTGGCCCCGACGAGTCCACTACGGAGAGCTACTGGGCTCTTCAGCGGAAAGAGAACGGGGACTTCGACGAGTACAAGGTATTCCTGGGGTTCCCGAGCAAGGCTGCCGCCAAGAAGGCGTACACCGACCACATCCCGAAGAAGTTCCTGTCGGGGATGGTGGCAATGCCGGTGGAGATGATGAAAGCCATGCTAGGCATCGAACCGGTGGAGAAGCTGGCCAGCTACGTCAGCTTCCTGGACGAACTGGAGAAGATCGGGGCTGCGCATGAACCACAAGAGTGAGATCGAGGTAAAAAGCAATCTTATCCTCACCGTACGCGAGCGGGGTAAGATCGTGCAGCGGCGGGAGGGCCACAACATCTGGCTCAACCTCGGTCGCGAGTACTTGGCTTCCCTGATTGCGTACGCCTCTTTCGGCCCGCTGTCCCCGGAGCGCGACGACCGTATTCGGTACATGGGCCTGGGTGTTGGCGGTACCCGGCAGATCGCCTTGGGTGTTGTGAACGCCAACCCCCTGGTCACGGCGTACCCGGGGACGAACGCACAGACGGACATCGATGCTGCGGTCACCCGGCTGGAGCGCCCCGTCCGTATTTCGGGTTCGTCTGACACCTACCCGGGACAAGTGGGGGACGTGTGGCTTGGGCAGGTGCAGGCTCCCGCGGTCCACCTCACCGCGACAAGCGTGACGTTCAAGCGCCTCTTCACAGAGACGGACGTCAGCTACGCCCCGTTCCTCTCGGTCCCCGTCTCGGAGATCATGCTCTTCACCGGTAACGCCAACCCCGGGGTCTACAACAACATCGGCGTCGCCTACGACACGTTCGATAGCCTGTCGAAGACCAACGCGTTCGAACTTGAGTCGTCCTGGACGATCCGTTTCTAGGAGTTTCCATGTCCTTCTTCCGATACGACGTCCCCAGCTATCACGGCGGTCTCCCTGTAGGGTACAGCTACATCAACAACCGTGTGGCAGGCACCCCTGCGGAGACGGACACAGTCCTCGTTGCCGGGCCCAATACGGGGTCCTACTTCGTGGGACATAACGAGCCTGCCCGTTCCGCAGCTACGAACCGCGGCTTCGCCGCACTGGCGCAGAACACCGACCACCTCGACGACCTGATGCACAGGGACATCGCCGTCCTGCAGCGCGTTACGGGTACGGCTGCCGGCCCGGTTAACTCCGTGACCCTTCCCGTAGGGACGTTCGTCGGGGAGAGCGGTGTCCCCAACACCGTAGCGGGGATCCTGACGTTCATCCGTATTACGGACGACCAGGACAACGACCTGTCCAACAGCTCCGGTGCACGCGTGGTTGTTTCGGCCATTTCGGGGGCTGCCCCCGGCGATGGGTTCTCCACGGCCAGTGTGACAGCGACGATCTCCCCGGCCATCCCGGATGGGGTCAACTACCGTATCTACTACGCCACGCGGGCGGACGTCGGGACGCTCCCTTCGGATGCCCACGTTCGCTTCCGACTCCCTGCGGGCCAGACGCCCTACAACACGCAGGCGGTCTTGCGCAGCCTGCACGGGAACAACCTTGCTTGGAACGCAGGCTGGACCAGCACCATCTACGACCTGGCCCTCTCGGGGATCAACGAGCGGTACAACCGCGCCACTGCTGCCGTCGCCATTCCCCCGGACAGCTACCCGATCGGTGGGCTGAACCTTAACGTGGCGGGCGCCGGCGGGTGGTGGATCCGCACGGGCCCCGCGATGTCGGGCTACTCGAAGCAGGAGATCACGGGGACGACGGGTCGCGCCCAAGGATCGGGACACGCCGCACACGCGATTTGGTTTGCGGACGGGCAAGACGCGCAGGTGAACGCCCCGCCGATTCTGGGCGAGGACACGGCCCGCGTCGGCGGCACCACTACGGGTTTTGCCTACTACGGCACCCGTCGATTCACGCGAGTGACCCGTGAAAGCGCACAGCGTTACGCCCCCGGGTTCGCAGGCGTCTACGTGGGGCAGAAGCAGGCGCATTCCTCGGGCGCCGCACCTGCGGGGTTCCGTACGTGGCTCCCTGCAGGCACTGCCGCCGAGATTACGGGCGGGGTCCTTACCGTTCTGGGCTCCGCTTTCGTTGCGCGCATCGGCGGCCTCTTCATCGAGACGGCCATTGCCGCGGGGCAGGACCTCCTCGAGGTCACGGAGGGCGGTGTTTCGCGCACGTATTTGGTGGCGGCCGTTATCTCTCCGACGGACGTGGTACTCCGGTGCCTTGATGGGTCGGTGCCCGACTTCGGGGCGGCCGTGTCTGTGACGGTGTCCCAGTGGATCCGTACGACGTTCGCGGTGTACGACGGGGCGTCCACTTTCCGCAACGCGGGGGCGGTAGGGGACACCTACCCCGTGAACCAGGCGGGGGCTGTCTTCGCGGACCCGCCGCGTATCTCGGCTACGGGCGGGGATGAGATCGAAGCGCCCTTGGATGCGGGCAGTCTTCGCGCGTACGCCAAAGCGGATGACGCTCTCAGCGTGGCTCTCGCATGGGGCGGCTTCGACGACACGAACTACTCGGGGTACCTCACGACGGGCCGCCTCAAGGGCGACGGGGGTGTGGAGGCCACTCGAGTAGAAGCGGAGACCGCGGTGAAAGCCGGTCGGTTCTTCGAGCGCGTGCAGTCTGCTTCAGGCGGCATCGCGGCTACCCTGGGGGTGACCCAGTACGGGCCCCTCTTGTGGACGGAGCCCTCGGGGGCTTCCTCGGTGGCCACCGTCACGCTGACGGGGCTCCCCACCTCTATGGACACGCACCGCGCACTGGAGCTGAAGGTCATCATCCGCCGTAATACGGGCAACCTGATGAACTCCGTGGCTTTTGTGGCCGCGGGGTACATCCAGAAGTGGTCCGACCCGGACGACGCCCTCCTCAGCCCGACGCCCACCACGGGCGCAGACGACGTGTTCACCGGGCAGGTCATCAACGACACCATCTACTGGTCCGTCAAACGGTACTGAGGTCACATGAAGAGCAACGCCTCCATCACGACTAACGGGCACTTGATCGGCTACCCGCCGGCGTCGAGTCCGTACAACCCCTCCAGCCCGGGTACCGCCCTAGACCGGGTCAACGCCAACAACGCGGTGACCCAGATGGAGGTTCGCACGGACAAGCACTTCCGCATCCGGAAGCAGATCCAAGTGAACGAGTTGGCCGACGGTACGATGACCACGTCGACGGTATGGGTCCCCCCGCCCAACCAGCCGTTTCTCCTGAAGTCGTTCATCCTCCAGTTGAACCAGTTCCGGAACGACAGCGCCAACATCAACAAGGCTGCCCTGTCGTCGACTCTCCACTTCACGCGGAGTGACGGCACCGACGACATCGGTACTGCTCTCGGGGGGTTCGCTACGATAGCCGCGGACATGGCGGTCGTACCCGGCGCCATTCCGTACGCGACCTACCCCCTTGAGGGGCTGAATCAACAGACGGGCGCAGTCAACCTGCTGCACAACACCTTCGTGTCCCCCTCAGGGGCTTCATTTGCGCGGAAGAACCTGACGGGCAACCCGACTACCGGCTGGGTCGTCGAGACGCCCATTCCCGTGCCCGCCATCCTGAACTTCCAGGATCGCATCAGCATCAAGAGCGTCATGACGGAGGCCCCCGGCGACCAATTCGCCCTCGACATCACCGTCACGCTGGAGGTGATGCTGCTGACCTAAAAAAAGAGGCCCGGTTGCCCGGGCCTTAGGAAAACAGGAGTCGCAGGTAATCCGGAGGGTACGCCTTCCGGATTTCTGCGTTTACCTTGCGCACCGCTTCCTCCAGGAGGCTGTCGTCGCGGAGAGCTCGGAGACGGCAAAGGCATGCCACCACCTGCCCGAGGTGGGCAACCGCCTTCAGCGCCGTTCCCGCGGCACACGCGTGCCCGAACTCCCGGAACAGCGTGTGGAGTTTGAGCACTGGGATGTTGCTGTAGTCGGAGATGGTCGGCGAGTCGGAGATGTACCGCATCAGCGCAAGCTGCAGCATCTCCGGGATTTTTCCCGTGTGCAGGCACGCCTCCAGGATAGACAGGAGGATGTCTGCCTGCTTGCGGGGGAACGCTGCCGGTGCGATGGAGAGCTCTGCGCGCAGCAGCGGAAGGAGGTAGTAGAGACCCTCCCAGCGCTCCCGTTCGGTAGGCGCGAGCGCAGCAACGGCGAGCGCGCACCACCCGGGTCGCTCGCAGGTACCCCACAGCCCCTCCAGGGATGTTTCGGGGGAGTTCTCCACCCATTGGGTGGATTCGTGGCACACCCCTGCGTCGGTAAGGGCGCGGATCAGTCGTTCCTTGTCAGTGCGTTCCATTTTGCCCCCTCGCGCCCCATGGTACCGTACGGGGGCACTCTCGACCTATCCCCTCACAGGTGTAGCTATGCCCGTAACCATCGCTGATACTCTCCTCACTTGGCAAACCGGGCTGTTTGCCCTGGGAATCTACTTCCTCACGGTGCTCATGCGCCGCACGGTAGAGGCCGCCCGCCCGTCGCTGCGCGACTCTAAGGTGTGGCGCGACGTCCTTCTCCCGTCCCTCCCTGTTCTTCTGGGTCTTCTGGTGGCCGCCGCGCTCCCGATGTACCCGTACCCCGAGGCGATCAACGCCCAGGCCACGCGCCTCTTCTACGGACTTACCGTGGGTGGCGGGAGTGGGTGGCTCTACAAGGTCATCAAGGCTTTGGTGGTGAAACAGTGGGGGGTCGACATCAGCACGGACGACAAGCCCCCGGTGGACAAGGAATGACCTGGCTCCGTAAGTACTGGGGATACCTGGTCACAGGGTTCCTGGTCGTTCTGGGGTTTCTATTCGGAGTCACCCTCCGGCGACGCGCGTCACCCTCCCCCGCTCCGGTGAAGGAGCAGGAGGAGGCGCGCGTTGCGCAGGAGACCGTGAAGGCCCTCGAGAAGCGCGAGGGGGAGAAGGCCGCCGCTGTCACCGAGCACGCGGAGCAGGTCGCGGCGGAGGTCAAGGCGGAGCAGGCCGTTGTCGACCACCTGCAAGAAGATCCGGAAGCCCTGAACCAGTTCCTCAAAGACGTAGGCCGAAAAGCGAAGGAGCCGTGATGGACACCCCCAAACTGGCGATCGCCCCCGTTCCTTCGGAAGCGGGGTCGGTCCTGCTCAAGGTCGTCGCCCAGAAGATCGCTACTCGAGAGGCGCGGATCGAGGAGCTCTACATGCGGGGTGCGTACGCCCCGTACCTGGCGAACCTGTGTGCGATCCCCGTGACATCCAAGTACGGAGACACGGGAACCATCTGGGTCACCCCGGACTACTTGTCCATCGGAACCAACGAGGACTTCGTACGGACGCCGATGTTCCCCGGCACGGCCTATCGACTCGCCAAGGCGTTCTACGCCATGCTCCCGACTCGGAAGATTTGTGACCTGATCTTGGCGAACGCGGACAAACGGGTGCCTCTCTCCCCCCTCGACAAGGTCAAGATGGTCGAGACCGAGACGTACCAGCGGCACAACGACGTGCTCCAGAAGTACTTCGGGCAGATGCCTGTGCAGGACGTCGGGCTCATCGCAGGGGCGAAGAAGGACATTGTCCTCTGCAGGGGGCTCGACGATCACCACGTAGCTATCTACGGGGGTTCCCGCAGTGATACGCAGGTCTGGCAATCTCTCAACTGCACGTCACACAGTAACACCTACGTGGACTACTCCCACGGGGTTCGTCTTGTCGCCGACCGTATGGAGGTCAACGGGGAGGACCTGAGCACACGGGGCGTCCTCCTGCACCCCACGCTCTCCTACCTGATCAGCGACGAAGGGCCTTTCACGGCCAGGTAAGCCCGGAGAAGTTATGGATATTGAACGAGAAATCTCCGAGGAGTTCCCGCAGTTCAAGCTGGTGAGCAAGGAGGACAGCCCGTTGATGCGCGCCATCGACGTGTTCCTTCGCGTGCTCACTTTCAACCGCATGTCCGCGTTCATGACGTCGTACGTCACGACACTGGGAACGACCGTGTACGTACCTCGACGGTGGGCGGATTGGTCGTCGACAGCGCGCACCGCCATCCTCCGTCACGAGCGCGTCCACATGCGGCAGGCCCAGCGGTACGGGCTCGCTCTCTTCGCGTTCCTCTACCTCTGCCCCTTCCTCCCCGTTGGGCTCGCCTACTTCCGCGCTCGCTTTGAGTTCGAAGCGTACGTCGAGACCATGCGGGCTGCGGCGGAGGCGGGGACGAGGATCACGTCGGGCCCCTTTAAGGATCACATCATTGACCAGTTCGTGGGCCCCGCCTACGGTTGGATGTGGCCGTTTCGTACCCAGGTTACGCGGTGGTACACGGAAGCCGCCATCCTGGTCCTGGCCGAACGCGCCCGCACGGAGAAGAGCGAGTGAAGCACCTGATCGCAGTTCTCTTAGCCCTCACGACATTCCTCTGTGCCCTCCCCGCTGCTGCGCAGCCGTTGACGGCGGTGCCTCCGGGGGAAGACCAGATCGTGGTCGTGGCTAAGGGGCAGACGGCCCCTTTTCAGGGCCAGTTGTTCGACACCCCCACGGCTCTTCGCTGGGGGAACTATCTCCAGCAGTGCCGGGTCCGCCTGGTGTCTGACGTGGAGCTCCAGAAGAAACTGGACGACGCGGATCTCCGCTACACCCAACGCGTCCTTGAGCTTGAGCGTGAGAAGTACGCGCGGGTCACCGCGGCTCTCGAGAAACGCGTGCAGGAGACCGAAGAGGAGCTGAAACACCCTCCGTGGTACCGGGAACCCTGGTTCGGGGTGGCTGTAGGAGTGGTGGCGACGGTGGGCGTCCTTGCTGGTGGCGCTGCCCTCGTTCACGCGGCCCAATGAGGGGCTAGAAAAAAGGCGCTGGGGTTACCCAGCGCCTTTCTTCATTTCTTCCGTCGGAGCAGAACCGTTGCGGACTTCGTGCGGACGTTCTCACGAATGCCCGTCACGTACTCGTCCTTGCCAAAGTTGTGGAAGCGCGTCTCCGTCACCGGGGTGACCGAGATTACTTCCCACCGCTCGTCGCCGAGCTTGTTGAGATCGGCCACGTTGATGTCCAGGCTGGACGGCCCGGCTTCCGTGGTCGCCGTCGCCTCGTAGGACACGGTCTTGTACTCGTAGGTCGGGTCAGGAACGGGTGGCGGGGGCTTTTGGCAGCCCAGGAGGGAGACGGAGAGAGTGGCCACGAGGAGGGGGAAGTTGCGGGTGTTCATCAGGGATCCTGTCTCAGTTGGTCGACGACGCGCTGCAGGAGCTTGTCGCGGGAAGGGTTATCGTCTCGGCGGATGCCCGCCCTGGATGCGACGTCAGACAGGTACTCGGGGCTCTCGTACAGGAGCTTCTCCTGAACAAGGAAAAAGTCCCTTGGTTCCAGAGCTCGACAGCCCGGCCACAAGGGACTTTTCCGTACCTGCCTGGGTGGGGTTATTTTCCCACGATGCTGGCGAGCTCCTCTCCGAGGCTGCCCGCGGTCGCCACGACTTCCGGAAGGGCCATGTTGTTGGTGTCTGCAAAGGACGTGTAGGACAGACCCGCCAGCCCGTAGAGGACGCGGCTCAACCCGGCGATCTGCTCCGACTGCTTCTCCGAGAACTCCGCGAGGCGGACGAGCGCGTTCTCGACCGAGGCGAGTCGGGTCGTGAGCGCTTCGATCACCGCAGCCGACCCGTCCGACGCGGGGGCCGCCGCTTCCTTGGCCTTCGTCGTGCGCGGCTGACGCGCCGTGGGGGCCGCAGCCTCACTGCCACCCGCCGCGGCCTGCGCCGCCTGGAGGTTGGCCGTGGAGACTTCCGTCACGGCGGGTGCCTGGATGGCGGGGGCAGCAGCCGGGCCTGCCCCGCCACGAAGACCGCGACGGGCGTACTCGGCCTCGATCTGCGCCACCTGCTGCTCCGGGGACATCGAGAACCACGCCTTGCGCTGCTCCTGGGAGGCCGCGTCGCCCGAGATGCCGAGCTCCTCCGCGATACGGCGGCGCTTGAGGTTCGACTTGAGGTCTTCGGGGCTGGCGGCGACGATGTTGCTGTTCGACATGGGTAGGTATTCTTTCGGGGGAGACTGTTGGATTACGTTGAGGTGTTTGCGGTGACGGAGGATGGCGTCCTGGTGCCCCGACGAAAGGAGGCACGAGAGCACCTGAGTGTCCACGCAGGAGAAGCACGCGGTCCTCTCCATGCTTTGCGCAGGACACCGGATTTGCAGCCCGAGGGTGCTTCGGTGTTCTCGCAAAAAGTCCATCTGCGCGTAGCGAATCTCGTCGATCGCGTGGCTACGGGCTTCTGGTACATCGATGCCTAGGAGGCAGTCGACCATTTTCTCTACGGAGGCGGTGGGGTGAACCGGAATGCCCGCTTTTCTGCATGTTTGGTACAGCTCCGTTCGGTTGTACTTCAGCAGCGCATCCCGTAGCTCCCTGTCCTCACTGCGAAGCGGTAGGCGCATGGGGCTCGCTTGGTTTGGGAGGGATCTCCCAGAGATAGATCTCGCAGTACTCCTGGTCGGATTCGACCTTCTCTACCGTGAGACTGAAGATCTGGGAGTCGTCGAATCCGCCCGCTTCCGCAAAGGCGTCTTCGAGCAGCTTGATGCGGTTAGACACATCGACGGTCTTGTACCTGTTTTTGGCACTTTTTGGGTACCCGGCATTTCGCAGGTTGGACATGTACAGACAGATGCGCATGCCGTAGGCGACATCCGTCTGCAGACTGGCCATTTCCTTGCGATGCCGCGCCTGTAGCCGGATGCGGACCTGCGCCTTGTAGGCGCGTCCCTCATCCGACAGCCGTCGGCCACCGCCGCGCATCGCGACGTATGCGTGGTTCGTGGTCGGCGGGAGCGGGAGGTTGGAGATATGGATCACCGGTCCTTGTCCCCGTAGGTGATGCTGCCACGGCCGAAGTTGGGGCGGATGTCTTGGGAGTTGTTGTTTACGGCGGCCCGGACGTTTCGCCCTTCGCGAGAGAGCATGCCCTGCTCTCGCGCAGCCGTGTCGATTTCCTCCCGGCGGAGCTCGATCTGGCGGGACATCAGCTTGAGGGAGCGTTCCAGGCCCTCCGTGATGGCGGTCACCTGGATGTGGTGCTGCTCCCACAGCTGCACCTCCTGCCGCGCGGCCCGGACGTTATCGTCGATCGTCACGCGGTCGGCGATCTCCTCTGCGGTCATCCGGTCATCCCGTTTGGTCTTTCCTTGGTTGGAATTCCGGAACTTGATGCGGAGCTGCGCCTCCAGGTCCTCCAGGCGGTTGCGCTCCTGCAGCAGGTTGGCTCGGATCTTCGCGCTGAGCCGCGAGGAGTAGTCGTACCAGATCCGCATATCCGCGAACTTTCGGGAGTACTCCTTCGGGTCCGCGGTCTGGAGCATGTCGGCCGTGAGCACGGGGCACTCGACCGTGGGCTCGTGCAGATGGGGGAGGTTCCACGTTCGGATTCCTTCCTCCACCTTGTCGATCGTGTTCCACCGCTCCTGCGTGCTGACCACGACGGAGTCGGGGACGGACAGGTGCTTGGGGAGAGTGAGCCCCCCGTTCGTGGGCTGGATTCCCGCGACGGGGAGGGAGCGCGGTACCTCTTCGCCCTCTTCCTCCGGCTCCTCTTCCTCTGAGGGGACGATCTCGGCCACTACCTCTTGGGTAGGTGGTTCTTGTGCTTTCGGCGCCACCGCGGGGAGCTTGTTCAGCGGCTTCTTGGCCATGAGTAGCATCAGGGCATCTTTCGGGAGAGGGTGCGGAAGACGGCTGCCGGGTCCACCGGGTTGCGCTCCGCACGGTTGGTGGGGGGCTTACAGGCGAAGGCGTACGGGCAGAACTCGCACACGATCGTCTCGACACGATCCGGGAGAGTCCCCGCGGCCTGGTGTGCCAGGGCGTCCTGACACTTCTGCTCCACCGTAGCCCAGATCTGCGGGTTGAAGGGGAGCAGGAAAGGGAAGGAGGAAGGCGTGTTGTTCTGCGTCCCTTTCGAGAAGTAGAAGAACCACGTCAGGGGGATGTCCAGTGCGGCCATGTACAGGTGGACCTGCTCCAGATGCTCCGGTTTCGGCTCTCGCAGCTTCTCGTAGCTCTGCGGGGATTCCGTCTTGATTTCAAGAAGGACCCTCAGCACCGGCTGGTCGCCCGCGAAGAAGGTGAAGACCCCGTCCGCAGCGGAGTGGATGTTGTACCGAGTGGAGATCTCCTGCTTCCCGGGGGCGAGGCGAACCTCGTCTTCGAATTTCACGGTCCAGCCGCGCTCGAAGGCCAGTCCCTTGGCGAAGGCGAACGCCCCTTCGATGCGGCTGAGGCGTGCGATGTCGTGGAAGTCCTTCTGGATCGCGCCGTGGAGGGCGTGCCCCACCTTGAATCGCTGCCGCCAGAATTTCTTGGCGCGGAGACGCTTCGGGTGACCGTTCAGCGTGTACACCACTTTTCGGAGGCAGGGGGAGAGCTCCGAGGCGTGGATGCCCGGCAGGCGCCGCCCGTCGTCCTTCTCCTCTCGGTCGCAGTACGCGTCGTACAGAACGGAGAGTTGCCGCGCGGCCTGGATCCACTGCGCGACTTCGTCTGCCGGTCCATTCAGGTCGCTGATGCTATTTAGGGCCATTGAGTAGGGTCTCGAGGATGTTGAAGGGGATGAGGGCGACGCGTTCCCGCGTCTTGCCCTGCTGCTTGAAGTCGATCACGAAGACGGGGAACTCCGCTCCCTCGCACTCGCCCTGGATCTTCTCGAGGTCCTCCAGCTTGACGGAGTAGGACTTGGCCTCGGTGTACTTGGCTTCCACGCGGAAGACCCCGCTCTTGAGGACGTCCCCCTTCGCCCAAGGAAGAGCGCCCGAGCCCTTTTGGACTCGGGCGTTCAGGCTTTCGGCGATGGAGACTTCCTGCTTCATGGAGAGGCGTTTCTGCCGGCGCGCGACCTTCTTGCGTTGGTGCTTGTCCGCCTCAGGGACTTCGTTCAGAGCCGCATCCGTGTGGATGGTGACGGTCCCCGCTTGCAGGCAGGCGACGCACAGACCGGGCGTGTCCGCCGTATGGTCCGGCAGATAGATGGCGAACTGGAGGTGCGGTCCGTGTACCCTACAGTTCCCGCACGTCTCTGCGCGCGTCTCCCCCATCAGGGTCAGCGGTATTCGCACAAGGACACCTTGGAGGCGTGGAAGAAGTGCTGCCGCAGCAGCAGGTCCAGGTCCACGTTGCCTTCGATGAGCTTGACGAGGGCGTCCGGGGATTCGATGCCCTGCATCCCGTCCATCGGGGTGCCGTTCGAGCAGAGCACGGAGATCTGCCCGCCGACCTCCTTGATCAGCCCCCTTGAGTACAGGGCTTCGTACAGGAGGTGCGTCGTATCGATGAACGGGGAGCGGTAGGTCATGTCCGCCGAGCCGGTGAGCCCGTCGTGCGCGCCGTGGCGCCCCTTCAGGAGCTCCCACATCAGCTTCTTGGCCACCGCATTCCTGGCGACGGGCTGGCTGGACCGTGCGGCTTTCGCCGTCTCGATCTTCTCCAGATCGGCCCGTGCGCCGCCGAGGACCCCACCTAGGGCGAGTTGCCCCGTAGGGACCGCCACCTTTTCCGCTTCCTCCTTCTCCTTCGAGCCGCCCCAGACACAGATGTCGTCGAGCTTGCCGTGCCGTGCGGCGTAGGCCCCTTGGGCGGACCAGTCCTTCATGTATTTGGCCATGTGCGAGGCCACTTCGGACTTTTTCTTGTTGGACCGAACCTGCGAGACGAACATGACGGTCGTCTCGTTCAGCCCCGTGAGCCCCGTGGTTTCCGGCAGGTAGTGGAGGAAGAACCGCGTCAGTGCCATCGCCACAGCGGCCTGCCGCGGATCCTCGTCGAGGTCCTTCACGAGCTCCGTTTCAGGGGTGAGCGCGCTCACGGAGTCCAGGGCGATGATGTCGTAACAGCGGGACTGCACGCAGTCGACCAGGGCGTCGAGGAGCTTCTCCCCGCTGGCTTCGCGGAGGACGTCGAACCCGCCCACCTGCTTGCGAAGATCCTCTTCCTCCTTCTTGCTGAAGGGGGCCATTCCCAGCGTCACCCGGAGGCGGTTCAGCCGGTCGATCTCCCCCGAGGGCAGCGTCACCATGACGCCAGTATCCCGCATGCGTGTGTAGTCTGGGGCGCCCTCGGTGACGGCGTACAGAATGCGGGCCTTGCTCCCGTAGAAGCGCTGAAGCTGCTGGAACATCTTGAACAGCAGCAGCGTCTTGCCGCCGCCGTCCGGGCCGGAGAGGTAGGAGAGCCCTCCCGCAGGGATCCCTCCCGCCAACTGCAGGTCCAGAAGGGGGATGCCCGTGGAACGCCGGAGCCCGTAGGGGTTCTCGGCCATATGGATCGGCGTCAGGACGTTTCGTTTTTGCCCGCCCTTGGTGGCGCGGTTCAGTCGGCCCATGAGGGCGTTGACTTGCTTCTGTGCTTCGGAGGGGGAGAGGTCTCTGGGCATGTTCCTGTATTTCCGAACAAAAACACGGCACGCTGTACGCATGCCGTGTCGGGTGGTGGGGAAGGGGCCTGTTACTTCTTCTGCTCGAACGGCTCCGAGCCGTGCTTGGGGCAGAGGAGTACCTGGCCGTGCCGTTCCGGCTTCGCTCCACAGGAGGGGCACCCCTGCTGGGCCTGCTTGGTTTGTGTTGTTTGGGATTCGTCGACGCCGAATTTGTCCATGGTGTCTGCCTCTTTCAGGGCTAGGGAGAAGGCGCGAGTCTTCCGTACGGTCACGTAGTACTTGGCCTGCCTCGGTACCCTTACCGTATCTGCCCCCTGCTTGGTAGTGGAGGGGCCGCGACGAAGATGCACCCGTAGCCGCCCGATGCCCTCCAAGGGGAAGGTGTCCCCCTGAAGCAGTGCCCTCCGTACCACCCTTAGGAAAAGAGCAGTGATAGCGGACACTTCCTGAAGGGGGACACCCGTAGCTCGCGAGGCGTACACGTCCGCCGCCCGCTTGGTGTTCATCAGTGACACTCCATCCAGTTGTCACCTGTGGCGATCGACACCGCGAGGGGCACCAGGAAGGGGTCCTTGCCGTTGATGAGGGGGAGGGAGTGCTCCATGAGGTACTTGATCTCCTCCTTCGCGGCCTCTGCCGTGTCCTCGGGGGCCTCGAAGATGAGCTCGTCGTGGACCTGCAGGATCAGCTCCGCCCCGTAGCGCTCGGAGAGCTTGGCCTCGTAGCAGCGAAGCATCGCGTGGCGAACGACATCCGCGGCGGTGCCTTGGATGACGTTGTTCACGCACTGCCGCTCGGCACCCCACGCCTGGAAGGCAATGTCGGAGAGGATCTCCGGGTGGAAGCGTCGACGGCCGATGAACGTGTGCGAGAACCCGGTGAGGCGGGTCTCTTCGATCTGGCTGGCGTAGAACGCGCTGACGGCGGGGTAGCGAGCCAGGTACGCCTGGATCAGCTCCTTGGCCTCCTCGACACTGCACCCGAGAGAGCCTGCCAGCTTCTTCTCCTTCATGCCGTAGTTCAGCCCGAACCCGATGGCCTTCGCCCGCTGTCGGGCGAGGAGGGCGAGCTCCGCGTGTTGGGTCATCTCTTCTGGAGGGAGCTTTCCGGTCTTGATCTTCTTCTCCAGATTCTTGGCCTCGACGATGTCGTCATAGGTCATCGCCCAGTTGTATGCCTGCTGGTACAGCGGGCCGAACACCAGGGCGGCATTGCCCATATGGATGTCCTTCCCATCGAGGAAGATCTGGATCATGTCCGCCTCTTGGGAGGCAGCCGCCAGTAGGCGCATCTCGAGCTGCTCGTAGTCACCGACGATCAGCTTCTTTCCCGCCGGCGCTCGGAACGCCTTGCGTAGCTTGAACTCGTCTTCATCGGGACGCTTGATGTTCTGCAGGTTCGGGTCGGACGAGGACAATCGCCCCGTTCGTGCCGTGTCCTGGTTGAACTTCGTGTGTACGCGACCTTGTGGGTCGAGGCGCTGCTGGAGCCCGAGCACGTAGGTGCCCTGGACTTTCGCGAGGTCGCGGTTGCGCATGAGGAGCTTGCAGGCAGCGTCCCCCTGGTCCGCGTAGAACTGCAGGAAGTCCGAGTCGGTGCTCGGCTTCTTGTTGCCTGTCTTCCCGCCCTTGGTGCTCTTGAACGGCTTGAGTCCGCGTTCTTCGATCAACCAGGCACGTAGCTGATCGGGGGAGTTGGGGTTGAAGGGCTTCCCCCGTTCCCGGACCAGATCCCGTTCAACCTGCTTGATCTCGGCGGCGATGGGTACCTCCAGCGACTTCAAGTACTCCGGGTCGCAGAAGATCCCCTTTCGCTCCATCCCCCACAGCACCTTGGTCGTCGGCACTTCGTCGAGGAAGAAGATGTCCCACATCGTCTGGTAGCGGTCGGGGTAGCCGCTGTACGTCTCGGCCTGCAGGAGCAGGTCGCGCAGATGCTCGAAGAGCTGCAGGGT
>Ga0114982_1000542_pt1 | contig 20272 bp, 14 predicted proteins | sample Shrwel_input2_FT_FD_87183 | JGI IMG/M metagenome (GOLD analysis project Ga0114982, IMG submission 87183) | Subsurface microbial communities from deep shales in Ohio, USA - Utica-3 well 1 S input2 FT | ecosystem: Environmental > Aquatic > Deep subsurface > Shale gas/oil reservoir > Produced... | reverse complement strand
GGTATTTGTTTTAACATAATCTAATATAAATATTCTAATAAACAAAAACCCAACTTTTTTAAGGTTGGGTTTGTTTTATGTTGTTTGATTTTTGTTCTACGATACTTTCAAACAATATCTTAGAAATCTAATTTAACTTTTACCAATACTTCTTTACTAAATGATTTAGCGATTGGTTTAGATGTTTTAGCTACTGCAATCAATTCGTTTGAATCGTTGAATAATCCAATTGTAGTAGGATAAACAACAGGATCAGTTGTAAATGCTGCGTTATAGAAATCACCTTGAGAACCAGTTACAAATGTAGGGTTATTAGAATAGTTAAATTCTCTATTATTAACTCTTACAAAGTAATGTGCTGTTGATACATTTTCAATTCTTCTTGCTTCAAAATCGCCACCACCACTAATAGCATTAAATAATTTAATATGATTAAATGAATTAGCCGTTGTAGTTGTAGTAGGTAATATTGTTTGAGCACCCAATGTAGTTGCTAATGCCGTTGGATTGAATATTAATATACCATAATCAGGATAGAATTTACCAAAACCTTTACCATCAGTTGCTACATATGAATTAATAGTTGCTGCTGTATTTGTTCCTAAATTTAATGAACCACTAACAATGTTAAATTCGTTTGTACCACTATTTGTAGTATTAAACTTCTCACCACTATTATCGATAAATGTAAATGAACCACTTGTACCAGTCAATGTAATTTGCCAGTTTCCAGCATCCATTCTTTCTCTATAATTAGCTCTACTTAAATTAATTACGTAAATATCACTACTACTATAAGCATCTTCAGTTGAACCAGAATAGAAACGGAAATTTGTTTCATTAGTATCAGTTAATAATGCTCTATATTGTGCGTAAGTTGCTTTTGTTGGTAAGGTTGAATTATCATCAGTTGCCAAATCAGTAGCACCACCACCGGTAATATGCCCATAAGATACTGCAAATTCAACTGGAGCAGAACCCGTATTAGATGAAGCATATACATTATAGTAATACTCATCAGTTGCAGAACCACTACCACCTGCTGTTGCAGTAGAGCTAGTGAAAAATGCAGTTAAACTACCACTTCCGTTACTCCAAATACCGGTTGTTACTATTTCATTTTTAGCAGTAACGATATCTGTTGTATTAAATACTTTATATACTGAGTTAGTTGTTACTCCTGTTTCCATTACTAACTTTTCACCTGTTGTAAGGTAATTGTTAATAATAGTAGCCAATTGTGTTGTATCTATTGCACCATTAGCAGCTTGCCTTTGTTGTGTTAGATAATTTGCTATATCATTGGTAAGTTGTGTACCAGTATTTGATCCTAATTGTGCCATATTATTGTTTCTTTTTTATTATACTGCGGCTACATATGTAACAGTCACCGGAATAGTTACACTACCACCAGTTTCGTTACCAAATATAGTTAAAGTTGTTGTTATTGTTGAAGTTAATGAACTATTAGGTATAAATGTAAATGTTAAACCTTTTACTACCTCTGCAGTTGCAGTTACACTATTACTAAATGTAGTAGTTGTAGTATTTACATTTGTTAATCCTTCCCCTACAATAGTACCAGCATTCTTATTACCTAATACTGCTGTATATCCACCATTCTTATTTCCTGCTGGAGAAGTAGATGGATTAATAGGAAATTGACCACCGGTTGTTTTAGCTGCAATTGAAGTTGCATTTAAAGAAACTTGTGGTATTTTTGTTGTAGATTTTGGTAAAGTTACTAATTTGTACTTTAACGCTTGAGTTTCATCTGGACTAGCTTCTAAGATTGGAGTTGCTAAAATAGATGCATCATAGAAAGCAGAACCCTTCGGATGTGCTGCATCATATAATGTGTAATCGATTTCATCATCACCCAATGCAAATTGAGAAATGTTTAAAGGTTGTCCTGCTGCTAATTTTTCTCTTCCTTTTTTTGTAAGGATAGCATCTACTGTAATTGTTGTGTTATCTAAATATGCCATAGTTCGTTTATTATTCTTTTATAAATATATAAAATATTTTTTCTTTACATTATTTTTAATCAACTTCCAAAATTGGTTCAGTTGTGTTTCTACCTTGTTTATTAATTCTAAGAACAGTTGGATTAGTTACAAACTCTTCAACCGGAGATTTACCATCTATTGTAGTTAAAGAACCAGTTGTTCCATTTGCAATATAAGATGTATTTTTACTTCCTCTATAAAACAAATTTTGCAATCCAATATGTTTTCCACCTTTATAAATATAATGTGATGGTAAATATCCACTAGCTGTTGCTATTGCAACTATTTTAGGATCACTTGCTAAACTTCCACTCACACCAATATCTTGTATAATTAATTCATTATGATAAGATGATGTTAATACATTTGTATAAATACCATCTATACTTGCACTTGGTATTATGATAGTATCTTGTTTTGTTACTAAAAATGCTCTAACACCTTTAGATTTAAATGAACCATTTTCTTCATAATGATATTTACCATAACCATTATTAAAATATGTGTTAAATCCATAATCACTATATTTGTCATCTAAACCGATAATAGTTGCACCACCAAATACATCATATTGTGCTAATATAGTAGGATCGGTTAATCTAAAATCAATAACGCCTTCGTATGTATCATATGTTGCTGAAACTAAATCTTCAACAATATCATTTATAGTTACTTCATAGGTATTAAATTCACCGGCTATTGTAGTAACGTCTTCGGTTAAAATACTTGCTTCATATGTGTTATATTCACCACTTAACACATCAATTGATTCGGATAAATTCAACTCACCTTCATACGTATCAAATGTAGAATGTAATGTTGTAATCGTTGTATCACTAATTACACCTTCTAATTGTGTATTTTCAGCAGTTGGTTTAGTATGTTTAACTTTACTTCTTTCTAAAAAATGGGGAGCTATAAGTAAACCAGTTGTTGCTTTAACTCTCGCAGGCAACATTTGTTTAATATTAACAAACAATGATTTATCGTAGTATTTAATTAAACGAATAAAATCATAAATGTTTCTATTATTAATTCTTTGAAAATAGTAATTCCTTAATTTATCTAAATCTTTGTAAGTGTTATTATATTCATCTGCCGGGTCACCAAAGTAATCATCAATTGCATCACCACCGAATGATTTTGCAATATTCAAATCTAAATCTTTATTAGGTGAGAAAAATAATCCTAATCTATTAGAATCATTTGCTGCCGTATCAAATGCTTTTTTAGTAACTCTTTTTGTTGGAGATAAATCGCCTATTAATTCTTGTCCTTCAATTCTAATCTTATTATTAGATAATCTTGTTACACCTGTGTTTGGTAACTCAACGGCTGAATCTTTTGTTCTATATAAATAATTCCAATGTTGATGTGAACCGGTATTATATTGAGAGGCTGAATCAAATCCACTTGCACTAACATACGAAACATATCCACTTTCTAATAATCTTTCACCATATTTTACACTACTTGTAACATTTGATAATATAACATTAGGTGCAACGTTTTTAATATAATCTTTTACACTACCGGATTGGATTTCAATAACAGAACCGGAAAGTTGATGTGGATTTTCGAAATCTAATCTTATCAATAAATCTTCTGTTGATGCGGAAATATAATTACCAATCATATTTTCACTATCTAACAAATGAATATCAAATAAAGAAGCACTTAATGCTGATTTCCATATTTTAACTTCATCCAATTCACCTTTAAATCCACCAATATAAATATGCGAGCCACTTTCCCAAGCATTATTTGCTGCGGATGTATATTCAATTTCTTTCTTTACAACTCTATCTTTCTCTGCATATCCATAATAAATTGTAAAGTCCGAATTACTACCATCATATTCTTTAGTTAATAATATGGTGTGGAAATTACCATCAAAGAATGTATATGGTGCTGTTTCAAATATGGTTGCTCCGGCTACATCTAATCCCAATGTACCATATTGTGTATTAACATTACCATTAAATTCAACCCCACCATTAATGTATAATTTAAAACCACTGCCACTAACTAAATTAATAGATGTGTCGTATGTAGGTTTTACTACTAATTCAATTGATTGCGGTTTTGTACTTCCACTCCAACTTGCTGTAATATATGAATCAGTATTAAATACTAATGTAGGACTTTGTGTTTCGTATGTAAATAAAGAAGCAGATGCTAATCTATTATCGGCTGGTCCACCAAATTCCATTATTGTTAATGCACTTTGAGGAACACCATAACAACTCATCAATGCTCTAATACCTCTACCTGTACCTTTATGTTTTAATAAATAAGGTAAGTTATTAGATATTCTTCTCCAAATCTTTTTTGTATATTCTTCAGGTGTTATTTGATAATCTTCATCATCAATTTTATTAAGTTCAAAATTATTAACACCATCACCATCTTGTCCAAATGTATAATTCCAAAGTTGTTTATTTGAATTAAGATTCTTAGCATCCCAACTTAATGATTGTAAATAGTTGTAAAGTAATTCATCATTAATACCATATGAATTATTTTCACTTATCAATCTTTGTTCTGTCATCCCTTTGATATATGTGTGTATAATATCAAAGTGGTTACCAATCATATCTAAAAATAATAAAAATTCTTCATTTTCACTATCATCACTTATAAACAATGGTATGTTGTTTCTTAATGAAGATAAATTATTATCATCATAAAAAGATGCAGAATCGTATGTACCAACAAACCAACTTTGTAATGTAGAATTAGTATCGGTTATATAAGTTGCACCATTATCAATAAATGAACTAGTCCCATTAAATAAATTAAATCTACCACCAGGAAATGATTGATAAGATGCAGTATCTGCTGTGAACGTTACTGAACCACTTACTAAACTTTTTTCCCAACCATCAAACCCACTTACTAATGTAGAAAGTTTATCCGTATAGGTTTCAATATCATTTAATGTGATAACACTAGCCGTTTCGTAATAAGATGCACTTAAAAATATAATCTTATCTTCATAATACTCAGCTAATTCTTTTTTATATCTAAAGTTAGTTAATCTTTCTTTTGCACTACTATATTTTACAAAATTAGAAAACTCTGAATAGTCTATGTTTATTTTAGCAGTTTCTACTAAATTTTCAGTAAGGTATTTATCTACTAATTGTTGTGATGTAAATGAACCACTTAATATTAAATCATTGTAAGATTCATATATAGTTGATTGACCTTTTACATAATCAGTTTGAATATTAAAGTTAGGTGCTCTTAATGGTAATGTATTATCTTCAGGATTACTATTAATAATTACCTTTTGTATAATTGGTAATGAAGATAATCTAGAAACCCACAAAACATCATTTTTAGTAATGTTTGCCGGCAATGCTTCATATAACTTTAATACAACACTTTTATTTATTTGACCATCTGGTACCTGATTACCTAACTCATCTCTTTTAAAGTTAGTAAATGTAGTTAAATCAGTATCCCAGTTTGATATTAATATTTGTGAATCATTTTTATCAAATGATGCAATATGTGATAAATATTTTTCTTCGGTTTGTAGTGTTAAATTTAAGTTCTTAGAAATTGCACTAAATAAATTATCCTTTAAATCCTGTGTAGATACATAAATACCTGCATCAGAAAATGTTATTTGTAATCGTTCAGTTTCACCTCTAACTACCTTAGTACCATCATTGTATGGAACTAATAATAAATCAAGTGGTAACTTAATTTGTTTATTCTTTAATTCATTGTAATTTAATATAAGAGAACCTTTCGAACCAAACTTACCTAAAATATTATTATCATTTTCGGTACTATGATATACTAATATATAATCCGCTAACGTAGATTCAAAATCAACTTTAAATTTAACATCACCAAATGTATATGATGGAATGTAAACATTAGTTGGATAATCTAATTTATCAATAATTGGAGTATCAAATGTTTTAGTAAGTTTTACAATAACTTCCGATACTGAACCATCACCATATAGATTAGAAGCGGGTACTAATAATACTTTAAAAGAACCTTCATTATTTAAGAAATCTCGTTTTAAATCTAATGTAATTCTATTAGTAGTAGCTGTTGTTGCCACTAATTGTTGATTAAATTCTCTATAAGGAGTTTTAATTCTTACATAATCCGTATTACCAATCGTTAAATCAATATCAATTAAAGCACTTTCCGTTTTAGAATCATATACCGATTCTAAAATACTTTGCTCAATTTTATTATTTTTAAGTGTAAGATTTGGTAGTTTTGCATTAGCCGGCACTACATCTAAATAAACTACAATATTTCTATTAAACTGGTCTGCACTTAATTTAAGCGTGGTATCATTCACACTATTAAACTCTGCCAGATTTAATGTATTTGTATCTATTTTATCAATATATTGCCAATATAAATTTCTAAATGTAAAAGCACTAAATCCTTTAAACGAAATATCAACAGGATTTAATTTACCTATGGTATTTGTTAGTAATAATTCACCACCATTTGTATTTAGTTTATTAACAACTTTACCAGCCGTTAAATCAATACTATTAATCTCAATTTCAATTTCATTATATAACGTATCGTTTGTATAATTTGAAGTAAATTGTATAGATTGAGTTCTAGTATATGTTTGAGTTACTTTGGTAACTATTGTTTTGTTTGTTCCTTTAAAATCTAATACAATGTTAGCTGCTAATGGATAGTCGGCTGATGTTAATAATAGATTATTATTATCATATTCATTTACCTCAACACCATTTACTTTAATTATTTGTGAAATTTCAGTAAATTTATTTAAATCAGGTCTAGATGGTATAGGAGTATTTATAAATCCCAACCCACTAAATCCAGTATTACCACCCATACCACCAAATAATGATGAAGCCGGATCTAAATTAAATGCGTATGGTTGATAATCAATAACATCTTTTACTAATATCTTTTTTTCAATTAATTTTTTAACAATTTCAAATCTATTAGTAGGTTGAAAATTATCTCTTGCAGTTGGGTTTACTCTTAATACATCATTTAAAGTATTACTATTTAATTCAACCGTTGCATTTTCATTGTATGTTCTATTTTGTACATCAAATGTAAAAACATTAGGAACAGCAGTTGCGTTTCTTAGTGTTAATTTAACATCAAACGTAGGAGCCGTTGAAACCGTTGGTGGAGTGTTACCACCACCACCTCCACCACCATAGGTAAAATCAAAGGTGTTATCATTAATTGGAGTATATAAAGCTCCAGCCTGGTTTCTATTGTATATATCGCTTAAACTCATTATCTATAAATATCTTATCTTAGGTTTTCTCTTTGTTGATTTAACCCATCATTATTAAAAAGTTGCTCTCTACCATAACCACCATCCAATCTACTATTATCAATCATTTCACCACCAAAACCTCCACCTCCACCATATACAGGTTCTCTAGGAACTGCAATTACATCAGGAACTGCAATTACATCAGGTGTTGGTATTACTTTAATTGGTGGTTCTACTACTGGTGGATCTATCTTTTTTAAAATAGGTTCATCAATAATTTCTACAATAGGTGTATTTGGTGTTATTTTTACATCCTTATTTACCTTTCCTAATTTTTGTGTTTGTGTTAAATTAGATTTTGAAATTGTAGTTGTATCTAACAAATTTTGTAATACCTGTAAATCTTTCTTTTGATTGATAATATCCTTTATTGCCTGTGGGTAATCTTTATATGTAACATTACTCATATTATAATCAATAGCTTCAATTAATCTAGAATTTACCAATGCATTAATTTCGATAGGTGTTAAGTATTCATCTAAATCGAAAGGTGTTGTTACTTGTTTATTAAAATTAGGATTACCTAACTTAAATTCGTTACCATCCAATTGTGCAAACACACTTGTCTTAAAATCAGTAAATATTTTTTGCTTAAATAATTTGTATTGTGAGTCGGTTAAAAATTTGAAATCTGCTTTAACAACATCTAACCATTTCTGACCATGCTTTTCTATAAAATATTTATCAATTAACTCACTTATTTGTAATTCAACTTTATCTATTTGATTTTTTATATTAATAACATTCTCTCTTAGTTCCGCTGCTCCATCCATAAATGAGGTATATCTACGTTGGATTTGCCTATTTTGATTTTCATCGTTTGTTATCAATGGTTGTATACGAATTTCCGTTCTACTTGGTGAAACTTCATGTATCCAAACTTTTTGTTTTTGATTTTCGTTACCAACATAGTTCTTTAAAAAATTAAATACAACTTTAAATTCACCATTACCATATCCCGCTTCTTTAACTAATTTCTCAACATCAATTTCAAATATCTTTTCTTGTGTTTTTGTATCTATTGATGATTTTAAATATTTTGGTAAGTTATCTTTATGAATATAGTTTACAGTTTTACCACCCGTTTGTTCTAATAAATTATTTCCAATATCGTATACTCTAAATTCAATAACATCATTTTTAGACATTCCGAAATCAGTAACATTTGATATTGATGTTTTGAATATATTTAAATCTTTTGAATTTAGTAATTGAGCCGTTGTATCTAAATTAAGATTTATATTTTCAATATTTTTAAAATCGTTTAGTGCCATATATTAATATTTGTACGTTCGTATTGAAAAATCTTTACTTTCAGTTTTTCCATTTGCATCTATATCTTTTATTTTAATTGTAAACTTCCAATCTGTCATAGATGGACGTGAACTTCTCCAAAAACTTCCTCCATCATTACCTGGATTACCACGTACCCAAGCTGGATTTGGATTGATAGTATTAAATCGTTTTGTTTCATTTGCCTTTAATGTAATTGGTAATGCAGTGCTCTCCCATGGGATTTGTTTATATCCACTAAGTGGCTCAACCGTTACCATTATATCTTTAGGCCCAGCAACTATATCAAAATACGAGCTCCAAATATTTTTGAAGGGATCACCTGCAGAACTAAATTTATCTTTTACTCCAAATGGTCCACCATTATAATCCATTGCAAAATCTTTTCCGTCAACTTTCTTTTTAGTAGGGTCACCACCATCGAATACAATTGTAGCCAATTCTCCAGTTGCTAACCCGCCGGCTGCTACTGCCTGCGCCTTTGCACTTAATTGTTGTTGTGCTACTGCCAAACTTGCATTCGCCTGTGCTAATAAATTATTTAATGTATCAATCTGTTTAATCAATGCATTCTTTTGAGCAGTTAAACCACCATTCTCTGCTTCTAATGCCGTTTTTTCAGTTGCCTCATTAATAGCTTTAGTTAATGAAGTAGTAAGGTTACTTCTTAAATCAACTACCGTAGTTTGTATTGATTGTATATTATTATCCGATTTAGCTTCTTTTAATCTTAATGCATCATTTTCTAAAACCAATGAAGCACTATCTGCTGTTTTTATTGCTAATTCTGAATTTAAATCATCAATTGTAATATTTAGAATTTCAATTTCATTTTGTAAATCTTCATTTAATTGAACTTCTGCATCATATATTGGCTTAGGAACTAAATTTAGATTAACATCCGGTAAGGGTTTAATTAATTCCGTAACTCTTAAATCAACGGACTTAGCTAATTCACCTTTGTTGTATTTATCTACATATAATTTAGTAGATACACTAACATTGGTATCATCGGAAAGATTTATATATTTTGTTTCGTTTGCCATTATTATTCATAAATATCAAAACTACCAATTTCGAAAATTTCTTCGTTATTGGTATCAATTGATTTTACAAATAATGTGTAATTTCTACCGATAGGCCAATTGGTAAAGTTTAAGTTAATCATATTATTGCGTAACCCCCTTAATACTTTTGTATTTGGTGAGTAATCTATAATAAATTCTTTTGTTAAAGTATCCATTACTGCGTAATAGGCCTCATTTGGCAGATAGTATTTAACTTGATATGCAAACGTACTATTGAATTGTTTAATAGGGTATAACTCTCTCGCATCCACCTTTATAGATACTTTCTGACCTTTTGTATAAGAGCCTTTCAAATTTGGTGAATAACAACGATATACTACATCATAACTACTACTAGCCGCAAATTCGGTAATATCAATTAATGAACCACTTGTACTTGTTTCAGGATAAGTTATTACTAATTTAGGTTGATATATTGTATTCGTTTCTTTTGAGAAAAATTTAATAGTACCATAATCAACAGTATCAGTTTCATAACTATTTGGGAATTTAAGTATTAATCCATTATTTTGAATACTACCACTATTCCAACTTTTAATAAAGTTTGTAACATCTAAATTAATATCATCTAAGGTATAACTAAAAGATTGTGTTACAACTGAACTACTATACCATGCACCACCTAAACCATCTGCATTACCATCTACAAACGTAGAATAAGATGCTGTAATACCATCCATTGTATTATACCAATGTGTAGATGTATTATCACCATTTCTATAATACCAACTTAAACCATTTGTAGTAAGGTTATCAAAACGAGTACCGGTACCCATTTCCCAACTACCACTAACCTGATATGCTTCAATTCTAAAATTAGCAGCTAATTCCTCTGCTTTAGTTAATTTTAATTGTAAAGATGCGGTAAATGGAAAATCATATCCACCATTTTGAATTATAGTTAAAATTGATTGTGATGTTTCATTATAAGATGAACTAAATAAACTAGAACTTATATTTGCTACATGCCATGATGATGAAAGTATTGATGCACTTACACTTAATGTATAAATTGAACCCGATAATACTGAAGCTGATGTTTGTAATTGAGGTATAAATTGACTAGCAGAATAAGATGCGGATGCACTACTATTAACCACTCTAGTAAACAATGTATTTAATTCAACTATTTCATTATATAAAGAAGCTGATTGAATTAATAAAGATGCCGACGTATTAAGTGCGGTTGCATATGATGCTGATAATGTACCAAATGATTCAGCCAATACATCATCTGCAATAGAACCCGTCTGTGTTGCTAATAATGTACTATATGATGAAGAAATTAATGTATATGATGCCGATAGTGGTGATAATGTTATAGATTGTAATGCTATTGCACTAACCACAGGAACCAATTGTAAATATACCGAATGTGATGCTTCTAAATAATCGGTTGATAATTCAGAGGTTGTATTTGTATAAGTAAATAACGATGCTGATACTGCACTAGCACTTACATTTGCAATAAATAATGATTGTGATATTGTATTATAAGAGGCTGAATAATAATTAGAAGTTGAAACACTAGATGACCAAGAACTGGAAATTAAGTTATTACTATATATTGAAGATGATATAGTTTGTAATTTTTCATTTTGTAATTCAAATACACTTTTAGATATTTCCATAGTATCAAACTGAATTAATACTCTACTATTATCTCGTGTATCACCATAATACACTTTAGAAATTTCTAATACCTCATCTATACCAGTATTTTGGTAAGGTTGTTGTAAATAAATACTTGCATCTTTTGATGCGGTATAAAATAGTACCATTATAATGCTCTCCCCTTAATATCTTTGTTTGGATATTTAATTTCAAATATAGAAGGATCCAATGATGGATACACAATCTTATTTCTAGTTGCTTCAATTATGTTATATGAATATTCTGAATAGGTGTCTCCGGTTGAATCTGCTAAATTTACTATTTCTACTTTAGGAACTGATGAAACCCCATCTACATTTGCTAATTCTAATTCTAATTCACTTAAATTAATTGATTGATTCATTTTCCATTTATTAATATCAAAATAGTTAGTTACTACTTGTACACACTTCAATACAACTTCTCTTTTGTTATAATTAGCAAAAACGGTTATATCAAAATTTACACCAATATTAACAATGTAACCATCAATTAAATTAATAGCATCTGTCAATAATCTATATTCTTCTAAATATGTTTTTAAATTTTGTTTTACTGTTGCGTTTAGTCTAGTTAATTTATTATTAGAATCATATCCCAACAAATACATATTAATTGCGAATGGATTACTTTCCACTGCAAATGTTTGTTTTGTTTTTAAGAATGTATCTAATGCTAAAGTAATTTCATCATCGGTTGAACTTTTTAATGATTTAACTAAATTAGTAAAATCTTTTTTAACTGATGGATTTCTTAAAACTTGTTGTGCTGCGTTTGTATCAATCGAACCATCTTGTTCAACATATACTTTTGCAACACCACCAAACATAGTATCCATTGCCAATGCTCTAACTTCGTAATCTTTTTTAGTTACTGCTCTATTTTGTGCACCAAAAGTAGCAATTGCATTCTCTCTAATTTCTTCAATTGTTTCAAAACCTTTACCACCAGTTGCAGGTTCTATATTTTCTACAACCAATGAACGTCTTGCTTCATTATATACAGGAAAATTAATTTCAGTAAATGCTAATATATCATCGTTAAATGAAACTGCTTTTATTTTTGTTAAATCACCCTGTGGTACATTTGATTGAATACCACCACCTGCTAAATAATTAACTGTTAATGTGGTTTGTGCAGGTGCTATACCATATGTATTTGTTTTCAAAAAGTTAGAAGGGTCAAACGATTCACCCATTCTATTGATTGAATTGTTTAATCCCAATCCTACATTCTTTGTATTTGGAATTAATAATTCATCCGGTGTTGATTCATTTCCACTACCAAATCTTAATTCAATAGTTTGCTCATCTACTAAACGAGTTGTAAATCTTTTGTTTGTTTGTTGTAATTTTAAAATATACTTAGGTGAATTAGCAGTTGCTAAGATTGGTTCGTTATATGCTTCATTTGGTGATTTAATATAAACCATTTCTTGTGCTAAATAAGGAACTTCATAATACGTAGTATCATCACTATCTTTTACACTTTCTATTTTAATAAAATTAGTAGATGTAAGTCTAAATGTAGGATTTGGTTTAAATTCACCAACATCAAACGTTTGTGTATATCTCGTTGCACTAATTGCTGATACTTTTTTTGTAATCAAATAAGTTATAGGATTATTACTAGCATCTACTGTAAATACACTTACTTCTCTATTATTTTCATCTGCAAAATCTACAAAATCTGTTGTTAAAAATTCAACATTTTGGTTAGAATTAGAACCCACTAACATACCTTCATTAATTTTTAATGCATAATCAAAATCCGGTTCATAGTTAACAATTGTATTATCACTTGACATCCATTTAGAAGGTAATGTTTGATACAAAGTTAAAGTAACACTTGCAGGCGTAGAAATTTTTGGTTTATATCCTAAGTTCTGTGCTAATTGATAAATGTTATTTTTATTACTTGCTAAGTTAATAAATGATTCTTTCAATTGAGCATCGGTATAATATGAAAGAATATCTCCAACATATGCTGCTTGCTCAATGAACATCATACCCGGTGATGCTTCACTAAAATCGTTATAAGTGTTACTATAATATGTTTTAGTAAATTCAACTAATGCTTGTCTTAAGGATGCAAAATCTCTATTAAGATATTTAATATCTTTTTTATTTGTTGCCCAACTTTTATCGATAGGTTTTAATGCCATTTTATATTACTATATTTAATTGTTCTAATATTTGTGAGTTAGAATATTTCAAACTATATTTTAATTCTAAATCTATTCTATTTCTATCTTTTAATGTATTATCTACATCATAAATTATACTTTCGACTGTAACATATGGCATCCAAGTATTGATTGCTTCCGTAATATTATCTTCTATAATAGAATCTAAATTTTGGGTAATTGGTTCAAATAAACATTTTTTTAAATCAGAACCAAAATTGGGTTGCATCACTCTTTCACCTTTTTGGGTTAACAATAATGATTTAATATTAGATTTAATTTGGTCTTTAGTTGTATAAGACACTTCAAAGTATCCGTTGTTTCCTTTCCTTAATGGAAGTGTAACACCAACACTTTTGTCTTGCTCATCTACTAAGAATTTCTTTTCTAATACTCTTGCCACTTAGGTTACCCCTTATTGAATTTTTTTACTAATTGAGAATAATCTCTAGTCATTGCTTTCATAACTGATTGAGCAGCTTCAGGATTTTTCCTTGCCGCCATTGCCATCTTATGTTCTAATGGAATACCACCTTCTTCTTGTCCTTGTAAATAAGAACCATATTCCGATTGAGTTCCACCGAATGTTGGTTCAGGTTGTGAGTATTCTCTAAAATTATCACCATATCCTAAATCAGCTGGTGAAATCATTGGTCTTGTAGTCTGTGGTGTTTGTCCGTATTGGATTGTACCATAACTACCATCATCTTTTGATTTAAATTCGTAACCTTCGTTCACTTGTTTTTTAGGTGTTTCAACTGTTTCATTTAACACTTCGTGAACAGCTTTACGTATTTCTTCTTTAAGAGTTTTTTTGATATCCTCTCTAAGAACTTTTACTAAAGCTTTAATTAATTGTGTTTGATCCATAAAATTGTGTTTTCTTTATATAAGTATTTATTTTTTATAATATCCCCAATATTCCCAATGCCAACATTCATCAACACTACCCGCTCCATCTGCTAATCTAATTGGATTATACCAACCATATTGTGGACCTGTTTTAGCTAAATATTTGTATAGTTTACTATTAGACCTAGCTGTAGCATTTTTTGAAAGACTCCCGCTTCCACCTACTAATCTATATAATTCACCTATATCAATTGCCAATCCCAAACCATGTACTGATTTACCCGCACTTGCAACGGTTACTGTTTTACCCCCGCCGGCTGCTTTACTTTTTGAATTTAAACCATTTTGATATTCAAAATCTCTATATGCGGATGTGACGGTAAATGAAAATCCATCTCTATCTGCCTGTGCATGCCACTTTAGGAAATTTTCTGCTGCCTTTTTTTCTATAATATATTTACCATTATAACGACCACCATTTGCAATTGGAACTAATTGTTTTGTATCTATAAATCCATTTTTGTAAATTGCTAAACCAGGTGCAGGTTGTGGAGCTGTTACTCCAATTGCTCCCATATATTTAATTGGTTCTAATACATCCTGTGTAAGTGGTGTTGATACAGTCTGTTGTATTCTTTCAGTTGTTGTTTGTGGTGCTGGAGTTGTTGCTCTAACTGGCTCCGGTGCTTTATATAAAACTCGTTTTGGTTGTTCTAATAAAGCTGGATTTTCTGCATCCGCTACTCTATTAAATCTAACTCTACCATTTCTCTTTTCATGATCAAAATGTGCTTTACCTTCAACTATTGGTGAATCATCTTCTAATGGTGGGTCAGGTAATATTTCTTCTACAACAACTGGTCTAACTCTTTTAGTAGACCCCTCTATTTTATATCCGGTCCAAGTTGCAATTGCAGGTCCTATTGGTAAGGGTGGAATGTATTGTGAAATTAATTCAGTTGTTCCACTAATTGTTGTTAAATGTATTGTAGCTGCTGAAATAAATGAACTTAAGAACGTATCAACATCTTTTGTCGGTGGAGTAGGTGTTCCTATAAATTTTCCTGGATTTGTACAATAGTTATTTGTTACTTGTAAGTTTAAAATTGTACCTGGTGCTGGAATTAATGGTGTACTCATTTTTTGTAAAGTTGCCGTACTCCAATACCCAATTACCGCCTGTCCTATTAAATTTAAATATGTACCATAGAAAGCCGGTGTTTTTGCCGCTAATGCTATCTGACCTGCATTAATTAAGGTTTGTTCCATTAATTCAGTATTTCCTTTTAGAACTGGATTTTTACCACTTAAATCCATTCCTCTCTTAATACACTCATCATATTTTTTAGTAAAGAACTTTGCCCACTCATCGGATGTTTTCCAATTAGCTTCTTTCATTCTACTACCAACTTCACTTCTAAATTGAGACCAAGACATTAGATTAAATAATTAGTTTTAGATAATGCTGTTTTTAAGTCGTTTCTAATATTATTAAATACTGCTTTATCAATAGGACCAGGTGATGAAGGACCAGATGGAGTTGCAATTGTCATTTGATTTATAGCATCTATCAATCTACCTATTAAATCAACCATTACATTTCCCAATATCATTGGTTCTTCTGCGGCATCATTTCCTGCAAATATTTTTCCATTTTCAACACCAATTATTATATTGTTATTTCCACTAGCTGCTATTTGGATAGGACCATTTTGAACAATAAAGTTTAAACCTCTTTCTGCATCTATTGATACAATATCATCCGTAAAGATACTAATATTTTTCTTACTAAACAAAAAAGTCTCTGCAGTTTTTGATGATATGATTACTCTACCACTATTAACTACAATTTGGTCTCCTTTTAATTCATCCGAAGATGGGTATTTACCAACTGCTTCTTTATCAACAGCTACTGTCTCTTTGAATAAACTAATATATTCTCCTGAAGTAATTTGAATTGATGTACCATCTTTATTTACATCTTCAATCGTTGTATCAAATACTTTATTATTAGTCTGTGATTCTGCATTCTCACCATTACGAATTAATATAGCAGGGTATTGTTTACCATCGGTTCTATCACTATGAATGTATCCACTAAAACGAATTGAGTTACCTGCTTTACCTTGTAGTAATGTATCACCTTCATTTGGTTTTAATTGATGTAATCTAACATTTCGTTTATAATACTTACCGGCGAACCCTTTGTTTACTGTTGTTTGGGTAACGTTTGGTTCATTTGAATTTGCAATACCGGTTGCTTGTACTTCTTTAAAATTAGCTAAACCCGCTGTATTACTATTTGATTCAATTGTTTTTATGGTGTTAAGTAATACATCTAAATTTGTATTAAAGCCAACTGAATTTTGGAAACCAATAGCTTTATAAAAAGGTTTACCATTTATAACATCTATAAATACAATCTCACCCCTAACAGGTAATGTAAAGTTGTATCTATCTAATGGAAACGCTACTTTTAAATCTTCATCTTTAGTTTCAGCCTGTTCAGGTGTTCTATATCGAATTGCACCATAATACAAACCATCTTTTTCAAAGTAATCCGATGTATTTTCTATTTCTTCAAATATCTTATCGGTATCAGTTAATTTTTCAACTATATCATCTTTTTCAGTAAATACAAATGCCACCGAAGCAAGTTTAGTTTCTTGTCCACCCCTACCTACTGATGTTTGTACTGAACCGCCCGATTTACTAGATACGTAATTACTTATTGCCATTATTTACCTATACTTTCTTTTAATGATTCAATTTCAAATTCTAAATCTTCAATCTTATCGTCTGTACTTTGTGTAATTTCTTTTGCTACAACATCCATTTCTTCTAACAATGCTTTCTTATCATCTTCACTTAACCAACCTTCATCACCTGCTTTCTTAGTGTTTGCTAATACTAACTTTTGTGCTATATTTGCAATCTTAATTAAATGGTCATCGTTACTAATACTCGCTTCAATTAATTGCGTAATGATAGGACCGATAGTAATTACATCGGATGGTTTAGTTACCAATTTTCTCATTTCTTCAATAAGACCAGAAATGTTTTTCTTTTTACTTTGTTGGTTTTCATAAATATCTCCCAACAAATCACTAAATGTTTTTCCCTTAAATAAAGGAAAATTCATGTCTACACTTGCCATAAATCTTTTTTATAAATATTGTGTATTTAAAAACTTACTTACTAATCAAATAGTTACCCAATACTAAGTAATCCATTTCACAATCGTAAAATGTTTTAATAGCTGTTTTTGGGTCTAATACCATTGTTTGACCTCTAAGATTAAAAGAGGTATTAAGTAAGATAGGATAACCACTTTTCTTTTCAAATTTTTTAAGTAAACTAAAAATATATGGATTAAAAGTAGAACGAACTGTCTGAACTCTAGCCGTACCATCAGCGTGAGTAATAGAAGGTAAACCTGCAATAAAACTATCTTTAACTTTAAAAACTTGATTCATATACGGAACTTCTTGTCCTAACATTTGAAAGTATTTATTTGCATCATCCGCGGTAACCATTGGTGCGAACGGTCTAAATCCTTCTCTCTTTTTAATAACTCTATTTACCTTTGGTTTAATATCTTTAATAGTTGGATTGGCTAATATAGAACGATGTCCTAATGCTCTTTGTCCAAACTCACTACCATCTTGAAACCATCCTATGATTGCACCATCATTAATTAATCCCGCTACTTTTTCTATTAATGGATTATAATTTTCAAATCTTTGTACATTTTCTTTTGGAACTAACTTAGCAATTGCAGTTATAAAATCTGCTGCACCATATGAAGGTCCTAAGAATGGATTTGAATTTTCTACTCTTTTTTGCGTAGGGTTAGATTGATAATACACAAATAATGCACACCCAATAGCACTACCCGCATCAGATGGTGCTGGTGGAACATATACGTTCTTGTAGGGAGTTTCTATTGTTATCTTACCATTTGCTAATCCATTGTATGCACACCCACCACTCAAACATAAATTGTCTTGTGGGTAATGTTTATAAAAGGTGTTTAACATTTGGAAAAACAATCTTTCGTAATGAGCTTGTAATGAAAAGGCAATATCTTTATGTATTTGTTCTAACTCACTTTCAGGAACTCTTGGTGAAATACCGAATAACTCACACATTTTAGAAGTGAACATCCCTCTATCCGAATAATGAAATGAAAAATATTTTAAATCTAAGTCTAATGTATTACCATTTAGTTTAGCTAACTTTTCAAATTGTTCTCTATATAAATCTGTTTGATTACCATATGCCACTAATCCCATTACTTTGTATTCACCACTATTTGGTTTGAATCCTAAAAATGCCGTAATGGTTGCGTAAAGTAAGCCCAATGAATGTGGAAAGAATGTTCTCTCTAATGGTTGTATGTATCTACCCTTTAATCCTAATCCTAATATTGCTGTTTCATTTTCACCAACCCCATCTACTGAAAATAAATGTGCGTTTTCAAATGGTGAAGTATAGAATGAATATGCTAAATGTGATATGTGATGTTCTACATATTCTATTGAACCTGTATATCCTAATTGTGTACGAATAATATTTTCAATGTTATTATTCTTTCTCCAAAATATAAGTTTTTTAGTTAGACGAATTGTTTTAGGAAAATATTTAAACCATTGTTCTTTAAATCTTTCGTATTTTTTCTTAGGGTCTTCGTACCAAACAATTTTATCTATTTGGTTAATTTTTAATTTGTTTTGTTTTAAAATCCACTTAATGGAATTTATAGGAAATCGTTGGTCGTGCTTTATACCCGTAAATCGTTCTTCTTCTTGTGCCGATACAACTTTGCCATCCACAATTAATGCTGCGGCTGAGTCGTGGTAAAATGCTGATATCCCTAATATTCTCATCTCGTTATTGTTCTCTTCCAAAACGGGTCTTTTGATTCTTGCGTAATATCACCCTCATCTACAAATTGATAATACAATTTCATTTGAGTTTCCTTCATTTTAGAAACAACTTTAGTTATATAATGTGTTTTATAACCGGTCATTTCTCGAACCAATAAGTATAACGATTTTTTATTAAAGTTCTCAATATATTCTGCCCTTCTAAATAATTCTAAAACAGCATCTGCTATTTGTATATCTCGTTTTTTAGTAAACTCTTTATTTAGATTTAAATCCCAATATTGTAACATTCTAGTATTAAATATTTTAAACTCGTCATTATGAGCGGCCTGTTTAAAATCATTTTCTAAATCCCAATGTTCTGGCATTGTGCTTAATTGTGATGTTGCTTTAAAACGTTTGTAATTAGAATTATTATTTAAAATAAGATAGTTACGAGCTGCAATTGTAAAATAACTAAATGCTTTACCTTTACCCTCTTCAAACTTATGTATTTTTTCTAATAAGAATGAAATTACTTCATGTTTAATATCTTCTTTATCATCATCAAAATACGTAAACCCCCATGTATTCAAAACATTTTCTGCTAATTTATAAAAAGAGTAATGTATATGCTCTGAATATAATTTGTTTCTTTCTATTTGATTATCCGATTTGTTGTAAGAGATAATAGCTGCTTCCGTTTGTTCCGTAAAATAACGGGTATCTTTTTTCTTTCTTCCCATTATAATTTTCCGTTTAGGATATTTTTATTTTTTTCTATTAAATTCTTTAAATCAGTAAAAGTTGAACCCACTTCATCATCACTCTCAAATGCACCAGTAGAATCAATTTCTTTCATTGCATTTAAAATTTGAATATAATTTTCTGTATTTTCTGCAATTGCATCTTCATATCTTTCTAATTTATTTAAAAGATTATAAATACCATATCCTGCCGCCACTAAAAATATAATTAAAATTATTATTATTAATTCCATATTATGC
>Ga0114982_1000540_pt1 | contig 20334 bp, 20 predicted proteins | sample Shrwel_input2_FT_FD_87183 | JGI IMG/M metagenome (GOLD analysis project Ga0114982, IMG submission 87183) | Subsurface microbial communities from deep shales in Ohio, USA - Utica-3 well 1 S input2 FT | ecosystem: Environmental > Aquatic > Deep subsurface > Shale gas/oil reservoir > Produced... | reverse complement strand
TCAAGGCGCTGACTAAATTTGGTTTTATCACGCCAGCCAGCGCCTGATTCTGCATGGGCGTTTTTTTACATGGCCTTCGGGCCAGGGTGACGCTCGTCCTGGTGGTGGGCTCTTTCACGCTAACCCGCCACAAACCACACGCCCCTGTCTGGCCAAACCAGACAGGGGCGTATCGCATCATCGCGCTGCCAAAAGGCAAGCGGATTCAGGGATTACACATGCCCAGCAATAAACGCCTTGATCTGCTCGACATCCGCATCCATCACCTCAAAGCGCTGCGGCAGGGCTTCGATGTTTTCCAACCCCGCCGGGCGCGGTGGGTTGCGGTCCAGCGCTTCGCGGATGGTGGCTTCGAACTTGGCTGGCAGGGCGGTTTCCAGGCAGATCAGCGGCACGCCGGCTTCGCGCTGTTCCAGGCCCACTTTCAGGCCGTCGGCGGTGTTACGCGAAAATATTACAGCCTAATACTATCTTGGGCCGCATATTTTTTAGCTTCCAAAGTAGGTATATTCAAAGCCATTTTTAATAACGCCCAACACTTGAGCTTGGTTTTCTGGGCTTTCACTAAACTCTGCCAGCAACTGCGATCTATCAATATTACCCCCACTGATCTTTGACAGCCAAAAGGCGCTACCAGTGTCGTCCGGCACACGATGCAAAACATTTGCATATAATTGATTAATAAAAGCTTGATCGGTTAATTTCGAGCCATACAATGCACCGAACTCCATTGACGACAAAAAGCTATTCGCCATTTGTTGGAGATTTTTCCCCGTATCCAGCTGCTTAATCCAATAACCCAACCCAACAGAGTCTGGAGTTCTATTAAATGCGGCCTGATACATTCTATACGCCTGCCCTCCAGCGCCATTCAAGTCAAAAGCAAGAAATTTGTCGCTAAACTTTAACCTTTCAACATCATAAAGCAAATCAATTCCATCAATACTTTTGCTATCTTGGATAGTAATTTGATTTTCTTTTGAACTAATCACATAGTTTGATCTGGGACCAAAAAGCACTACAGTATCTGTTCCCAAGCCTGCAAAAATGGAATCATTCCCTTGTTTTGGAGTAAAAACATCTCCACCTACAGTCCCCATCAATGTATCTTTATCTTCCGTACCTATAGCAGTCTTTCCCCCAAAGATAGGAAGCGGAGCACTTTTTATTGTATTAACGTAGTCTACAGCTGATGATTGTTGTGTGCTTGTGCTTGTGCTTGTGCTTGTGCTTGTGCTTGTGCTTGTGCTTGTGCTTGTGCTTGTGCTTGTGCTTGTGCTTGTCGGAATTGTATCAATATCTTCGTAGATAGCCACTCGGACAAACTTATTGGATGAAGCCTCTCCTTGATGCCAAGAAGCGCTAACATAATAAGTTCCATTATATGGGGCAACATACTCTATATGATCCGTTCCATATGTGCCTGACCCATCGTCGGTTGCCAATGTATTTCCATAAACATCATATATGGCCAAGATAAACGGATCAAAAAAGCTGGAGCTATATATATCATAAGTAGCTCCGGCCTTACCTTGCCAAGAAAACAAATCATATAATATGGCATAGTTTTTAGTGGTGTAATACGAAGCAGAATTATCCCATCCAATCAACGCGCTTGTGGATGTATATTTTTGAAAGGTCAATTTCTCAGCCACAACCATTTCACTTGACGTAAGGTCGGGAAGATAATCTATAGTAGTGTAGTTTGGCATAACGTTTTGATTCCTGCTTAGATGTGGTTAAAAAAATACGATCGTATAAAAATTGTGCAGCATATTAGACTACGCTGCACAATTCTTATGTCACACATGCCCAGCAATAAACCCCTTAATCTGCGCCACATCCGCATCCATCACCTCAAAGCGCTGCGGCAGCGCTTCGATGTTTTCCAATCCCGCCGGGCGCGGGGGGTTGCAGTCCAGCGCTTCGCGGATGGTGGCTTCGAACTTGGCTGGCAGGGCGGTTTCCAGGCAGATCAGCGGCACGCCGGCTTCGCGCTGTTCCAGGCCCACTTTCAGGCCGTCGGCAGTGTGGGTGTCGATGATCACGCCGTATTGCTCGAAGGTGCGGCGGATGGTGGCCAGGCGGTCGGCGTGGGTGCTCTTGCCGGAGGCAAAGCCGTATTCGGCGCTGATCTTGGCGAACAGCGGGCTGGCGGAGAGATCAAACTCGCCGGCGGTGTCCACCGCTTGCCACAGCGCGCGCACTTGCTCGGCGTCGCGGCCGACCAGATCGAAAATAAAGCGCTCGAAGTTGGACGCCTTGGAGATGTCCATCGACGGGCTGGAGGTTTGCCAGGTGTTGGCCGCGCCGCGCACGGTGTAGCGGCCCGTGCGGAAAAACTCGTCGAGCACGTCGTTTTCGTTGGTGGCGACAATCAGCTTGCGGATCGGCAGGCCCATCATGCGGGCGATGTGGCCGGCGCAGACATTGCCAAAGTTGCCGGACGGCACGCTGAAGCTGACTTGCTGGTCGTTGCTTTGCGTGGCGGCAAAGTAGCCCTTGAAGTAGTACACCACCTGGGCCACCACACGCGCCCAGTTGATGGAATTCACCGTGCCGATTTTGTACTTGGCCATGAAGGCGTGGTCGTTGGACACGGCCTTGACGATGTCCTGACAGTCGTCAAACACGCCGCGCACTGCCAGGTTGAAGATGTTCGGGTCTTGCAGGCTGAACATCTGCGCGGTCTGGAACGGGCTCATTTTTTCATGCGGGGAGAGCATGAACACGCGCACGCCCTGCTTGCCGCGCATGGCGTATTCGGCGGCGGAGCCGGTGTCGCCGGAGGTGGCTCCGAGGATGTTCAGGGTTTCGCCCTGCTTGGCCAGCGTGTACTCGAACAGATTGCCCAACAGCTGCATGGCCATGTCTTTGAAGGCCAGGGTCGGGCCGTTGGACAGTTCCTGAATATACAGGCCGTCTTCCAGACGCTTGAGCGGGGTGATCTCATCCGTGCCGTAGGTGGCGCGGGTGTAGGTCTTGTCGATGATGGCTTTCAGGTCACTGGCCGGAATATCATCGGCAAAGCGGCGGATCAGGTCAAAGGCCAGTTCCGGGTAGCTCATGCCGCGCATGGCGTCCAGTTCGGCGCGGCTCAGCTGCGGGTAGCTTTCGCACATGGCCAGGCCGCCGTCGGGGGCCAGGCCGGCCAGCAGGATGTCGGAAAAAGAAGCGGGGGCCATGCCGCCGCGAGTGCTGATGTAGTTCATGTTCGGTCGCTTTGCGGGGTTGCGCAGATAAAAAACGGCAACCCCGGCACCGCCGGGGCGGGCGGGCCGGGGCCGGGCGGGCAATCAGCCGTTGAGGGCTTCCATGCGCAGCTTGGTGACGCTGCCGGTGACGCTGTCCAGCGCTTCGATCTGGGCGATGGCGGCATTGACATGCTTTTCCACCACACGGTGGGTGAGCAGCACGATTTCGGCTTCGGCACCGCGTTCGCTGCCCTTCTGGATCAGCGCTTCAATCGAGATGCCTTCGCTGGCCAGGATGTGGGTGAGTTCGGCCAGCACGCCGGCACGGTCAATCACGTTCACGCGCAGGTAGTAGGAGCTTTCCACTTCGCCAATCGGCAGGATCGGCAGGTCGGCCAGGCGGTCGGGCTGGAAGGCCAGATGCGGCACGCGGTGTTCCGGATCGGCGGTGGCCAGGCGGGTGACATCGATAATGTCGGCCACCACGGCAGAGGCGGTGGGCAGGCTGCCGGCGCCGGCGCCGTAGTACATGGTGGCACCCACGGCGTCGCCCTTGACCATCACCGCGTTCATCACGCCGTCTACATTGGCGATCAGACGCTTTTCCGGAATCAGTGTCGGGTGTACGCGCAGCTCGACACCCTTGTCGGTGCGGCGGGTGATGCCCAACAGCTTGATGCGGTAGCCCAGTTCTTCGGCATAGCGGATGTCGCAGGCCGACAGCTTGCTGATGCCTTCCAGGTAGGCCTTGTCGAACTGCATCGGAATGCCATAGGCCAGCGCGGCCATGATGGTCAGCTTGTGCGCGGCGTCGTGGCCTTCGATGTCGAAGGTGGGGTCGGCTTCGGCGTAACCCAGACGCTGGGCTTCGGCCAGCACGTCGGCAAAGGCAGAGCCTTTGTCGCGCATTTCGGTGAGGATGAAGTTGGAGGTGCCATTGATGATGCCGGCAATCCATTCGATGTGGTTGGCCGACAGGCCTTCGCGCAGCGCCTTGATGATGGGGATGCCACCGGCCACGGCGGCTTCAAACGCCACGGTGACGCCTTTTTCCTGGGCACGGGCAAAAATTTCGTTGCCGTGTTCGGCCAGCAGTTTTTTGTTGGCGGTGACCACATGCTTGCCGCTGTCGATGGCGGCCAGCACCAGTTCTTTGGCGATGCCGGTGCCGCCAATCAGTTCGACCACAATGTCGATGTCCGGGTGGCGGGCCACGGCAAAGCCGTCGGCGACCACGTCCACGCCTTCGCCCACAATGGCGCGGGCGGCGTCCAGGTCCAGGTTGGCGGCCATTTTCAGCACAATGTCACGCCCGGCGCGACGGCTGATTTCAGCCGCGTTGCGCTTTAATACGGTGGCGGTGCCGCCACCCACAGTCCCCACGCCCAGCAGGCCTACATTGATTGGTTTCATGGTTGCTTGATTCCAAGAGTTGGTTGGTTGACAGCAGGCCGGCGCGCCACGCGGCGCGCCGGCCAAGTTCAGGCTTTGCGCGGATTATGCCGTACCGTGGCGGCGGCGATAAGTCTCCAGGAAGCGGGCCACCCGGTTGATGGCTTCGCGCAGGTCGTCTTCGTGCGGCAAAAACACCAGGCGGAAGTGGTCCGGGTGCGGCCAGTTAAAGCCGCTGCCCTGCACCAGCAGCACTTTTTCTTCCTGCAGCAGTTCGCTGATGAACTCTTGATCGTCGGCAATCGGGTACACCGCCGGATCCAGGCGCGGAAACATGTACAGCGTGGCCTTGGGCTTGACGCAGCTGACGCCGGGAATGGCGTTGATCAGCTGGTGGGCCAGGTCGCGCTGGCGACGCATGCGCCCGCCTTCGGCCACCAGGTCGTCGATGCTCTGGTAGCCGCCCAGCGCGGTCTGGATCGCCCACTGGCCGGGCACATTGGCGCACAGCCGCATCGACGCCAGCATGTCCAGCCCTTCGATGTAATCCTTGGCCGGGCGCTTGTCGCCGGACACTACCATCCAGCCGGCACGGTAGCCGCAGGAACGGTAGTTTTTCGACAGGCCATTGAAGGTGAGCGTCAGCACGTCTTCCGACAGCGAGGCAATCGAGGTGTGGGTGGCACCGTCGTACAGCACCTTGTCGTACACCTCGTCGGCACAGACAATCAGCCCGTGCTGGCGTGCCAGCTCGACAATGGCTTTCAGCGTGCTGTCCGGATACAGCGCGCCGGTGGGGTTGTTCGGGTTGATGATGACAATCGCCCGGGTGTTTGGCGTGATCTTGGCACGCATGTCGTCCAGGTCGGGCAGCCACTCATTGGCTTCGTCACACAGGTAATGCACCGGCGTGCCGCCAGACAGGCTGACGGCGGCAGTCCACAGCGGGTAGTCTGGTGCCGGCACCAGCACTTCGTCGCCGGCGTCGAGCAGGGCGTTCATCGCCATCACAATCAGCTCGGACACGCCGTTGCCAACGTAAATGTCTTCCAGCGTCACACCCTTGATTTTTTTTTCCTGGGTGTAGTGCATGATCGCCTTGCGTGCGGCAAAAATCCCCTTGGAATCGGAATAGCCTGCCGAGTTGGGCAGGTTGCGGATCATGTCCTGCTGGATTTCTTCCGGCGCATCAAAGCCAAACGCCGCCAGATTGCCGATATTCAGCTTGATGATCTTCTGGCCGTCTTCTTCCATTTGCTTGGCGCGAGCCAGCACCGGGCCACGGATGTCGTAGCAGACGTTGTCGAGCTTTTTCGATTTGCGAATAGGTTGCATTTTAGGAAAATCCGGCTGAGGGTCTGGGCGGGGGGCCGCCAACACACGCGCCCGCGGGCTACGCTGGCCGCGCGGGGCTTTCGGTGCATTGGCGCGGCGGGCAGTCACGATCACGCTCCTGGCTACACGTTGCTTACGTGTGGGTATAAAGGAACTTATAATCGTAACCTAAAACTGTTGTGCAACGCACGAATCCGCGCACCATCCTGTCACACGCCCGGGCCACCGCCCTGTTGTGGTGCGCATTGCCTGAACTTAAGGACGCCCCCGCCGATGAAACTGCATCTGACCACCGCCGCCAACCAGAATATCGTCACCGGCTACGGCGACGACCATATCGAAGTCAACCAAACCCGTTACAGTCACGGTATTCTGCTCATGGCCGACCAGTTGGCACCGTGGGGCGAAGCGGGGCTGGATGGGCTGGGCGAGGTCGATTTTGCCGCGCTGCTGTCCTACCAGCCCGAGGTGGTGGTGTTTGGCAGCGGCGCGCGCATGCGCTTTGTCCATCCGCGCCTGACCGCCGCGCTGATCAATGCCGGTATTGGCGTGGAAACCATGGACACCGGTGCCGCCTGCCGCACTTACAATATCCTGATGGGGGAAAACCGCCGGGTGCTGGCGGCCATGGTGCTGTAAGGCCCAGGCGGGTTCTTCTCCTGCACGGGGTAGGCTAACGCGCCCGCTGCGGCCATCTGGCCGGGCTGAACGGTCTTTCCCCGCCCGCCAGCGCCAAGTATTGCGCCGCTTGCCCTTTCGCCCCCCGGTAAACGCCAGTAAAATGACGTGTTATTTTTTTGCCGTGTCCGGAAATATGCTTACCTTTCAGGAAATTGTCCTTCGCTTGCAGAACTACTGGAATGCGCAAGGCTGCGCATTGCTGCAACCTTACGATATGGAAATGGGCGCAGGCACCTTCCATACCGCCACTTTTCTGCGCGCCCTGGGCCCGGAGCCGTGGCGCGCCGCCTATGTGCAGCCGTCGCGTCGCCCGAAAGATGGCCGTTACGGGGAAAACCCCAACCGCCTGCAGCCTATTACCAGTATCAGGTGGTGCTGAAACCCAGCCCGCCGGACATTCAGGACCTGTACCTGGGCAGCCTGCGCGAGCTGGGCATCGACACCACGGTGCACGATATCCGCTTTGTGGAAGACGACTGGGAAAGCCCGACGCTGGGTGCCTGGGGCCTGGGCTGGGAAGTCTGGCTGAACGGCATGGAAGTCACCCAGTTCACCTACTTCCAGCAAGTGGGCGGCCTGGATTGCAAGCCGGTGCTGGGCGAGATCACCTATGGCCTGGAGCGCCTGGCCATGTATCTGCAGGGCGTGGAAAACGTCTACGACCTGGTGTGGAATGTGCTGCCGGATGGCCAGATCGTCACCTACGGCGATGTGTTCCACCAGAACGAAGTGGAGCAATCCACTTATAACTTCGAGCACAGCAACACCGAGCTGCTGTTCCGCCTGTTCAATGACTTTGAAGGCGAGGCCAAGCGCCTGCACGAAGTGAACCTGGCGCTGCCGATGTATGAAATGGTGGTCAAGTGCTCGCACACCTTCAACCTGCTCGACGCCCGTGGTGCCATTTCGGTGACTGAGCGTGCCGCCTACATTGGTCGGGTGCGCGCACTGGCCCGGCTGGTGGCGCAGGCTTACTACGATTCACGCGAAGCACTGGGTTTCCCGATGCTGAAAAAGGACTGACGCTCATGCGCCGACTTGCCCTGCTGTCATTGTCCCTGCTGGCCACCGCGCCCGCCTTCGCCGCCCCGGACTGGGTGGTGTACCAGCGTGGCTCGTTGACCACGCTGGCAGTGGACCACAATTCGGTGCGGACGGAAAAAAACAATCTGCTGCGCTTTGAGCACGAAGAACGCTACTCCCAGCAGCAACGTGACCCGCAGCTGAAAATTTCCTTCCACACCCGACGCATGCTGGTCATCGGCGACTGCCTGCAGCGCCGCTACGCCTTTGCCTCGATTGATTTGTTTGACCAGGCCGGCAAGTCGGTCTACCACTCGCTGTTCCCGCTGCAGGATTTCCAGTGGAAATTCCAGCCTGCGCCGGACGGCTCGATGGGCGCGGGCATGCTGGATGTGGTCTGCAAGCTCGCACCCGCGCAACCCTAACGAATGCCTGACCTGACGCCATGAAACACACCCTGCTTGTCGAACTGTTTACTGAAGAACTCCCGCCCAAGGCGCTGCCGCGCCTGGCCGCCAGCTTTGCCGGCGCGATTGTCGCCAGCCTGATCGAGAAAAAACTGGTGGCGGCTGACGCCCAGCCCACCATTTTTGCCAGCCCGCGCCGTCTGGGCGTGAGCATTCCCGCCGTGCTGGCCGTGGCCGCCGCGAAGAAGCCGTTGAAAAAATCATGCCGGTGGCGGTGGCGCTGGGGGCCGATGGCCAGCCCAGCCCGGCGCTGCGCAAAAAGCTGGAAGCGCGCGGCATTGCCCTGGACGCCGTTGCCCAGTTTGAACGCCGGCTGGACGGCAAGAGCGAAACCTTTTTCTACCGCTACCAGGCTGCCGGGGCCAAGCTGGCCGACGTGCTGGCCGGCATGGTGCAGGATGCGCTGAAAAAGCTGCCGATTCCCAAGGTGATGCGCTGGGGCGATTCCGATGTGACCTTTGTTCGCCCGGTGCACAAGCTGGTGATGCTGCACGGTGCCGACGTGGTGGCCGGCGAAGTGCTGGGCCTCACCGCAGGCCGCGAAACCGGCGGTCATCGCTTTTTGTCTGCTGGCGCGGTGACGCTGACCGACGCCGACAGCTACGCCAGCACGCTGCACAGCGTGGGCAAGGTAGTAGCCAGCTTTGACGCCCGCCGCGACGCCATCCGCGCCGGCCTGGCCAGCCGCGCAGCCGCGCTGAACGCCACCCTGGCCAGCGACGACGCCCTGCTGGACGAAGTGACCGCGCTGGTGGAATGGCCGGTGGTGCTGGAAGCCGGCTTTGCCGAGACCTTCCTGAACGTGCCGCAGGAATGCCTGATCCTGACCATGCAGCAAAACCAGAAGTATTTCCCGCTGCTGGATGCACAAGGCAAGCTGATGAACCGCTTCCTGCTGGTGTCCAACCTGGAAAACGCCGACCCGTCGCACATCATCCACGGCAACGAGCGCGTGCTGCGCGCCCGCCTGTCCGACGCCAAGTTTTTCTTTGAGCAAGACCAGAAGCAAAAGCTGGAAAGCCGCGTGCCGCGCCTGGGCAATGTGGTGTACCACAACCAGATTGGCACCCAGCTGGAGCGCGTCGAGCGGCTGGAAAGCCTGGCCGGCCAGATTGCCGCACTGATTGGTGCCAATGTGGACGACGCCCGCCGCGCCGCCCGCCTGGCCAAGGCTGACCTGGTCAGCGATATGGTGGGCGAGTTCCCCGAGCTGCAAGGCATCATGGGCATGTACTACGCCCGCCTGGATGGCGAAAACGACACCGTCGCCGCCGCCATCGAAGGCCACTACCACCCGCGCTTTGCCGGCGACAGCCTGCCGGTGGGCGACGTGGCCAAGGCGGTGGCGCTGGCCGACAAGCTGGAAACCGTGGTCGGCATCTACGGCATCGGCCTGATCCCGACCGGCGACAAAGACCCGTTCGGCCTGCGCCGCCACGCGCTGGGCATTCTGCGCATGGCGCTGGAGCTGCCGCTGGACATCACCGAGCTGCTGGCGCTGACCGCTGCGGCTTTCCCGGCGGGCAAGCTGTCCGCCAGCGTGGCCAGCGATGTGTTTGGCTTTATGCTCGACCGGCTGAAAAACCTGCTGCTGGCCGACGCCCGTGCCGATGAAATCGACGCCGTGCTGGCGCTGGCCCCCACCCGGCTGGACCGCCTGCGCGCCACCCTGGCCGCCGTGGCCGCCTTCCGTGCCCTGCCAGAAGCCGCCACCCTGGCCGCCGCCAACAAGCGGGTGAAGAACATCCTGAAAAAGGTGGAAGGCGAAGTCAGCGACACGCTCAACCCGGCACTGCTGGCCGAAGCTGCCGAGCAGGCGCTGGCGGCGGCGATTGTCACCGTGCGCAGCGAAGTGGACAGCGCTTACGCCGCCCACGACCTGACCGGCGCGCTCACCCGTCTGGCGGCGCTGAAAGCACCGGTGGATGCGTTCTTTGATGGCGTGATGGTGATGGCCGATGACCTGGCCGTGCGGCAAAACCGCCTGGCCCTGCTGGCGCAGCTGGCCGGGTTGTTCAACCGGGTGGCGGATATTTCCCTGCTGGTGGAATAAACCCTGTACCACCCCCTCTGCGGCCCGCCATGACCGGCGGGCCGCCTGCTGTCTGCGCGCTGGCCTTGCCAGCGCCCCGGCAGCGCTGACACAATGAAGTGCAGCCAGGCCATAGCCGGGCCGGCGCTTTCTGACTTGGATTGCCTACATGAAACTCGTCATCCTCGACCGCGACGGCGTCATCAACCAGGACCGCGACGACTTCGTCAAGAACAGCCTGGAATGGGTGGCCCTGCCACGCAGCCTGGAAGCCATCGCCCTGCTGTCGCAAGCCGGCTGGCATGTGGTGGTGGCCACCAACCAGTCCGGCCTGGGTCGGGGCTTGTTTGACATGCATGCGCTCAATGCCATGCATGAGAAGATGCACCGCCTGGCACACAAGGCCGGCGGGCGGATTGACGCGGTGTTTTTCTGTCCGCACAAGCCAGACAGCCAGTGCGCCTGTCGCAAGCCGCTGCCGGGCATGGTGCTGGACATTGCCGAACGCTTTGGCGTGCGCCCGGAAAGCCTGCCGCTGATTGGCGACAGCCTGCGCGACCTGCAGGCCGTGGCGGCAGTGGGCGGCCAGCCTATCCTGGTGCGCACCGGCAAGGGCGACGCTACCCTGGCCAAAGGCGACCTGCCGCCGCGCACCCAGGTGTTTGATGATTTGTTTATTGCCGCCGAGTACCTGATTGGCCAGGGCGACGATTAAACTGTTCCTGAACGTTGTGACTCGAGACAAACCCTTTATGTTGCTGTTGCGTAATCTGCTGTACTGGGTGGGCTTTTTGCTGCTCACCCCGCCGTATTCGCTGCTGGCGATTGCCATGCTGCCGTTTCCCCGAGTGTTTCGGCATCGGGTGGTCACCACCTGGACCCACCTGATGCTGGCCTGGCTGCGGCTGACCTGCGGGCTGGGGTTTCGGGTGCGCGGGGCCGAGCATATTCCCAGCACGCCGTCGATCATTGCCTGTCAGCATCAGTCTGGCTGGGAAACCATGGCGCTGCAGCTGATTTTTCCGCGTCAGGTGTGGGTGGCCAAAAAAGAACTGATGTGGGTGCCGTTTTTTGGCTGGGGGCTGGCCGCGGTCAGCGCGATCATGATCGACCGCAAAAGCCGCCAGGCCGCCCAGCAGCTGGTGGCCCTGGGCAAAGATCGGATGAAGGATGGCTTCTGGATTGTGATTTTTCCGGAAGGCACCCGCATGCCACCCGGTCAGCTGGGCAAGTTCAAGCAGGGCGGGGCCCGGCTGGCACTGTCGCTGGATGCGCCCACCGTGCCGGTGGCGCTGAATTCCGGCACGCTGTGGCCGCGCAATGCATTTTTGAAGTACCCCGGTACGATTGACGTCATCATCGGTCCGGCCATCCTGCCCGCCGGCCACACCGCCGAAAGTCTGACCCAGGCCGTGGAACAGTGGATCAGCGCCCAGCAGGCTCAGTTGCCTGGCAACGGCACGCCTTCGCCTGCCTGACCTGACCGCATGGCTACCCCCACCGTCACCCACAGCCAGCTCAACACCGCGCGCGGCCCGCTGCCATTTATCCTGGTGCGCAGCAACCGCAAAAGCCTGGGGCTGCGGGTCAGCCCGAACGGGGTAGAAGTGCGCGCGCCCCTGGCAATGAGCCAGGTGCAAATCCTGGCCATTCTGGCCACCCGCCACGACTGGCTGTGGCGACACCTCGACCGGCTGGCCGCGCACGCCCCCAGCCAGGCGCAGGCCGCGCTGGAGCAGGTCTGGCTGCTGGGCAAGCCCTTGCCGGTCTCGCGTGAACAAGCCGACCGGTCCAGCGTGGTGCTGGAGCCCGATCGGGTGCGGGTATGCGGCGCGCGCGACGATGCGCACGCCAGACAGCTGCTGGAACAGCGCTACCGCAGCATGGCCGAGCGGCTGTTTGCCGAACGACTGGCCCTGTTTGCCCCGCGCTGGCAGCTTGCCCCCAGCACGCTGAAACTGTCATCGGCCAAGGGGCGCTGGGGCAGTTGCACCCAGGCCAGGGTGATCCGCCTGTCCTGGCGGCTGCTATTTGCCCCACTGACAGTGATTGACTATGTCATTGCCCACGAGCTGGCGCATTGCCTGGAAATGAACCATTCGGCGGCGTTCTGGGTCGAAGTAAGCCGTTTATACCCGGATTGGGCCGCCCAGCGCGCCTGGCTGAAACAGCACGGACAATACGCGCCACAGTGGTGAACTGGCCTTTTCAGGTCAATTTGCTTGCCTGATTTAGCCTTGTCAAAATCAGGCTGACCGCCCCGGTCAGATCATGACGCCTGCGCTGGCCTGCCCGCCCTTTCCCCCACCCCCGCGACGGGCTTGCCCCGACTCGACGCCTGCGCTGGCGTGAGTCAGACTGTGCCGGCCCCAAGCTTGCTGGAGATGATTTCATGCGTTTATTGCACACCATGTTGCGCGTTGGCGATCTGGATGCCTCGCTGCGTTTTTACACCGAAGTGCTGGGTATGCGCCTGCTGCGCCGCACCGACTACCCAGAAGGCCGTTTCACCCTGGCGTTTGTTGGTTACGGCGACGAGGCCGACCACACGGTGATTGAGCTCACCCATAACTGGGACACCGCCCGCTATGAACTGGGCAATGGCTACGGCCATATTGCCGTGGAAGTGGCCGATGCCGCCGCTGCCTGTGACCAGGTGCGCGCGCTGGGTGGCAAGGTGACCCGCGAAGCCGGCCCGATGAAGCATGGCAGTACCATCATTGCCTTTGTCGAAGACCCGGATGGCTACAAGATTGAGTTCATCCAGCGCGGCAGCCATTAAGGACGCGCTGATTTATTCAGAAAAATCGTTTTGCCAAAATCAACACCCTGGATTCCCGCCTTCGCGGGAATGACGATTTTTTCAGCGTTTCCTTAAGAGCCACTCACAAAACCCTCCTGGCGTTGTTCGCAGCCTTGCCGTACTTCTTTGTACTGTCTGCGACCGTAACGACTCTGACGGACACTGCGCCGCGTCGATGTGGCTTTCATTCTTGCCGGATGGCCGGTGCGCCCTCTGGCCTGCCTTTAAGAGGAGTTTGCATGTCTGTTGCACGCACGTTGTTCCGACTGACCCTGCTGGCCGGCGCGCTCAGCCCTGGCCTGGCGCACGCGGCTGGCCTGGATGGCAGCCAGCTTTCCCTGCTGTGGGCGCTGCCTTTTGCCGGGCTATTGCTGTCGATTGCGCTGTTTCCGATCGTGGCTCCGGAAGTCTGGCACCATCATTTTGGCAAAATCTCGCTGGGCTGGGCGCTGGCGTTTTTGCTGCCCTGCGCGCTGTGGCTGGATCCGGCCACGGCGGGTGGGGTGGTGGTACACGCCATGGTGGACGAATACCTGCCATTTATTGTGCTGCTGTTTGCCTTGTACACCATTTCTGGCGGCATTCTGATTACCGGCAACCTGCACGGTTCCCCCGCGCTGAACACTGGCCTGCTGGCGCTGGGCGCGGCCTGCGCCAGCCTGATGGGCACCACCGGTGCCGCCATGCTGCTGATTCGTCCGCTGCTGCATGCCAACGACAACCGCCGCCATAATGTGCATGTGGTGGTGTTTTTTATTTTCCTGGTGGGCAATATCGGCGGCGGTCTGACTCCGATTGGCGACCCGCCATTGTTTCTGGGTTTTCTGAAAGGCGTCAGCTTTGCCTGGACCTTCAGCAATATGCTGCTGCCTGTGCTGACGGCCTGCCTGATTCTGCTGGTGGTGTTTTATCTGCTCGACAGCCATTACTACCGTAAGGAAGGTGTGCTGCCGCGCGACCCCACCCCGGACAGTGCGCGTCTGGGTATTCAGGGCGTATTCAATTTTGCCCTGCTGGCTGGCGTGGTGGGCGCGGTGCTGATGTCCGGCATGTGGCAGCCGGGGCTGGAGCTGAATGTGCTCGGGGTGAAGGTAGGCATTCAGAATCTGCTGCGCGACGGGATTTTGCTGACGCTGGCCGGGGCCTCGCTGGCGCTGACGCCCACCACCCTGCGCGATGCCAATGAATTCAACTGGGGGCCGATTGCCGAAGTGGGCAAGCTGTTTGCCGCCATCTTCATCACCATGGCCCCGGCGATTGCCATTTTGCGCGCCGGCCCGCAAGGCGATCTGGCCGCGCTGGTGGCGCTGGTATCCAGTGCTGACGGCAGCCCGATCAACCCGATGTATTTCTGGCTGACCGGCTCGCTGTCCAGCTTCCTGGACAATGCGCCAACCTACCTGGTGTTCTTCAACCTGGCCAGCGGCAACGCCACGCAGATGATGACCGAGTACAGCGCCACCCTGCTGGCCATTTCTGCCGGGGCGGTGTTCATGGGGGCAAACAGCTATATTGGCAACGCACCCAACTTCATGATCAAGGCCATTGCCGAACAGCGCGGCGTGCCGATGCCAGGGTTTTTTGGTTATATGGGATGGGCCTGGGTGTTTCTGTTCCCGCTGTTTGTGCTGCTCACCCTGGTGTTTTTCCGTTAACCCGTGCCGCGCGCTGGCCACAGGCTGGCGCTGGCACTGCGCAAGGAGCCCCCGATGTCACGTTGGCGACTGCTTGGCCTGATTTTGCTGGCGCTGCCGGCGTGGGCAGGCAACTGGAATGTCCATACCCAGCCGCGTCAGGGCGTGGTGGTGTGGGTGCAGGCCCCGGCGGTTGAGCGCCCAAGCGGGGCAGGTAAGCATGCGGGTGCCCAGGCCGGCGCGCATTGGGGGGCTCAGCAAGCCGGCCCGCCTGGCGCGGTGTATGGCGGCGCGGCAGGCATGCTGGCCGGTGAGGTGGTGGAGCAGGAACTCGCCGCCGAGCGTTGGCGCAATCGCAGCTGGACGGTGCATGTCCAGCTGGATAGCGGCAGCGTGCAGCCGTTTGCCTTTGCCAGCCCGCCGCCGTGGCGGCGCGGGGTCAGGGTGCAGATTGTCGGCGGTCGTCTGCTGCCGATGCCTGGCGCACGCAGCGACGCAGGGCGCTAAAAGCACTCACCACAGCAGCCTGGCGGCAGGGGGCCTTGTCGGACTTCTTGTGCTGTTTGCAGCGACACGCCTGGCCAGGGTCGCTTGACCCCGGTGCGCGGCAAGCCTCGGCCTTCAGGCTGGGGAAGGATAGCGCGGACACCGTAGGCGTCCTTTGGGCGGCCAGTGCGGCGTCTGCTGCTGTTCGATGTATTGGCGGATGATCTCGATGGGGGCACCGCCGCAACTGCCAGCAAAGTAGGACGGCGACCACAGGGCGCCGCCCCACAGCTTCTTGCGGATGCTCGGGGAGTTCTTTTTGCGGATCATGCGGCTGGGCACCCCCTTGAGGCTGTTCACCAGCGCCGAGACGGCGACCTTGGGCGGGTAGTTCACCAGCAGGTGGACGTGATCGTCCTCACCGTCGAACTCAACCAGTTCCGCCTCGAAGTCGGCACAGACGCTGGCGAATATCCCGTGCAGGTCATCGAGGATTTCCTTGGTGAACACTTCGCGGCGATATTTGGTCACAAAGACCAAATGCACATGCATCAGGAATACGCAGTGCCGTCCGTGCCTAATGTCGTTGTCGTTGCTCATAGAGCAAACCATACTATCCGCATGCAACGTCTCCAAGCCTTCAAATACGAACTGATCCCAGACGGCCAGCAGGCGTGGCAAATGCGCCGCTTTGCTGGCTCCTGCCGGTTCGTGTTCAACAAGGCGCTGGCGTTGCAGAAAGCGCGCTACGAGCGCGGTGAGAAGAAGCTCGGCTACGCCGGGCTGTGCAAGTGGAGTTAAGCACCGAAAGCCCCCGAGAAAAGATATATGCCAAGGCCCAACGCACCAAGTATGCCAATGAGAACGATGGCGCCCATTTTGTGTTGAAGGTGATCTATAGCTTCGAATGCTAGCCAGTCGCCAGAGCGAGCAATCCGATCACGCTTGAACACAAGGTGGACACAATAGATGTTGGTGATGACGGCAAGTAGCGCAAAGCCAAGCTTGACATGCAGTAGGGCTGTGGGAGCAACGCTGGACAGAAGCAATCCGCCAGTGATGACAACTAATGCGAAGGCTGGAATTTCAACGAACAAATCAACCCGCTTGTGTAGGGCCGTGAGGATCAACTCTTTGTCACGGCCTTGCCCAAGTAATGCACGCTCGAACAGGGCTTCGGTGAGGACGCAGCCGAGCCAAAGACCAACGAAGACTAGATGCAACGGTAGGAGAAGTGCGTGCATTTCCTGTGTGGCCTAACGCCATAGTTAACCGGCGCCGCAGCGCGAAGCGCACCGCTACAGGCCATGAGAATGCCGAAGGCATGGCTTATAGCGGCGTCCGGGTTGAACGACCAGTTAGGCTGAGGTTCCACGGAATACTATCTTTTAACTGCTTGAACTTGAATTAGGCGAGCCTCTCCCGATTCGGTTAGGCGCCAGTAAACTTTTTGATCTGAAACCGCGCGACGCTTCTTCCCGGGAGCGACCTGCCCCAAAGCTCGAAGTTGCACCATTATTTCGTCTCTGACAACTATTGGAATGACGATGCTGTCATGCAAGACATCCTCCCAAGATTCGTTGTCTGAAATGGCATGAAAGAAGCATAAATTTAGCTTCTCCTGAAATTCATCCTCTGTGCATTCGCCAAGTAGGCTTGGGCCTACATAAGTCAAAATGTTGTCCCAGGTGACGTCAATGGGTTCGCAAAGGTAATTCTTTTTGCCTGGCAACTTGAAGCTGATGCTTCTCGAGTAGGAGTCACTGCCTCTTGCAAGATCAGCAGGTGGTTCCATTGTGGACTTTGTGCCTGCTACGACAAGGTCTGCTTCGAGTTGCGAAACCTTGGCTCGTAGGGTCGCATTCTCTAGAATGAGCGACTCATCCGCAGCAAACTTTCCTGGCACCCACCCGTCTGATGGGCACGTCCGGCGTAAGACAATGAGGCTTCTGGAAACTTGGCCTCCCAGCTCTTCCGCAGATGACCAATATTTGCAGTGATGTGCTTTTTGAACTTTGTCTCTAAACGCGTCAAGTTTTGCTCTTCCAGATTCAGTCTTCTCTGCTTGGTCAACTGGTATGGCGCCTGGCGCCTTATGCAAGAACACCATGATCGGTTTGTTGGTGAGAACGGCGTAGTCGTACTCTTTTTCGGTGTAACCGACTCCATCACTATCAACTGAGCCATATCGTCCACCGATGACAAGGCAGTAGTAATCGGAGTCGTCGATGACGCCCTTGATAAGCTCCCATGCGCCCGACGATGTTGCAGGAAACAATTCCATTCCTGCTGGAAAGCAATCCAGTTCAAGTAAGGCCTGAATGATCTCAGCACGCTCCTCTTTTAAGTCGCTGAATGTAGAGGAGATGAATACTTGGTGTCGTCGATCCATAGTTGACTCAGCAAAAGTAGGTGTCGGTTGGATGGGAAATGGCCTAACGTCGAAGTTCAGGGGCGCGCCGCCGGTAGGCGGAGCGTCCCTTGCAACGCAGTGTTAGGTTGCACTTCACCGCAATGCGAACTCAGCGATTATTGCCGGGCGACTGGCCAGAAGTCTTTCAAGATGGCTTTCCGGCCACATCTCAATTCGAAGCGCAGTGTCAGATTGGTTATGCCTTTCAATGAGAGCTACCGCGTCTGAGGTGAAACGACCGCTTGTGGCAATTACATGAATATCAACTCGTGGCGGTTCCCAAAGCTTCATCTGTTCCTTTAGGACCGCTACTTCTGCGGGACCAACACTCTTCGTTTGCCAGTGCTTGCATTGAATAATTACCCGCTGCCTGATCGTCCCACCAAGTGCATCCGTATATACCCTATACACCGAAAGATCCCGTCCTCGGTCGGGCGCATTCGTGCGCATTAGCCATTCTGGGTTTTCGTAGCCATCCTCTGCCGAGATAAGAACGAAGAGAAGGCGCTCAAAATCGTCGTCCGACAGACCTTCCCAATTCAGTCGAGTTGCGACGGGACCCCGTGGTCTGGTGCTGACGATTGCACCAATATCTTCAATTTCGATTGGAACGGGCTCCTTTTCTCCGTACATCGACTTTCGAAGTCCGGCTTTCACGGCGGGCCAATCATGTTTGACGATGTCATGAAGATCGCCAAGCAATCCGAAGGAAAGGTGCCTATGCAGGTCGTACCAGCGCGGAGGCTTCGCAACGCTGCTGCCTAAAAGCATTCCGATCTGGGCCACGTACTGCTTAAGTGTTTCGAAGGATTCCGATTGAATCTCTTGGTGAGATGCTGTCTCAGATGCCAGCAATTGCGAAAGCTCGCGTAACAACCCGTCGATGGTATCTATTAGCTCGCTGAGCGAGTCCCGAATCAGCTCCCGCCGCTTTCGGTTGAATCGATACCGATATTCCCGCAAGTGCTTGGCTGGCTCGGCTATTTGGTTCTCGACCGAGACAATGAACTCAATTTCTCCGACTTCTTGGGCATCTAAACGACACTGCGCTATATCGTCGAGCCCCATGACGCAGACCTCGGGCTTCCAACCATCAATTTTGGGGAGTGTGTCGAAGATCGCTTGGAAATCGCGGCAGTCCTGCTCGTACTCAGCGCTCTCGCCAAATGCAATTCCCTGTGGGATTGCAGCATCGATAGCTTGAAGCACCTTCTCTGCCTTTACGAGATTTGCCTCTACGGCTTCGAATTGGCGTAGGGCAGCGTTTAGTGGGCTTTCGGACATGGCATTCGCTGAGTGTGGGTTGTGCAACCTAACGTCCAGTATACACCGCACGCGGCGTATACTCATTTTCAGAAAGGTGTATAACAAACATTTCTTTGGTGCAACTCATTGAATATATTGATGAATGGATTTATATTATGCAAACAACTCCGGCAAAACCACCCAAACTGCTTGATCAGATTCGTGAGCGGCTACGCCTCAAGCACTACAGCATACGAACCTAGCAGCAGTATGTCCAGTGGGTGCGTAGATTTATCCTGTTCCATGACAAGTGTCACCCCGTTGAGATGGGAGCGGCGGAGATAGAGGCGTTTTTGACGCATCTGGCGGTCGAGGGCAAGGTGGCTGCGGCGACGCAGAATCAAGCCTTGTCAGCCCTGTTGTTTCTCTATCGCGAGGTGCTGGAGATCAATCTGCCGTGGCTGGATCAGGTGGTCAGGGCCAAGCGCCCGGCGCGGTTGCCGGTGGTGCTGACGCGGCAGGAGGTGACGGCGGTGCTGAATCGGATGAGTGGCGTGTATGGTCTGCTGGCACGCTTGCTCTATGGTACGGGCATGCGCGTGATGGAGGTGATCCGCTTGCGGGTGAAAGATGTGGATTTTGCACGGGGTGAGATTGTGGTGCGCGACGGCAAGGGGGCGAAGGATCGCATCGGATCGCATCACGATGTTGCCGCAGAGCCTGATGGCGCCTTTGACCCAGTGCGCGACAAGCCTCGGCCTTCAGGCCGGGGAAGGATAGCGCGACGGCGCAGCCGTCCTTTGGGATATGATTGAGCCATGCAACGACTTCAAGCCTTCAAATACGAACTGATCCCAGACGGCCAGCAAGCGCGACATGCGCCGCTTTGCTGGCTCCTGCCGGTTCGTCTTCAACAAGGCGCTGGCGTTGCAGAAGGAACGCTATGAGCAAGGGGAGAAGAAGCTCGGCTACGCAGGGCTGTGCAAGCTGCTCACCGAGTGGCGCAATGGATCTGAAACGCCGTGGCTGGCCGATGCGCCCGTTCATCCGCTGCAACAGACGCTCAAGGATCTGGAACGGGCCTACACCAACTTCTTCGCCAGACGCGCTGATTTTCCGCGCTTCAAGAAGAAGGGCCAGTCCGACAGCTTTCGCTATCCAGACCCGAAACAGATCAAGCTCGACCAGGCCAACAGCCGAATCTTCCTGCCCAAGCTCGGCTGGCTGCGCTACCGCAACAGCCGGGAAGTGCTGGGGGTGGTGAAGAACGTGACCGTCAGCCAGTCCTGCGGCAAATGGTTCGTGAGCATCCAGACCGAACGCGAGATTGAGCAGCCCATCCCGCAGGGTGGCGCAGTCGGCATCGACATGGGCATTGCACGGTTCGCCACGCTCTCGGACGGCACGTTCCATGCGCCGCTCAACAGCTTCAGGCGGCATGAAACGGCACTGCGCAAAGCGCAGCAGGCCATGAGCCGCAAAGTGAAGTTCAGCAGCAACTGGAAAAAGGCGAAAGCCCGCGTTCAGAAGATTTATTGCCGCATCGGCAATGCCCGCCGGGACTACCTGCACAAGTGCTCCACCACGATCAGCCAAAACCACGCGATGGTGTGTATCGAGGACTTGCAG
>Ga0114982_1000538_pt1 | contig 20384 bp, 19 predicted proteins | sample Shrwel_input2_FT_FD_87183 | JGI IMG/M metagenome (GOLD analysis project Ga0114982, IMG submission 87183) | Subsurface microbial communities from deep shales in Ohio, USA - Utica-3 well 1 S input2 FT | ecosystem: Environmental > Aquatic > Deep subsurface > Shale gas/oil reservoir > Produced... | reverse complement strand
CGCCTCGCCTCCCTCGAGATCGGCACCGAAGCCAGCAAGCTGGCCGGCGGTTGCGACTCGGGTTACTCCTGCATCTACCAGTCCAACATCGCCTGGCGCTCGGCCACCCAGCCGATGCCGAAGGAAGTGAACCCGAAGCTCATCTTCGAACGTCTCTTCGGCGCGGGCACCGACCTCGAGCGCCAGCGGCGCGACGCCCAGCGTAAGTCCGTCCTCGACGCCGTGCGCGAAGACTTCCGCGAGCTCAACGGCCGCCTCGGCGCCGACGACCAGCGCAAGCTCGACGAATACTTCACCGCCGTGCGCGAGATGGAGCTGCGCATCCAGAAGTCCGGCACCTCCGGCCAGCCCAAGGTACCCGCCACCGCGCTCGCGCCCAAGGGCATCCCGGAAAGCTACGCCGACCACCTGCGCCTGCTCGCCGACCTGATGGTCCTCGCCTTCCAGACCGACACCACGCGCGTGGCGACGTTCGTCCTGGCCAACGAAGGCAGCAACCGCTCGTACCCGTTCATCGGCGTGCGCGACGGCCACCACAGCATCTCGCACCACGGCCACGACCCCGTGAAGCTGTCGAAGATCCAAGACATCAACGTCTTCCACGCCACCCACTTCGCGTATCTCCTCGAGCGCCTCAAGTCGGTGAAGGAAGGCGACGGCAATCTCCTCGATCATTCCATGATCGTCTACGGTTCCGGCAACGGCGACGGCGACCGCCATAACCATGACGACCTCCCGATCATCCTCGCCGGCAAGGGCTGCGGCACGATCCGCCAGGGCCGTCACGTCGTCTATCCCAAGGAGACCCCGCTGAACAATCTCTGGGTCAGCATGCTCAACCGCATGGACATCCGCGATGTCCAGCTTGGCGACAGCACCGGCGAGTTGAAGAAGTTGAGCTGAGCCGATTAGGGCTAGAGCCAGTGGTTCATCAAGGTAGGGTCGGCACTGCGTGCCGACCTAGTTGCCTCTTTGTGTTCCCAACCGCCAACCGCTAACCGCCAATAACTCGCGGCTCCGCCGCACCAGGTAGGGACGGCTCTCCGAGCCGTCCGCCCCGCGTTCACCTCACTCTGCCTTGGGTAGGGACGGCTCTCCGAGCCGTCCGTTCGCCCGCCGGACACACCATCTCATCAGACCCAACGGCGGGCTCGGAGAGCCACGCCCTACCTCAGGGCGCCCCATGTCCCCGTGTCACCGTGCCCACGCGTCCCCTCGCGGCGCCTTGCGCCACGTATTATATTATAATCTTCTTCTATAAAATACCCCTTGCCCCCTTCGGCACGGTGTCCACAGTCCGTAGCCATGAACCCCGCCCGCCTGCTTCCGGCCTTGCTTGGCCTTGTTTTCCTCACCGGTTGCGCCTCGATTACGCGTGGCAGCAAGGAAGTCTTTGTCGTCGATTCCGTCCCGCAGGATGCGGACGTCCGTCTGTCGACCGGCATGGTCGGCAAGACCCCGGCCAGCTTCCAGGTCCCACGTAGCGACACCCTCACCGTCTTCATCAGCAAGCCCGGCTATAAGGACCGGACTATCATCGTGGCGGCTGAGATCGGCGGCGGCGGCGGCGCGGCGATGGCCGGCAATGTCTTCGTCGGCGGCATCATCGGCGCGGGTATCGATGCCGGCACAGGTGCCATGTACGAGCACAAGCCTAACCCCCTGATGGTGACGCTCGAGAAGGCTGACGTCGCCACTCCGGCCGCGAAGCCCTGAGCGGGGCAGGGTCATCGCCTGTCATCGATGGGCGCGGCCAAGGCCGGACTATTATATTATATTAAAACCCTTATATAAATTAGCGGTTGCCAGTCCCGCGGGCGGGGGTCTTATTCGGACTCGCTATGAAACATACCCCCGTCCTCCTCCTCACCCTCGTCGCTGCCTCGGCTTCCGCCGCTGTCGGCTCCGGTAACGACCTCAACTACGACCGCGTCGGCATCGGCTACGAATCCAATGACTTGCTCAAGTCCTTCGTCGTCTCCGGCGAAGCCAAGCTCGGCGAGTACGTCCTCGTGGGCGGCAGCTATTCCGACGTCGACGGCAAGGGAGACAACGACGGTTACGACGGCAACATCGTGCGCTTCGGCCTCGGCGCCGTCTTCACCGCCGGTCCGGGCGACCTGATCTTCCGCGCCTCTTACGGCCAGGGCAATATCGCCACCAATGACTTCGACAGCGCCGGCGTCGCCGACGAGAGCTCCTTCGGCCTTTCTTATCGCGCCGCCCTCGGCGCCGGTTTCGAAGGCGAACTGGGCTACGCTCGCGTGCGCACCCGCATGGCTGGTTATGACGGCTTCGGTGGTGCCGCCGGTATCCTCAACGACAACGTCTTCAGGGTCACGCTCCGCCATAACTTCACCAGCAACTTCGATGTCCGCGTGACGTACCTCTTCCAGGACGACTTCATCGGTGGCGACACCTTCGGCGTCTCGGCCGGTTACAGCTTCTAAGCTTCACGGATAGCTTCATACGTCAGAGCCCGGCCTTACGGCCGGGCTCTTTTCGTTTCCATGGCAGGGACGGTTCTCCGAGCCGTCCGCTGTCATCCTGCCGTTCCCAACCGCCAACCGCTAACCGCCAATACCTCGCGGCTCCGCCGCGCCGGTAGGGATGACCGGCCCGGTCATCCGCGGGCGCGCGGGCCGCACGCCCCTACCATGGGACCCCGCACAACGCTGTAACCCGAACACCCGGAGTCACCCCCTATACTCGATACTCCATACTCAATACTCTCGTCTCCTCCGTCCCTACCTCTCCCAACCGCTTACCGCTAACCGCCAACCGCTGTCGCCTATTCATAATGCGTCCACATCCTCAGCACCTTCACCGTCTTCTCCTTCGCATAGACCTGATACACCAGCCGATGCTGGAGATTGATCCGGCGGGAGTAAGCGCCGGCCAGGTCGCCGACCAGTGACTTGTAGGGCGGAGGATTCTGGAAGGGGTTCTTCGCCAGCACCGCCAGGAGCCCTTCGATCTTCGGACGCAGTCCCGCCTTGGACGCCTTGAGGGCGTCCTTCTGCGCTTGGTTCGTGTAGGCCAGCTCCCAGCTCACCAGCGTAACTTCTTGGAGGCCTTCTTCAGCGGCTCCTTCAGCCCGCGGCGGATCGAGGCGCCCATGCCCGGGATCGCCGCCAAGTGCAGCGTCTCCTGGATGTTCGCCCAGTCGGCCTCGCTGACCAGCACCGCGTTGCCGCGCTTCCCCGTGATCTGGATCGGCTCATGGACGGAGGCCTCGATCAGCTTGTAGAGCTGCGCGCGGGCCCGGGTGGCGGAAATCGTCGTCATGACAACAAAGGTACGTAAAAGCGTACGCATAGCAAGACCCCCTTCCTGTGCGAGTTTTGAGTCCTGAGTATCGAGTATCGGGCGATGCATGGATTTCACACCCCGACGCTCCTCATCTCTCTCCACCCCCTCAACCCCGGGAATCACCCAGGTAGGGTCGGCACTGCGTGCCGACCTAGCTGCCTCTTTGTGTTCCCAACCGCCAACCGCTAGCCGCCAAAACCTCGCGGCTCCGCCGCGCAGGGTAGGGACGGTTCTCCGAACCGTCCGCCCCGCTAACCGCCAATACCTCGCGGCTCCGCCGCGCCGGTAGGGATGACCGACCCGGTCATCCGCGGGCGCGCGGGCCGCACGCCCCTACCTTAAGACCCTCGACCCAATTCCATCTTGCCACTGCTTCTCGCGGCCGCACTATCATGTACAGGTTTGGAAGTAGGCGCAGGCCTGCGGAAATACCTCCAAGGGGGCGCGTTAGCGCCCCTTATCCTTTTCCGAAGACCAAAGGCGATGATAGCGACGGAGCAGCGCCTTGCCGCCCGGGCCACGGAAGTAGTGATTAGGCATCAGCATCTGCTTGGTCAGGAAACTCAGCAGATCGCTCAGCTGCAGTAGATGACTTCGTGCTGTCCTAGGCGTGACTACATCACGCCCACCTCTCCTCGATGCGGGCCTTCCTGATTCCTGCTGAAGCCAAGTCCCTAGGATTTGCCCCTGCTGGTTTCGGGTTAACTTCGCCGATGGCGTCGGCCATGCGCTTCTTAACGACTTGCCATGGCTTCCGCCGTTCACCACTCTTTGCATACATCCCTCCGGCTACCTACAGAACCGGACGCGGGGCGGTCTCCGCAAGGAGCCGCCCCTGCATTGTTTTAGGCCCATGCGCACATGGCTTTATGTCGATGGGTTTAATCTGTATTACGGTGCCGTCCGGGCCACGCCGCTTCGCTGGCTGAATCCGGTGGTCTTGGCGCAGCAGGCCTTCCCTGCCAATCAGATCATCCGGACGAAATACTTCACGGCGGCGCTGCCTCCGTCAGCGTCAGACCCGATGCAGGCTGCCCGACAACAGGCCTACTGGCGGGCGCTTCGGTCCCTGGGCCATGTGGAGATCATCGAGGGGTATTTCCGGGTCAGGCAGGTCTGGGCTCCGCTCGCGCAGCCCCCTCCGCCGATGGCTCAGATCATTCGCCATGAAGAGAAGGGGTCGGATATCAATCTCGCCGCTCATCTCATGGCTGACGGGTTTGGCGGGGAGTATCAGGCGGCGATCGTGATTTCCGGCGATTCGGATTTCACGACACCGGTCCGCATGGTGCGGGAAAAGGTTGGGCGACCGGTGGGTGTCCTGAACCCGCAGCGCATCTCCGGACCTGGCTCGCGTTCGGTGCGCAACAGCGGCGGTTTACGTCAGGCAGCTTCTTTCTATCAGAATGGCGTGAGTTGGAGTCAGCTTGAGCGCGCCCAATTCCCGGCCGTGATCAGAGATGTTGCCGGTGTCATTCATCGTCCACCCGAGTGGGCACCCCCTTCCGCCCTCTGAACCCAAGTAGGGATGCGATGACATCGCATCCGCTGTCTCTTTGTGTTCCCAACCGCCAACCGCTAACCGCCAATACCTCGCGGCTCCGCCGCGCAGGGTAGGGACGGCTCTCCGAGCCGTCCGCTGGCGTAGATGGGGTCTGACTTCGTTCGGAATTCTGAACGTGTCTGACCCATCTGCCCCATGCCTCCCTTGCCCACATGTCACCTTGCCAGCGTGTCCCCTCGCGGCTCCGCCGCGTTCTGGTCAACCGAGCCTCTGAGCCTCCCAGCCTCTCGTTCATTTGCACTCTGCCTCCCTTGCCAACTTGCCCACCGGTCAACCAGTCAACTAATGGTCCATCCGCCACCCGCCACCTGAGGCCGCCACCCGCCACCCGGAAATGAATCCGCCTAATCCGTCTCTGGCCAACCGGCCAACTGATCAACCGATCAACTCGGCCACGTTGCCGGTTTGGGCTTTCGTGGTGTTACCGGCAACGTGGTTCCTGCATCTTCGCCTCCTCCTCACGCACGACCCTCTCGCCCAAGCCATCAAACTCGGCGCGGACTTCGCGAAAGAGCAGGCGCTCGGTGTGATTCCGGCGGACTGGATGGGCTGGCTCGCGCAGCCCGTCATCCAGCTCATCAATGAGCATGTCACCCCGTATGCCATCACCGGGAAAGCCCTCATGGCCACCTGGGCGTTGGCCCTCGGGGTGATCATCCCAGCCTCCGTCACCGTCCTCGCCTTCCTCATCATACATCTCGGACTCCGCCTCACCGGCGGCGCGCCCGGCGGCTGGCGGGCCACCGCGCGTTCGGTCTGCGGAATCTTCGCCGCCGCGGACCTCGCCGTCCTGGCGTGGACGTGGCTGATGATCTCCCACGGAGGGGATTTCCTCACGCGCACCCTCGGTCTCGCCGGAGGCCTGATCGCCATCCGCCTGGTCTCGCTCGCCTGGCTCCTCGTCGACCTCACCAAACGTCACCAACTCGGCGCCCTCCGCGTCATCCTCCTCGGACTTCCCACCCTGTTCCTATCCCTAGCCGTCTCCGCCCTCTTCGCCTTCGCGCACTGGCTCTGGTTCACCGCCGGCTTCGCCCTCGATGTCCTTAGGTAGGGACAGCACCACGTGCTGTCCTCTGTCTCTCGTTAGGGTCGGCACTGCGTGCCGACCTAGCTGTCGCTGGTAGGGACGGCTCTCCGAGCCGTCCACCGAAGCGATGGGGTCTGACTTCGTTCGGAATGCTGAACGTGTCTGACCCCGTCGCGTCCTGCCTCTCCGTGTTCCCAACCGCCAACCCCTCGCGGATCCGCCGCGCCGGCAGGGACGCGTCCGCCTCGCCCGCCCGCTGCTCACCCAGCACGCAGTTCTGCAATCAGCGCGTCGCAGGCACGATGCGCCGCGCTACTCTCGCTCGCCGAACTCTGCTGCCGCCGTTTCGTGAACGCCGCCAAGCCGGCTTCGAGCGCGGCGGCCTCTTTCTCGATATCGAAATAAATCCCGTAGTTGCGCTGCGTGATGAGGTCGACCGTGCGCAGGTCGGATTCGGCGCGCTTGCCGTCGTCGGCTTGTTGGAGCAGCGTCACGAGTTCCGGGAAAAAGTGTACCGGGCCTTCGGAGTCCAGGCCTTCCCCTTCCCGGTCATGCCGTCGCAGGGCTTCCATGTAATGCTTCAGCGCCCGGCCCTTGGCCGACCTGTCGCCGGCCTTCCATTGCTGCCAGGCGATCCGCCCGCGAAACTGTTCGCAGAGCGCCTTCCTTGCCCGAGGCAACCCGGCATAGAGTTCGACGAGTTCCGCTTGTCGGTCCAGCACCACCTCCGCTCGGGCATAGCGCGGGTTGGTGGCGAAGCCGGCCGCATAGCGCAGGCAGGTCGTCATCTGATCGGCGTCGTTCCGGAGCATCAAGGCGGCCCGGAGGAGCAGGATGAGGGTTCGTTCCGAGGCCGTATCCTCGTGCGGCTGTCCGTGCTTGGCGAAGCATGCCCGAGCCAGCCAGAAGGCCGCGCCGCAGGCCTCGAGCCCGGCTTCTGTGCGATCGGCCATCGCATCAACGTGCTCGCACGCGAACCTCTGCCGCACTGCTTCGTCCAAGCGATGCTCGGTCTTCAGGCGGAAGTCGTGGACCTTCGCCGAGGTGGCGGCTTCGAACAGCACTAGCCTGGCCCTGACGAATGCGGCGCCTCCGGCCATGGCCACTGCCCGGGCTCGCTCCGAGCCCGCGGGAGTCCGGACGTAGAAGGCGCAGAGCTCCTGCCATAGGTCTGTGTCGATCTTCTGCAGGGGTTCGCGGAAACGCGCGGCGAGCTCCCCGCGCAGTTCTGAGATCATGGCCTCCGGCATCCTGCATGGACCCGACCCCGCGAACAACGCGAACCAGGCCTCGACTAGCCTGAGCGTCGCGAAGCGGATCTTCTGGTGGTTGGCCAGGCCGATAGGGACTTCGGTGAGCGAAGGGCGGCTTCCGTCCGCCAGCCTTTCTGCGAGGTTGGCTTGGGCTGACGTCCGTAGTTCTTCAGGCAGTTCGTGCAGCGAGATCATCAGGCCCCAGGCGAGGGCCGGCGCCACGACCGCCTTGAAGGCGTCGCCGACGTGTTCGGCGAAGGGCCTCTCTAGCTGTTCCGACTGCAGGCCGATCGCCAGCGCCGAGAATTTCTCGGCCATCCGGTGCGCCGGGATTACCGGCGGCCAGTCGCCGCCGAGTCCATGTTCCCCATGACCATGGTGAGGCGCTTCCGTCAGCACGCGCAGGTTCGCTGCCAGGGCTTTCTCTGTCCGTCGTTGGTTTTCACGGGAGAACTTCAGGTTGAGCGAGATCTTTTCTCCGGCCTCCACCTTCACCTCGGCCAAGGCGTGCTTGGTGCGTCGGTAGATATGGATCAGTCGGTTCACCGCCTTGCGGTCGGTGCTCTTCGGAGCTCCGCCCTTCAGTTTGCCGGCCTCGATTTCTAGGTCGCGGAGCACCGACATGTAATGGAAGTCCTGCAGGTCAGCCATGCGGTTTTAGTAGAGTATAGAGTATGGAGTATCGAGTATAGATTCGGAGGTAGGGACGGCTCTCCGAGCCGTCCGCTGAATCTCTGCCTTTCCGCCCGCCAATACCTGACATGGGTAGGGTCGGGACCGCGCCACGACCTAGCTGCCTCTATGTGTCCCCAGCTAACCGGAGTCATCCCCTATACTCGATACTCTTGCGTCCTCTTGTCCACGTGCCCTCCGGCCCTCGTGCGCTTGCGCGCGTTCTGGTCAACCGAGCCTCTGAGCCTCCGGGCCTCTCGTTTGTATCCCTTGCCAACCAGCCAACTAATCAACCAATCAACTAACGTTGCCTCTCGTTTGGCTGTCCGCCCTGCGACGTCAGTTGGCTCATGCGACTTCGCCTCACGCCTGCCTACGGGGGCCGTCCTTCTCTCGGCTTTGATTCGTGCGACAATTGATTCGGGCAGTCCGCCTGATGGCGCTTTCGCTTCCGCCGTTCCGCCGCATCTCATCGTGCCCCATGAAATCCTCCCCGTTCCTCCTCGCCCTCGTCGCTGCTTCCGCCTCCGCCGCCCCCTATGGCGTGTTGCACGACCTCAACTACAACCGCGTCGGCGTCGGCTACGATAACGACAAGTTCCTGAATTCGACCGTCGTCTCCGGCGAGGCCCGCCTCGGCGACTACCTGCTGGTCGGAGGCAGCTACTCGGCCATCTCCGCCAAGGGCGACAGCGACGGACTCGACGGCAAGTTCGCCCGTTTCGGCCTCGGCCTCGTCTTCAATGCCGGCCCAGGCGACATCATCCTGCGCGGCTCTTACGGGCAGGGCAACGTCGAGACTTCTGATTTCTCCGCGTTCGGCGTGGCGGACGAGACTTCTTTCAGCCTCTCCTACCGCGCCGCCTTGGGCGGCGGCTTCGAAGGCACGGCCGGTCTCGCTTACGTCGACACCCGTTTCGCTGGCACCAACCTCGACGCTGGGACCGCTTTCGAGAAGAAGGAGACCGTGGTGCGCCTCGCGCTCCGCTATAACATCACCACCGAGATCGACGTCACCGCGACCTACGCCTTCCGCTCCAAGGTCGTCGGCGGCAATAATTTCGGCCTCTCCGCTGGCTACAGCTTCTAAGTCTCGCGGATCGCTTCATTCCCGGAGCCCGGCCCCTCGGCCGGGCTCCTTTCATTCCTGAGGTAGGGACAGCACCACGTGCTGTCCTATGTCTCCAGGTAGGTCGGGACCGCGTCACGATCTAGCTGTATCGAGGTAGGGTCGAGCATGGATGCTCGGCCCTACCGTTCGCCGCAGGGCGAACGCAGGTAGGGGCACGATTCATCGTGCACTCCTATGTTGGAGGGCGCGGCGAAGCCACGCCCCTACCTCCGGCCGCCCTGCGGCGTCCCGCCACCTGCCACCCGAAACGCTGCCTCTACCCCTTGCCCCCATGTCAACTTGCCCGCATGCCCCCTTGTGGCCTCCGCAACTTTCTGAGCCTCCGAGCCTCTGGTCAACCGGGCCTCTCGTCTGTCTCCCCGGCCAACCCGCCAACTGATCAACCGTCCAACCAGGGCTTCATCGCTCCGGACTCCGTCCCTCATGGCCTCGAGCTCTGCTCCCTCGCGGCTCCGCCGCGCTCAGTTCATGTTCTTCCGCGGCCCCATGTCCTGTTCGATCCGCGCCACGAAAGCCGGAACATGCTTACGGAGCAGTCTCAGCGTTCGGTCTTCCTGCTCCGGACGGACCATCAGATCTACCTTATGCATGACGTTGGCGGGATTGAGCGAATATAGCTCGAGCAGGAAATCATCCGGCTTCAGAGCCCTGATTTTCCAGGGTCCCAGCGCTTCGGCGCGGAAGTGTCGCAGGTTCGAGGTCACGATCTCTTTGGCGCCTGCCTCGATGGCGGCCGCAAGGACATGCCGGTCTCCCGGGTGATTCGTGACCTTGGCGACGAGCGCGGTCGGCGGGGAGACGGAGGCTTCGGGAAAAGCCGAGGTGATGGCTGCGCACCAGCGATCTGCGGAGGCTTTGGGCCATTTCTTCGGGATCCGTTGGGTCAGCGCCCGGTGGGCTTCCTCCATGATTTCTGCGGTCCAGACGGGTCGGTAGAGCCGGGGCTCTTCGGCTAAACGAAGCAGCAAATCGCAGAGGCTTTGCGGCACCAGGACGCAGGCGTCGAGCACGACCGCCCTGATCGCCAGGACAGCCATTAGTCGTAGAGTCCGGCTGCCTTGGCCTCGCCAAACATGCCGTCGAGGATCGCCCGACGGTCTTTATTGCGGACCGCGGCGTAGGCGCGCAGGTCCTTCAGGCACACCCGGCGGTGCGTCCCCACCTTATGGCTGGGTAGCTTCTTCTCATCGAGGAGGCGCACGAGATACTGCCGGGACATCCCGAGGAAATCCGCGGCCGCCTGGGTGGTGAAGTCTTCACCCTCCGGCATGAGTACGATCGAACGGCCTTGGGACATTTCCCGGGCGACGTGCAGTAGGACATCATAGACCGCCTGCGGCAGGCGGATTTCCTGCCCGTCGGCTGAACGTAGGCAGGGTCTACGGTGGGCCTCCGCGAACTCGACCAAGCGAGGAAGGTCCGCGCGATCCTTCTTGGAAAGCGACTGCGGGTCGAAGCGGGCGTGGGTCGGGCTCATGGCTGCAGGCATGGTTTCATTAAACGCTACAAACGCAACCAAGTCAAGGTCGGGCAAAACGGTGATCGCACGCCGCATCCTTCCCCCGTCCCATTATCCCCCGCAACCCCGGGAACCCCCCAGGTAGGAACAGCACCACCGTGCTGTCCTCTGTCTCTCGGTAGGGTCGGCACTGCGTGCCTACCTAGCTGCCTTGAATCAAATCCCCAACGGAGACCGGAAACCGGATAGTTAGCTGCGGACACATTCTTTCAGGTGACGGGTGACGGCCACCAGGGCATCAGCTCCTCGGGAACCAGCCATTCAGCCTTCGGCAGCCGGCTCCAGGCCCCCGCGGCTCCTCCGCTGCCCCCCTTGCCCACGTGTCACCTTGCCAGCGTGTCCCCTGCGACTCCCTCGCAGCACTTTTGCACGCGGCTCCGCCGCAGTTGCACCTTTGCACGGCTATCAGCCTCCGGGCCCCTCGCGGTTTCGCCCCGCGCTCGCCCATTCGTGCGACATCTGTTTTCCATCCCTCGGTCGAACGGCTTTGCGGTCGCCCGCGGCGCCATACGCTTACGCCTATGAATCCAAAGCTCCGTTATTTCCTGCAGGCGCTGTGTCTAGTCCTTTGGTTGGGGGTACTTTGTTCGACCTTGCCGGACCATCTATGGCCGGAGTCCCTACCGCGCCAACTCTGGGCTAAGGTCGCCATTAATTTCGTCGCTGTTGGAAGCATCTGGGTGGCGTGGCGTCTCAGTCCCGATCGTCCGCGTACGTGGAAGAAGAACCTTTACTACGTATTGGTTGGCCTGGTCACCGTGGCCGGCATCGGTTGTGGGCCGTCTCCCTGGGCATGGGAAAATATCACCGTGCAGTGGTGTTACCTGATCTTTGTCGGTCTCTGCTGTGTCGCCCACTACATCATGGGATGGCGCGATGCCAAGCACCCCACGTCCTGAGGTTAGGGCCGCGTCCGCCTAATCTCTCATCCCTCTGGTCGCGACACCGTCACGCCCCCTGCCTTGCCTCTATGTCTCGCATGTGCGCCCCGTGCCCCCGTGTCACCTTGCCCACGTGTCCCCTGCGACTCTCCTCGCGCTGCTTCGCAGCAGTTCACCATGCCCGCAGCTCCCCACGCGACTCCGCCGCTGCTTCGGCCTCTCCTATACTCAATACTCTATACTCCATACTCACACTCACGCCGCCTCTCCCATGAACCCCATGCTCCGCCTTATCCTTCAGATCTTCAGCTTCGTGGCTTTCATCGTCACCGCCTTCAGCGCCTTCGCGAATCACGCCATGCCTTGGCCGGAGCTCAACGTCAGCTTCACCTTGATGGGCGTCTTCATGTTTGCTTGGTGGTGCCTGCTGGAAGCGCCGCGCCCGACCAAGCAGTGCTTGGCCATCTGGTGCATGGTCGTCGGCCTCAGCGCGAACCTGCAGTCGCTGTGGCATGCCCTAGCTGATCACCCGCAGCCGCCCTTGCCCGTCGGCGCTATTTCCCACGCCCTCTTACTTGCCGGTGCCGGTCTGGGGTTCAGTGTCGTCCTAGCCTCCCGCCGCGCTCAGTAAAATCGTGACCGCGTCACGACCTAGCTGCCTCTAAGGTAGGGACAGCACCACGTGCTGTCCTCGTTACCTCTTGTCGTTCCCAGCCGCGAACAGCCAATACCTAATATGGCTGTGGCTACGCCGCGCTCTCGTGTCCCCGAGTGCTGCACCCTCGTTGCCTGGCCGTGCTCATTCGTGCGACATTGATCTTCGATCACTTAGCGGCTGTGGCTTGTGGCCTATGTCTGTCCCCCGAATATCCAGATCATGTCCGACCTCGCTTTTCCCGAGACCTGGCTCTGCGCCACCTTGGCTATTCCGCCGCTCGGAATCCTTGCCGGCCTGTATTTACGTTTCATCGATCCGCTGCCCTTCCGTAAGGTTTGGTATACGCCCTTTGCAATGAGCCTGATCTTCTCGGCTTTGATCACGGACGCCACTCAGCCGTCGGAATGCGTCCTCTTGGCGACGGCGTGCTTCGCATGCTCATTTGTCGCCTGGCATCTCGGGATTTGGCTCCGTCGCGATCGGCCTTGAGCACCTTTCGACCTCATTCGCCCATGGAAACTCCCTCGTCCCCTCCCGCGCCGCCCCCCGCCAGTTTTACTGTCGAACGGAGATGGGTCCTCGTTGGCTTGGCTGTCTTGGCCCTAGTCACGTTGCTCTTGCTCATGATCGGGGCCACTAAGCGACCGCCATTCCCGATTTCCTGCACTTGGCGCAAGGCATTCTTGAATCAGACCAAAGTGTGCGTGATCACCATCACCGAGCCACGTAAAGACCCGTTCCGGATGAATGTCCGCTACGTCAACGCGACCAATGGTACGGTCCTTTACGATACCGTCACCGCTTATGGCAGTTACCCGACCACGCAGCTTGGCCACCTCGAAGGCTTTTCATTGCTGCCCGGAGACACCTTGGAGTTCTCGCACCCCGATTATGCGCCTGCCAAGTTCACCTGCCCGGACACAAGATAAGCCGATTTAGTTGTAGGTATACCCCCTATGTAGTTATCGCATGCCCTAGGGGGTTTCTCTAGGAAGACTCAACTAGTAGGGCAGGGGTGTTTTCTAAATTGAGACTCGGGTTATACCTTGGGCGCCCAATGAGGGGTTGCCCGGGTGGCTATGTGGGGTATCCCTCGGGTATACCCTTTCCATGTACGAGCAGGCTTTTGACCGGATAGACGACCTTCTGCGCACGACGACGTGCCAGACGGAGTTGGATTACATCGAGCAGACGTCCTGGCTGCTGTTCCTGAAGTACCTAGACGGCCAGGAGAAGGAGGCAGAGACGACCGCCAAGCTGTCCGGCAAGACCTACAAGCACATCCTGGACCCGCAATACCGCTGGGGCGCCTGGGCGATGCCCAAGGACAAGGCCGGCAACCTGCTCCACGACAAGGCGATGAACGGGGACGACTTGATCGCCTTCGTCGAGGGCAAGCTCTTCCCCTACCTGCGCAAGTTCAAGGAGCGCGCCGACAGCGCCGACACGGTCGAGTATAAGATCGGGGCGATCTTCAGCGAGATGCGCAACAAGGTGAACAGCGGGTTCACCCTCCGGGACATCTTGGCGATCATCGACGGGCTGGAGTTCGGCTCGCGCGACGACAAGCATGAGCTCTCGGCCCTGTATGAGGAGAAGATCCGCAACATGGGCAACGCCGGCCGTAACGGCGGAGAATACTACACCCCCCGCCCGCTGATCCGCGCGATGATCAAGGTCATCGAACCGCAGGTCGGCGAGAAGGTCTACGACGGCGCCGTCGGCTCCGCCGGCTTCCTCTGCGAGGCCTACGAGTACATGAGCGCTGGCAAGCTCACGACCGCCCAGAAGACCGTCCTCTCGGAGCGCACCTTCTACGGCAAGGAGAAGAAGCCCCTGGCCTACGTGATCGCGATCATGAACCTCATGCTCCACGGCGTGAAGGCCCCGAACATCATCAACACGAACACGCTGGCCGAGAACATCAACGACATCCAGGAGAAGGACCGCTACGAGGTCGTCCTGGCCAACCCGCCCTTCGGCGGCAAGGAGCGCGAGGAGGTCCAGGAGAACTTGCCCATCAAGACGAGCGAGACCGCCTCCCTCTTCCTCCAGCACTTCATCAAGATCCTCAAGGCCGGCGGACGCGGCGCGATCGTCATCAAGAACACCTTCCTGTCCAACACCGACAACGGCTCGGTCGCCTACGCAAGAAACTCCTCGCAGAGTGTAACCTGCACGCCGTCCTCGACTGCCCCTCCGGCACGTTCCAGGGCGCCGGCGTCAAGACCGTCGTCCTGTTCTTCGACAAGGGTAAGCCGACCAAGAAGGTCTGGTTCTACCAACTCGATCCCGGCCGCAAGATGGGCAAGACCAGTGCCCTCGCGGACGCCGACCTCGAGGACTTCCTCAAACTGGCTAAGACCAACGCCGAGTCGCCCAAGTCCTGGACCATCGACGTCAAGGACGTCGACACCGAGACCTGCGACCTGTCTGTGCGCAACCCCAACACCCCCGAGGAGGCCCCGCTGCGTAGCCCCGCCGAGATCATCGCCGAGATCGAGCGCCTTGATGAAGAGAGCGCCGACATCCTCAAGAAGCTCAAGAAGCTGCTATGAAGGCCGGCTGGAAGACAGTTAAGCTGGGCGAAATCGCTGAAATCTACAACGGAAACACGGTTTCTGATGAGAACAAGAAACGCCTAATCGCGCTTCCGAATGCAGGCCTCGCGTTTATCGCCACGAAAGACGTCGGATTCGACGGAGTCATAAACTACGACAACGGCATCAACATCCCCGGGGTTGAGGCGGCCGATTTCAAGGTGGCCAGGAAGGACGCAGTGCTCGTTTGCGCCGAAGGCGGGAGCGCGGGTCGAAAGATTGGCCACATCGACCGCGACGTCCATTTTGGGAACAAATTGTTTGCGCTTAACGCCTCATCTACCGTCCTCCCGCGGTACCTCTACCATTATTGCCTATCCGAAGATTTTCGTAAGAAATTCAAAGGCCTAATGGCCGGTTTAATCGGCGGCGTTTCGGTTGCGAAATTCAAACAAATCGAAATTCCCCTGCCTCCGCTGACCGAGCAGAAGCGGATCGTGGCGCTGCTGGACGAGGCGTTCGCGGGCATCGAAGAGGTGAAGGCGAAGGCGGAGGCGAACGCTGCAGATTCAGCTAAAATGTTCGAGTCACTCCTGGATGCTTTGATTCAGGGGAAACTATCCTCCACGAAATCTACCGGGAAAACGGCAGCCGAGTATATCCAAGAAATCGGAGAAGCTAGGAAGCTCGCAGTGACCCAAGGTAAAGCCAAATTAGCTAAATCAGAGCCAAATAATAACAGCTCCCCATTCGAACTGCCTCGAGACTGGAAATGGGCCCAGCTGGAATCTCTGACAATTTGCATAAGTGACGGCGTGCACAAGAAGCCAAATTATGTGCCAGAAGGAATTCCTTTTGTCACAGTTAAGAACATGACGGCAGGACCAGGCATATCCTTCGATGACCTCAACTACATAACAAGAGAAGACCACGAAGAATATATAAAGAGGACGCATCCGGAAGCAGGGGATATTTTGATAACTAAGGACGGAACCATCGGTGTTGTCAGAATGATAGAAACGGATGTCGAGTTCTCCATCTTCGTATCTGTAGCGCTAATTAAGCCGGTAACCAAGCGGCTCGCACCCTACTTAACGTATGCCCTAAGCGCTCCCTGTGTTCAGAAGCAAATAATCCCACAAGGCGCTGCCTTAAAGCACCTCTACCTTGTAGACCTGAGGCGTCTTGCGATTCCTATCCCGCCCCCCTCGGAGCAAGACAAGATAGTCGCGGAACTTGACCTCCTTTCAGAGCAGACGCACCACCTACGAAAGGTTTACGAGAAAAAGGCCACGCTTATAGATGACCTGCGCAAATCGATACTCTACCAAGCCTTCTCCGGCGAGTTAACCGCCTAACCCACCTTCCTTACGATGAACGAATCCGAGACGCGCCGAGAGAAGATCGACCCGCTGCTGACCGCCGCCGGCTGGGGCGTCGTCGAGAGTTCCAAGGTCCACAGCGAGTTCCACATCACGGCTGGACGCCTCATGGGCATGGGCCGACGTGGCAAGAAGGAGATCGCCGATTTCGTGCTGAGCTACCGTGGACGCAAGCTGGCGGTGATCGAGGCGAAGTCCGATGAGAAGGGCGTCACGGAAGGCCTCGCCCAGGCCAAGCAATACGCCCAGATGCTGGGCCTGCGCTATACCTACGCGACCAACGGTAACGGCCTATACTTGGTCGACATGAAGACGGGCAAGGAAGGCGACGTGCCGATGGCCTTCCCTACCCCGGACGAGCTCTGGGCGATGACCTACGCCGACGGCAACCAGGTCCGCGACGACCTCTCAGCCGCCCATTGGGCCGACAAGGGTGGCCAGTGGACCCTTCGCTATTATCAGGAGCGCGCCGTCAATGCGGTGCTCGACGCCGTCTCCGCCGGCAGCAAGCGCCTGCTGCTTACGCTGGCCACCGGCACCGGCAAGACTTCCATCGCCGCCCAGATCGTCTGGAAGCTCTACCAAGCCCGCTGGAGCCTCTCCAAGGAGTCCAAGCGCCAGCCCAGGGTCCTCTTCCTGGCTGACCGTAACGGCCTTGCGGGCCAGGCCTTCAAGGACTTCACGGCCTTCAACGTCTTCGAGCCCCGCGCCTTGGTCCGGATCAAGCCCGAGTCCATGGACGACAACGGCAAGCCGCCGATGAACGCGGCGGTGTTCTTCACGATCTTCCAGACCTTCATGACCAAGGCCGCCGAGGGCCAGCCGGAGGCTTTCACCTTCGGCGCCTACCCGCGGGACTACTTCGACCTGGTCATCATCGACGAGTGCCACCGCGGCGGAGCCAACGACCAGGGCAACTGGCGGAACATCCTCGAGTACTTCTCCCCTGCCGTGCAGCTAGGCCTCACCGCCACCCCCAAGCGCACCGAGAACGCCGACACCTACGCTTACTTCGGAGACCCTCTCTACGTCTACTCCCTCAAGGACGGCATCAATGACGGCTTCCTTACTCCCTTCAAGGTCCTCCAGGTGACCACCTCGCTGGACGAGGTGACCATCGACGCCGGCGACGAGGTGATCCAGGGCGAGCCCGAGGACGGCAAGGTCTATGGCCACAAGGAGTTCGCCCGCCGGATCTCGAGCCGCCAGCGCGACGAGTTCATGGTCAAGGAGTTCATGCGCCTGGTGAACACCGACCAGAAGACCATCGTCTTCTGCGGCGGCATGGACCACGCGGCGACCATCCGGGACCTGATCAGCCAGCACAAGAAGTCGCCTTATCCGAACTACTGCCTGCGCGTCACCGCGGCCGACGGCGACCTCGGGGATGAGGCCCTGGCCGAGTTCCAGGACAACGACAAGTCCCTGCCGACCGTCCTGACCACCTCCCAGAAGCTCTCCACCGGCGTGGACGCCCGCAACGTGCGCAACGTCGTCCTCATGCGCCCCGTGAACTCCATGATCGAGTTCAAGCAGATCATTGGCCGAGGCACCCGCGTCTTCGACGGCAAGGACTTCTTCACCATCGTCGACTTCGTCAAAGCACACCACCACTTCAACGACCCTGAATGGGACGGCGAACCTATAGCCCCGGAACCCAAGGAGCCCCGCAAGAAGAGGGAGGATGGACCGGATGACGACGGTGACGAGCCGCACGTCGACGACGAGGGCGAACCGCCCAAGCGCCCAGAGAAGATCATCGTGAACCTGGGGCCGGGGAAGACCCGCGAGATCAAGTCCTTCGTCGTCACCACCTTCATCAACGCGGAGGGCCGGGTCGTCACCGCGGCCCAGTTCCTGATGGACCTCTTCGGCGCCCTGCCCGACTTCTTCAAAGATGAGGAAGAGCTGCGCCGGATCTGGAGCCAGCCCGAGACCCGTAAGCAGCTCCTCGGTCGCCTAGCGGATAAGGGGTTCCCCCTGGAGCAACTCCACCAGATGCAGAAGGTCATCGACGCGGACAACTGCGACCTCTTCGACGTCCTTGCCTACGTCGCCTTCGAGTCCAACAAGGTACCCCGCGCGGAACGCTCCCGCTGGGCCCGCAAGGCCATCAGCTCCGACTATGGCGTCCGCCAGCGCTCCTTCCTCGAGTTCGTCCTCGAGCAGTACGAGAAGGTCGGCGTCGAGGAACTCGACCAGGAGAAGCTCCCGGCCCTCCTCAAGCTACGCTACGACGACAGCCTGGACGACGCCCTCGACGACCTCGGCGGCGACCCCGAAGCCATCGGCGCCATGTTCAAGGGCTTCCAGAGGCATCTGTATCTCGAGATTGCGTAGGCGGGCCTGCTCGTAGTTGCTACAAGTTGTCGGACTAAGAGTGACAGCACCTGTTTCGATTGGCCTCGTCCAAAAGCATTCAATCAAAACAGCATAAGGCCCGCAGTGACTTATGTCATTCTGTAGTCCGCTCTGTAGAGTGATTCCAAAAGCGTAGACTGTTCTTGGACGTACCCGATATGGTTAGGGTTCTTTCGTTTAACAAGATTCAGGGCGGCACGCTCTATCTTGGCGGCATGCTCACACAAGTTTGGGCCCATATAAAGACTCCTCGCATGTCTCATGTGGGAGGTGATTAAACGCACATGACTCAAGGTTTTCGCCGGCTCCAAATGATAGCCTCCTTTTGTGCCTCTGAGCCATTCTACGCTTTTATAAAAAGAGGCCTTTTCCATTTTATATGAGGAGGAAAGCGCTAGAAGTTTATCAGCGACTATGTCCTCGATTTGTAAGGCCACATCTGATGCGTCCTCATCATGAAACTCGCCTGTAATTTCATCTAAGTTAATTATTACGTCTTGTTTCGGATCTAGCCTGCCGGAATCTGCAATATGCTTAGCAGCGAGCCATAAGCTTTTGTGGAGTAAGGTCTTTTCAGGCAGGTTAACACGATGGCCAATTGCCGATATCCTTGCGTTTACACGTATTATAAATTCGAGATCTATTCCTTCTTTTGAAGAACAGGCAGCCTCCGCGAACGCAAGCGTCTGGTGGTCTTTTGAAGCGGGTACCAGATAGGTATTCTTAACCGCAAATCTAACAATTCGTGACATATCGTTTCTGGAATTAAGATTTTGGCATAACGCTGCGCACGATTTCGACGACCTTATGGTCGTTGTCTGTGGCAGCCCCTTCGACGTATCCGGTGGGCACATTCCCAAAAATCGAGCGAGTAGCTTCAAGAAGAACTGCGTCTTTAGTTTGTGCATCGGCCGCCGCGTTCGAAAATGCCTGTAAGGTGCGAAGGCTGAGGGCTCTATGTCTATTGACGATGACCAGGTGAGTAAGCGCCTTGTAGCATTTGCCGCACCACAATGTGCCACTCAACATGAGCGCTAGAGCGAACACCTTGGTAGTAAGCTTTTGAAATACTTGCCCTTGATCCAATCCAACCTCGGTCAATGCCCAGAATATGGCGGCTAGAGAAACCGTAACGGCTATCATTATAACTGTGGCAATAAGCCAATTCCGGGCATCCGAAGCCAGCTTTACGGATTCTTCTTCGAAGTCCTTAGTGAAAACTGCGGCTCCAGCGCCGGCAGATGCATCACGTGCTGCCTGAACGATTTTTTGCACCTCATCCTGTTTCTCTGCGCACTGAGCTCGGCTTTTTTCTAGAATTTGTCCTGCTTCTTTCGTTCGCTCAACAAGTGCGTTGATGTTGCGAACAACATCTCCGTTTTGATGGGCAAGAAATGGAATCCATTGTGCACAGTTAACAAAGAGTTGATCGGCGCTGTTACGCAAATCCTGTGAGAGCTGCGTGCTGGTCGCCGCTGCGTTTCCCTGATTAATGCTAAAACTGTCGATTGCCTTGAGTCTGCTCCAGACCTCTCCCAAGTACCGGACCATGGTGACCACTATAGAATCAGGTAGAGCATCCAGTGGGTAAGACTTGATTTGATCGGAGAACCAAAAGACCTGGCTGAATTCCCCTTTAGATTTCTCAAACGTAATTTCGCCCCACTTATCGCGTTTGATGAGCGTTTCGCGGTTGAGTCCATTGATTTGGCCAACGATATTTTGAAGTTCCTGGATTTGTTGTGCAGTTGCCATGGTTTAGGGATGTGAGTGAACATATAATCAGTATTCGTGCCAATGTGCGAAAGGACACAAATGTAGTCATAACCTATTGCTTATCAGTAACTTATGATATATATTAACCAGTGTAATTCTATTGTTAAAGTATATGTAATGAGACAATCATGACGTGATTAAGTGTCTCGTGCGCCAACCTGTCGTAGGGTAATTAACTTAGGGGGCCGAATACGGGGTCAGGCCGTACCATGAGAGAAGGCGTAACTAAAAACGCCCGAAAGGCTCGAGTCTAGTTACGCTGGCATGAGGGTACGGCCTGACCCCTTAGCTCTGTGCGAGAAGT
>Ga0114982_1000537_pt1 | contig 20394 bp, 21 predicted proteins | sample Shrwel_input2_FT_FD_87183 | JGI IMG/M metagenome (GOLD analysis project Ga0114982, IMG submission 87183) | Subsurface microbial communities from deep shales in Ohio, USA - Utica-3 well 1 S input2 FT | ecosystem: Environmental > Aquatic > Deep subsurface > Shale gas/oil reservoir > Produced... | reverse complement strand
GCGGTAAGAATGTGTATGCCAGAAGTACCTGAGCATGTTTTTTTAGACGGATTGAAACAAATCCTTCAATTAGAAAAAGATTGGATTAAAAAAGGAAAAGGGAACACCTTATATATACGTCCGTTTATGATTGCTATTGGTAGTGGTGTTATTGCACAACCATCAACCCAATACCGCTTTATGATTATTCTTTCACCAGCCAAAGCCTACTACTCTGGCGAAGTGAAAGTTTTAGTGGCCGAACATTATTCTCGTGCGGCCAACGGCGGAATTGGAGCGGCAAAAGCAGCCGGAAACTACTCAGGACAGTTTTACCCAACCCAATTGGCGCATGATGCCGGTTTCCAACAAGTAATTTGGACAGATGATGCGACGCTTACCAAATTGGAAGAAGCTGGAACCATGAATGTTTTCTTTAGAATTAACGATACCTTATATACTGCCCCTACTAGCGAAAGAATTCTTGACGGTATCACTCGTAAGAGTTTAATTGACTTGGCAAGACGTGAAGGGATAAATGTAGAAGTACGTTCTGTTTTAGTTTCTGAACTAGTAGAAGCGGCGAAAGACGGAAGTTTAAAAGAAATTTTTGGAGCCGGTACAGCAGCGGTAGTTAATCCTATTGTAGGTTTTCAGTACAAAGACGTATATTATGAACTACCGAAAATGGAAAAATCATTTGCTTTAGATTTAAAAGAAAAACTAACCAATATACAATACAAACTAGCTGAAGATACTTTTGGTTGGACCGTTAAGGTTTAGTCAAAAGGCATAAGGGACAAGAAAAAAAGGGATAAGTGAAATTTGATTCACTTATCCCTTTTCTCTTATGTCTTTTTACTTTTTACTTCTCACTCAAAATGATATCAAAATTGGGTTTAAAGTAATTAGGTCCTTTTAATACTTTTCCGTCTTCTCTGTAAATTGGTTTCCCGTCTTCCCCTAATTTACTCATATTACTGCGTTGAATTTCGTCGAAAACTTCTTCAATCTTGTGCTGTAATCCGTGCTCAATAATTGTTCCGCATAAAATATACAACATATCCCCAAGAGCATCCGCAATTTCAACAATATCATTGTTTTGAACTGCTTCCAGGTATTCTTCATTTTCTTCTTTCATTAAATTAAAGCGAAGCATATTTTTATTTTCGCCTAAATCACCTGTGGGTATAATGTTTATCCCTAATCCGAAAGCGCTGTGAAACTCCTTTACAGCCAATATTTGTTTTTGCATTTTTCTTTATTTATTTGGCTCGCAAAATACAATATCAATCAAACAATTCCTTATTTTTACGAAAAAAAATATGTTCAGTCTGGGTCAACTACAATTTGCCGCTTTATTTGCTATCTCCTTTATTATCATTATAATTATATCGTACCGAAAAGATTTAAAACTTCACAAACAATATTACAAAGGAAGTATTTGGATACTGGTTGCTTTTCTACTTTTTATAGGATTGTTATTTGTAATTAAATCATTATTAAAAGAATAATAAAAAAATGACTTTTTTTAACATTTTTTTTTAACTTTACGCAACCTCATTTCGATTTTAACATGAAGATTGCCAAATATATCATTTTGTTACTCCTTCTAATCACTGGAACTGTCTCTGTTTTTGTTGCCACTAAAGACGGTAGTTATTCGATTAAAAAAAATAAAATTATCGATGTTCCGAAAGACATTACCTTCAATTATGTTTCGGATTTGAAAAATTGGGATTCTATAAATCCTTGGAAAAACGAAGTTTTTACCATACAGCAAAATGAAATTCTTGACAACTCAACCATTACCCGCAATCTGTTAATCAACGAGAAGGAAAGCGAAATACAGATGGTTTTTTCGGATACATTAAACAAAAAAACATCTCTGACCTGGATTACTTCAGGAAAAATGGGATTTAGAGAAAAATTATTGGGTCTCATTGGTCGTGGTTCTAAAAATGATTTTGAAAATCGCTTTGATGAAGCTTTAACAGCTATAAACAATACGTTAACACGAGAAATTAATACTTTTTCTGTCAAATTGGACGGTTTTATAAAAAGAGACACTATCTTTTACATTCAAAGACCAATTGCTTCTTCTAAGGAACAAATTCCAAACAAAATCAAATCAAATTTACCTCAGTTAGAACGTATTTTAATTAGCACTGGAACGGCTTCTAACGGAAATCCATTTATTATCTACCATTCAAAAGACACTATCAATAATAAATATGTATATTCTTTGGCTATTCCTGTAAAAGAAAAAATATACACCACTGCAGAAAGCGATATTATTACCGGACAAATTAATCCGTCAAGTACTGTAAAAGCAACACTTACTGGGAATTACAATCACAAACCAGCAGCAGTCAAGCAACTGCACAGCTATATGGAAACCAATCGCTTGGAAGTGAGCGACAGATACAAAGAAATTGAAGTACTTGTAAAAAATGCCGCTACGGATAAATTGGCTTCAAAATGGGTTACTGAAATTTACATTCCGGTACGACCTAAAAAAATAGTGCTAAAGCCGAATCCTGTTAAAAAAGATTCTCTAAGCTCTAGCACTACTAATTTTCCAGAAAAAACTACAACTAACTAATCGTTGTAACTTATTCTTTTAATAAATCACGAATCACTTTTTCGGCGGCATGTAGTCCGAACAAAGCAGGCATCCAGCTGTTTGTTCCGTAAAACGATTTTTTGAAGTTAGAACCATCTGTCTTTTTAATACTGGTATAATCAGGTCTTTCATAGGAATACACTACTTTAACCCCTCTTGAAATTCCTTCTTCTTTCAAACGTTTTCTCACGTTTTTAGCCAACGGACAATATTCGGTTTTACTAATATCTTTTACGCAAACTTTACTGGCTTCAAATTTACCACCAGCTCCCATATTACTGATAATTTTAACTTTTTTGCGTTTGGCTGCTATAATCAAATTCAATTTTGGCGTAACACTATCAATGCAATCCATAACATAATCGTAATCAGTAGTTACAATTTCGCTAGCTCTTTCAGGCGAAAGGAATTCTTGTACGGCAGTCAATTCAATTTCGGGATTAATATCTTTAATACGCTCGGCCATTAATTGCACTTTAGGCAATCCAACAGTTGTATGCAAAGCCGGTAATTGTCTGTTTATATTGGTAATATCTACCACATCTCCATCAACAATAGTCATTTTTCCTACTCCGGCGCGGGCCACAAATTCGGCTGCAAAAGAACCTACTCCACCCATTCCTACGATTAATACATTCGAATTTTTTAATTTTTCCAAACCTTCTGGTTTGAATAATAACTCCGCTCTTTCCTGCCAAACTGCCATCTTCTCTTATTTCAAATTTAAATTGTTTCAAGTTTAAAGTCAAACACCTTAAAAAAATTAGTTGTAACTTGACTTTCAATATCTATTTTTTTTATTTCAGAAGCTTTTTGATACACTTCAAAAATGGTTTCTTCTATGGTATCGGTTTCCAAAAAGAATTTATCATGAGGGACATTTTGAAAAACCGAAGCAAGTTCAGGGTTTCTTAACAAATACTTTCCGAATGACAAATAAAATCCGTTATCTAATAAGGATTGAGCCACTTGGCTGTTTTTGGAAAACCCATGAATAATCATAGGTTCTTCCAAATTCAATCGTTTTTTTATCTCAATTACTTCTTGATAAGCCGAAACGCAGTGCAAAATTACAGGTTTTTTATATTTTTTTGCAAGCATTAACTGTTTTTCAAAAATTTGGGTTTGAATTGCTAACGGAGTTTCAATTCGCTTATCCAATCCACACTCCCCTAAAGCCAAACAATTGGGGTCTAGCAATTTTTCCTCAATAACGGCTAAATCTTCTTCTTCACGTTCTAAATTAATATACCAAGGATGAATTCCGATTGAAAAATATTTGGCAGTGGCATCAAAGTCATTCGGGTATTGATTGACGATTTCCAATACATTTTTTTGATTGGATCCTTTATGGGTATGAATGTTAAACAACATTAGTCGTGAAATTTCTTAACACCCGCTTTTATCTCAATATCTAAATCATTTTCCAGCGGAACAATTGGGCAGGAATAGCGATGATTATAAGCACAATAAGGGTTGTAGGCGCGATTAAAATCAATAATGGCACTCTCTCCTTTTGGAATTCTCATATCGATATATCTTCCCCCAATATAACTTTCCTTACCGCAAGTCAAATCGGAAAAAGGCAAAAACAAATAATCAGCATAGCCATCCTTTTTAATCAGTTCTAAATTTTGGTAGAGATTCAGTTTGAATTCTTTTCCTTCGATTTCAAAAAAAAGAGCTCCATATTTTTTGTATTTTGGTAATCTATCGGTAGAGGTTTTCATTTCAAAGACCTTTTCATTTGTCGATTTTACAAACTTTGCTGTAATTATAAATTTACTATCTATTGGAAAAAAATCTAATGCTTTAAAATTCTTAAAATCTTCCACATTCAAAGGAGATTCATTTTTGTCGGCAAATTCTTTATTCAAATTATCCTGATAATCTTTGGAATTTATGACCGCTTTTTCTTGAGCAACTACAAAGAAACTTAACAAAAAAAGAATGCCCGTTATATATTTTTTCATCTTAATTTTTTCACAAATTTAATTCAAAATCTGATACCCAAAAAGCGCTAATTTAGTAACTTTGGGTTTTTACCATTTTCCATGCTACAAAACGCCTTCCTCCGCTACATTAATAATTTTAAAGGTTTTTCTAAAGAAATATGGATTCTGACCCTGATGACGTTTATAAACCGTGCAGGAACTATGGTTTTACCTTTTCTATCTAAATATTTATACGAAGACCTGCATTTTGATTATGACAAGATTGGATGGGTAATGTTTTTTTTCGGAATTGGGTCAATGATAGGTTCTTGGTTAGGTGGAAAACTATCTGATAAAATTGGATTTTATAAAATCATGATTTTTAGTTTACTTACAAGTGGTCTTTCTTTTTTTATACTGCAATACATCACAAGTTATATAGGATTTTGTATAGGCATATTTCTCATTATGTGCATAGCTGATATGTTTCGTCCTGCCATGTTTGTTTCACTAGGAGCTTATGCAAAAAAAGAAAATAGAACACGAGCACTAACATTAGTGCGTTTAGCTATTAATCTCGGCTTTGCCGCCGGTCCAGCAATGGGAGGCTTAATAATTATGAACATTGGTTACAAAGGATTGTTTTGGGTTGATGGAGCTACTTGTATTTTTGCCATTTTAATCTTTTGGTATTTTGTGAAAGAGAAAAAACATTCAAAATTTACAGATAAGGAACATCCTGGTGATGTTTTAACCCATTCAGTATTCAAAGACAAAGTTTTTTGGGTATTTCTTACTTCCTGTACGATTACTGGAATTTTGTTTTTTCAGTTATTCACCACTTTACCTCTTTACCATAAAATTCAGTTTAATTTGACCGAATTTCAAACTGGTTTATTAATAATGATGAACGGACTACTAATTTTTTTCTTGGAAATGCCTATTGTAAGTTATGTAGAGCGAAAACAAATCACCAAATTAAAAGTAGTAATTCTAGGCACTATATGTATGTCTATAAGTTTGTATCTTATGTTAATTGAACAATGGGCAGGAATTTTGATAATTATGATGCTCTTTATGACATTCGGAGAAATGTTTGCTTTCCCTTTTTCAAATTCTATTGCCATGAGTAGAGCACCAAAAGGACACGAAGGCAGATATATGGCTATTTTTACTATGAGTTATAGTTTGGCTCATATTTTAAGTGGTAAAGTTGGTTTTAGCATTGTTGATTATTATCATAATGACTACCAACCCAATTGGTTTTTTATGGGAACACTTGGTCTAATTGGTGTTTTCTTTGGAGTTTGGACTTATAATCTAGCACAAAAAGAAAAACAAACCATTCACCAATAACCACTTACCTTTTCATTTTCTTAAAATCAACTTAAAAAATAGTTAAATAACTATAAAAATAGTTTTGTAACTAAAAATATAGTTGTATGTTTGGTACATCAAAATATCAAACATGCAAAAGTTAACCAACAAAGAAGAAGAAATCATGCATATTTTATGGAAGCTTAAAAAAGCTTTTGTAAAAGAGGTCATGGCAGAAATTACCGACGAACAACCACATTATAATACCCTTTCTACCATTATTAGAAATTTAGAAGAAAAAGGATTTGTTTCTCACAATGCCTTCGGGAACACGCACCAGTATTTTCCTGTAGTTAAAATGGAAGACTATCGTAAAAAATTCATGAATACGGCTATTGACAATTATTTTAATAGTTCGTACAAAAATCTGGTTTCTTTTTTTGCTGAAGAAGATAAAATTTCAGCGGATGAATTACGAGAAATTTTAGAACTAATAGAGAACAAAAAGTAGCATGGAAACGCTTTTCATATATCTGCTAAAGGCCAGTATATTACTTACAGTATACTTTCTGGCATACCATTTTTTACTGAGAAAAGAAACCTTTTTTACAACCAACCGATGGTTTTTATTGGCTGGAATGTTAACTTCAGTAATCATGCCATTACTGTTTATTAAAAAAATAATATTAGTAGAGAAACCAAAGCTAACACCCAATGAATTAGCCTCCTTTTCTGGAAACACCACTAACTACCAAGCTCCTATTCAGGAAATAACTTCGATTGATTGGTTTCAGATAACAGCCATCGGCTATACAATTATTGTCGTTCTTTTATTTATCAAAATTCTAACACACCTAGCCTCTCTTTTTAAGTTACTGCATAAAAAAGAAGTCATAAAAAAAGACCAATTCTCATTAGTAGATTTAAATGAAGACATTGCTCCTTTTTCTTTTTTTAATTATATCGTTTACAACTCAAGTTATTATACAAACGATGAATTGCATAGTATTTTATTACATGAAAAAATTCATAGCCAGGAAAAACATTCCATCGATGTCATGTTGGCTAAATTATTCTGTATTATTTTCTGGTTCAATCCCTTTATGTGGCTGTATAAAAAAGCCATTACCCAAAACTTAGAATATATTGCCGATCAAAAAGCAATACAGCATATAGAAGACAAAAAAGTGTATCAAAAAGCACTTTTAAAAGTAGTTACTCATCAAAACTGCTTACCTATTACCAATCATTTTTATCAATCATTAATCAAAAAACGAATTGTTATGTTAAACAAAAATCAATCAAAAAAATTAAATTCATGGAAATATGCCATGATACTTCCGGCCTTAGTAGCCTTTGTTATTCTTTTTCAAGTAAAACTCATTGCGCAGGAAAAAGAAACTTTACGTCCTAATGGCTCAACCAATTCTTCAGCTACACAAAATGTAACAGAAATGGTTTGGACAAAAGACAGTTCGGATGAAGAATTAAAAAGAGATATTGAATTTATGAAAAAAGAAGGTATTGAGGTCACGTTTTCTAAACTCAAAAGAAACAACAAAGGCGAAATCACTGCAATTAAGGTTGAATTTAAAGACAAAAAAGGCAAAACCGGAATTAATTATGTAATGAGCGATGAGCCAATAAAACCAATCTACTTGAGAAAATCAAATGGACATATTGGGTTTGGCAGTTCAAGCAAATCAGGAATCACAGCCATTCCGAAAATGAAAGACAATCACAATGAGCAAGAGTACAGTTTTTCATTTGCAGAAGAGGATGAAATCCCTTCTATTGCCCCTATTGCAGACCTTGAAATTCCAGAACCGCCAATTCCTCCGGTATATCCTTATAACAATATAATGGATGCGCCAAATGCTCCTGAACTATCGCGGTTTCCAAATGCACCAAGCCTTCCATCAGACATACACAACAAAAAATCGATGGCAACATTCGAGAAAGAAATGATTGTTTTTGAAAAAAAAATGAAAAATATCGAAAAAGAGTTTGAAGCAAAAATGGAAGTTTTCGAAAAAGAAATGAATGAAAACGATCCGAAAATGAAAAAGTTCGAAAAGGAAATGGCCAAATTTGAAGCTGATATGGAAAAATATCAAGAACGCTATCATGAGCAATTTGAAAATCGTCGTGAAATTGAAATAGAAAAAAGAGCCGCCGCAAGAGAAGCTCGTACCGAAGCACTACAAGAAGCTGCAGAAGCTAAACAAGAAGCGGGTCATGCCCGAAAAGAAGCCATGAAAGTCCGTGAAGAAGCGATTAAAGAGACTGTTAAAACTCGTAAATAAAAAAATGAATTCTCTCCTAGTCAAAGGCTATTGGAGAAAGCTATAAATCAAGAAGACTATCACAAAATATGATAGTCTTTTTTTTTTATATTTGCACAAATAAAAGTATCATGTACAAAGTTTTAGCCCAAATCAACCGACTTATTTTACCTAGTTTTTCCAAACAACGATTGGATTTAGCGAAAGCCAAAAAATGGCAAATGGCAATAATTGGTTATCGCTATTATGTAACAACAAGAGCGTTGTCTAATAAGTAATTGCTGCATAAATTTCATTTTCTTTAATCTTTTCCCTGCCATTTAAAAAAGACAATTCCATCAAAAAATTGCACTGAACAATTTCTCCACCCAATTTTTCAACCAATTCACAAACAGCTTTTGCGGTACCTCCTGTTGCTAACACATCATCGTGAATTAATATTTTATCTCCTTTTTGAATAGCGTCAATATGCATTTCAAGCATGTCTTTACCATATTCTAACTCATAACTGGCAGAAATAGTTTGATAGGGTAATTTATTAGGCTTTCTAACCGGGATAAATCCAACATTCAGTTTCTGTGCTAATAAAATGCCGAAGAAAAAACCTCTAGATTCTACTCCTACCACTTTATCAATTTGTTTATCCTTTAGTTGCGAAACCAAATTTTCAAGCATTTTACCTCTAGCGGTGGCATCTAATAGTAGTGGTGTAATGTCTTTAAACAAAATTCCTTCCTTCGGAAAGTCCTGAATATCACGGAAATATTTTTCTAAACTCATATTTTTTTAGTTTTCTATAAATTTTGATTTGCAAGTTACACATTTTTGCCTATATTTGCACCCGCAAAGAAGTTCTCTGGACGCCTATTAAAAACGTACAGCGAATTGCAAAAAGGCCTCGTGGCGCAACTGAATAGCGCATCTGATTACGGCTCAGAAGGTTACTGGTTTGAATCCAGTCGAGGTCACAAAAAGCTCACCATTTGGTGGGCTTTTTTATTTAAACTCCCTATCGCCTATTTTTCTGATTTTTAGTTATATTTGTCTTTAAAAACAATTTTTAGGTGAATTTTGAAAAGAAAATAGGAACTGTCATCAGTTGGTTTTTATCCCGTCCCAAAAGCTCCGGATTCATTGTTTTTACTGTTTTCTTTATAGTATTAGGTATTAGTATTTTTTTTAAATATCAAATAAACAAAGAAAATAAGAATCACGAAATGGAAAACATCCTTAACGTGGTTAAAAAAAATATTGAGCAAAATCTCAAAAATAATTACGCCGCAGTAATTACTCTCGCCTTAACAATTGACGATTCTGGACAACCCAAAAATTTTGAAAAAGTTGCCGAAAAACTAGTTCGCACTTACGACAATATTGATGCTGTGCAATTGGTTCCTAACGGAATTATAAAATATACCTACCCACTAAAAGGAAATGAAGCCGCTACTAATCTTGACATCCTACACCATCCGCTACATCGAAAAGCAGCTTTAAAGGCCATAAACACAAAAGCTATTTATTTTTCGGGTCCTGTAGAGTTAAAGCAAGGCGGTTTGGGAGTTGTGGGACGTTTACCTATCTTTAAAAAGGGGAAATTTTGGGGATTTTCGGCTGTAATAGTAAAATTTGATAAATTCATTAAATCGACCGGAATTAGTACTTTCAAAAGCAATGAATACTATTTCCAATTATCCAAAATCAATCCATTAACGAACCAGAAAGATTTTTTCCTAAAAGAAGATTCTAATTTTGCAGGTAAAAAATATATTGCAGTACAAATTCCCGAAGGAGATTGGGAATTGTATATCATTTCAAAAAACAACACCAACCTAATAGAGTTAATCCTATTATTATTGTTTTCATTTTGTCTTAGCTTATTGTCGGGGTTGTTTACTACAACACTTTTAAAAAGACCCTCTGAATTACAAAAATTAGTCCAAAAGCAAACCCAGAAAATTTCCGAAAGTGAATTCTTGTTTAAGTCTATTTTTGAGCACGCTGGCTTAGGAATCATACATACCAATTCAAAAAATGGCGCTTTCATTGAAGTGAACGACAAATTTTGTGAATTAATAGGATACAGTCAAGATGAAATCAAGAAAATGAATTTCATGATGATTACCCATCCTGACGATTTAGAGGATGATTCAGAAAATATGGAAAAACTTCGTAAAGGAGAAATTGACCAGTTTTCGATGGAAAAACGTTATTTTCACAAAAATGGAGCTATTATATGGGCCCGAATTACCATTTCGCCCCTATGGAAGACAAATGAAAATTCAAGCAGTCACATTGCCATCATTGAAGATATCTCGAGAAGGAAAGAGACCGAAAAAGAAATTTTAGAATCCAAACAAAAAATCAACGACATTATAGACAGTATAGATGGGGTAGTTTGGGAAGGAAGCACAAAAGAACCAGGCGTAAACTTTGTCAGCAAAAAATCGGAAGAAATTTTAGGCTACACCCCAGAAGAATGGATTGCTGATAAATTATTTTGGCAAAAAATTATACACCCCGAAGACCGTGACTGGGTGATTGAATACAGTGATAGATGTGCGCACGACCAAACTCCTTTCGATTTTGAATACCGAATGATTACAAAAAGCGGAAATGTAATCTGGGTACGAGATATTGTGAGTGTCTATCATAATGAAAAAAACACCACACGATTTAGAGGAATTTTAATTGATATTACGCGTTCTAAACAATTTGAAATCGATTTGAATAATTCGTTACAATTGGTTACCGAACAAAACAAACGATTGCTAAACTTCTCTCATATTGTTTCACACAACCTAAGGTCACACACAAGTAATATTGAATCTTTGATTAATTTAATCGAAATTAGCGAAGACGAAAACGAAAGAAACGAAATGTTAAACTTATTAAAATCAGTTTCAGAAACGTTGAGTCAAACCATGAATAATCTTAATGAAGTCGTGTCTATTCAAACCAATATCAATCCGGTAGTAGAACAATTAAACCTTAACAAATACATTTCCAAAACAATTGAAGTGCTTCATAATCAAATTATTAAAAATGAAGCAGTGATAGAAAATACGGTTTCCGACAAGACCAATATCTATTTCAATCCGGCTTATTTGGAAAGTGTTTTACTTAATTTTATTTCAAATTCTATCCGGTACCGACATCCGGATAAAAAACCCCAAATAAAATTACGTTCTTATGTCGAAAACAATTATATTGTGCTGGAAATTTCAGATAATGGTATTGGGATCGATTTGAAAAAGAACGGAAAAAAACTATTTGGTTTGTACAAAACTTTTACCAATAATATAGAATCACGGGGTATTGGTCTCTTTATTACCAAAAATCAAGTGGACGCCATGAAGGGAAAAATTAAAGTCGAAAGTTCATTAAACCAAGGGACAACATTTAAAATATATTTTAACAATGCCGCTAAAGAGAATTTACATAATTGATGATGACCCAATTTACAAGTTAGTAACCCAAAAACTAATTGAAAAAACCAAACTTTTTAGCGAAACCAAAGAATTCAAAAACGGAAATGAAGCTATAAATTATTTTGAAGCGACAACCGATTTACCTGATATTCTACTACTCGATATAGAAATGCCCGAAATGGATGGTTGGGAATTCCTGGATGCCTTCTGTAAATTAGAGAAGAAAATTAATAAAGAGAGTACCGTTTATATTGCCAGCTCCTCTATTGCTCTCGAAGACAAATTGAAAGCTCAAAAATACAAATGCGTCAAAGATTTTTTGAGCAAACCTATTAATTTAGACAAATTGCAAAAAATAGCTGAATAAGATTACGCTATATTTGCACCAAATTTTTTTAACATGAGTGCCCAATTTTTCTACGATAAACAATACAATCAAATTACTTTTTCAAAATACGAATTAACCAATAACGAGTACGAAAACTGTATTTTTAATCATTGTGATTTTACCGAGGCTAATTTTACCGGCGCTATATTTGTCGATTGCACTTTCCAACACTGCAATTTCAAAGAAGCTAAAATTGGCCATGTAGGCTTACGCCAAGTTCAATTTATGGATTCCGATTTTACGGGCGTTAACTTTGCCATGACCGATCAAGTGATTTACGAATTTCATTTCACCAATTGCTTATTAGATTATGCCATGTTTTACAAACTAAAACTCAAGGGCATGCAGTTTACCAATTGCAGCATGGTTTCGGTCGATTTTATGGAAAGCGATTTAACCGAAGCACTATTTGACAACTGCAATTTGCGTTTGGCTGTTTTCTCGGACACCAACTTAACAAAAGCCGATTTTTACAGCAGCCAGAATTTCTCGATTCATCCCACAAAAAATAAAGTTAAAAAAGCGATTTTCTCAAATGAAAATGTCAAAGGTTTATTAGACCATTTCGAGGTGATAATTAAATAATATTTACTTGTTAAAACTATAAGGCTTTGTGAATAAGTAATTTCATGAGGTCTTTTTTTTGTATTTTTGAGATACTCATTAATGATGATCTATGCAGTAAATTTTATTGTGTTGATACGTATATTTGTGAGTTAACTGCAAGCTCCAGTTTGCGTAATAGAAACTTGAAATTATAAATTCAATAAATATGAAAATAGAAAAAAACGTTTTAAAAGTATTGACTCTAGTGTTTTTAAGTTTAATTTCATGTAATAAAAAGAATGAAATTATAGAGAATGAGAACAATCCCAAAAATCTAATTGTTCTTGTTGAATATAAGACACAACCATCTAAAAGTGCTGATGCAATCGCTAGCTTAACTGAACTGATAGAAAATGTGAAACTTGAACCAAACTTTGTAAATATCAAACTTCATGTTGATTCTAAAGATGAATCTAGAATTTTGCTTTACGAAGAATGGAGCGATGAAACTTACTATAACTCCACTCACATGAAAACTCCACATTTACAAAAATTTATAGGAGATTCTAGAACATTTTTGGCTGGTCCACCAGAAATTTCACAATGGAAAATTGAAAAAGAGTTTAAAAAATAAAATGCCAGCAGTTAACAGCGGTTTCATGAAATTGGGGTTTTAAGGCTAAATTTAAAGGCAATTTTATATATTTGACTTAGTGATAAACAAACTAAAGGAACAAAAAATTCCCACCTCTACAAAGCAGTCGGGACGTTAAAAACAAATACTTTTTTCGGTCAAAAAATGCCCAACCTTATCCAATACGCCTTCACCGCAAAAATCTGGCAATACGAAGGGCCTAACAGTTGGTATTTTGTATCCTTACCACAGGAGGTTTCAAAAGAAATACGGGACAACCTAAAATGGCAGGAAGAAGGTTGGGGACGATTAAAAGCGACGGCAAAAATTGGGACGCACGAATGGAAAACTGCCATCTGGTTTGACACCAAACAAAACACCTATCTCCTACCCTTAAAAGCGACTGTACGTGCCAAATGCAAACTAGAGAAAGAACAAGTGGTTGATGTGAGTGTGTTTGTTTAGGAGTTTTAAACAGTGATTTACCCCTGACAGGTTTTGAAAAACCTGTCAGGGGTAAATCAACTAATAATCTTGCCATCCTCCATAGTCACAATACGATGGGTTCTATTGGCAAAATCGGGGTCATGGGTAACGATTAACAACGTTTGATTGTGTTCTTTTGTCAGTTCATTAAAAATATCAAAAACCAAATCACTATTTTTTTTATCCAAATTTCCCGTAGGTTCATCACCCATGATAATTATTGGATTGTTAATTAAGGCACGGGCAATAGCCACCCGTTGTTTTTGCCCACCACTCAACTGATTGGGCATTTTAAGCGCCTGATCCTGCATATCGAGTGTGCGCAAATGTTCGATGGCATTGTGTTCAATTTCCTCTTCACTGAATTGGCCTAATTTTAGTCCGGGAAGCATGACATTGCGCAATACATTAAACTCATTGAGCAAATAATGAAACTGAAATACAAATCCGATTTGGGCATTTCGAATTAGAGCCAGTTCTTTATCGGTTTTACCGGTAATAAGTTGCTCGTCCATAAAAATTTGCCCCTCATAATCGGTATCCATCGTAGAAAGCAAATACAACAACGTTGATTTTCCGCAACCTGATTTTCCTACAATCGATACAAATTCGCCGTGTTCTACTTGCAGGTCAATTTCTTTAAGCACCTGCATGCGCACAGGATCATTAAAGTATTTGGTCAATTTTTGGGTTTCTAAAACGATATTGCTCATTATTTTCCTCTAATTATTTCGACTGGGTCCACTTTACTGGCTTTTAAGGCCGGGAACAATCCGGCAATAAATGTGGTGATCAACGCAAATGTAATTCCGATTCCGTAAAACATCGGATTGTAATTGATTGGAAATGTTTTTACCGTTGGCAAGGCAGCTGTATTAAACGGAATCATATCGATGATACTGGAAAAAACAAATCCAAACAATAACCCCAAAACACCACCACAAATTCCAATAACCATCGACAACGACATAAAAATCCATTTGACATCACTGCCTGAAAATCCGGTGGCTTTCAAAATGGCAATACTATCCATTTTTTCAAAAATCATCATATTCAGAATGTTGTAAATTCCAAATCCGGCTACAATGAGTAATACAATTCCAACGGCATAGGAAATAATGCTTCGTATAGTCGTTCCAGTTTCAAATTGCGAATTGGTGGTTTGATAATCAATCGTGTCTACATGGTACCGATTTCGATATTCTTTTGCCAAAGCCGGAGCCAATGTAATATCGTGTACTTTTACCTGTAAATCGGTGATATAACTTTTAGGGGCTCCCAATAGTTTTTGAGCCATCGATAATGAAGTATAACTGGTAATATCATCTATTTCGGCAATGCCTATTTGAATAATCCCCACAATTTTCATAGATGCCAAACTTCCTTTAGGAGTCGTAATTTTAATAATATCACCTTTATTAAGCAACATTTTGGTAGAAAGCCCTTTACCAATAATAATACTATTATTTTGTTGAAGATCCTCAATTTTACCATCGACCATATAATCGTTTAGGGTAAACAACTTTTGCTCTGTCAACACTTCAATACCATTTACTACACCCGATATTTCAATAGTTCCCGAATTAAAAAACACCGGAGTAGTAATTTTTGGTGCCACATCAATAACGCGTTGGTCTAGCTTCAAACTCTGAATGATTGACTTGGCATTGTAAATCGATTTTCCACGGTCTTTGGGTTTGATCGAATGGATGAAATTCACCTCATTTTTATGTTCTTTTGACAGGTTTATGGGTTGATTTTCGGATGGTTTTATCTCATTATATAATCGAACATGTGGCGTTCTATTGATGATTAACCCATCCAGTAAATCGTTCATTCCGTACATAAAACTCACCAAAGTAATGAACATAGCAATACCAAAAGTTACTCCTGCGCCGGCAATAATGGTTTGCTTAAGTCGGGAGCGCATTAAATGCACCGCTATAGAAAATAATAATTTATAATTCATTATTTGGGTAAGTAAATCGTTTCGGTAGCTTCTAATCCGCTTACAACTTCCACATTTTGGTAATCGCTTAATCCTACTTGTATTTTACGTTTCTCGTCTTCATTGACCAAAACATATTCGTCATCGATCAAATAATTACGCGGAATAACCAATACCTTTTTTTTTGTATTGATAATGATGTTGGCTTCTGCGGTCAGATTAGGATATAATTTTGGTGGTGGCTTTACAAAATGCGCTTCGATTTTGAATGTACGGGAACGAACATCCATAATGGGATAAATTTTATCGACCGTAGCATCAAAAACTTGGTCTTTGTAGCTGTCCATTGTCACTAAAATATTTTGTCCGGCTTGCACACGAACCATATCGTTTTCGTCTACATCCAATTCTAGGACATACGAATTCTTCTTTCCAATAATTGCCAGAGGGGTTTGAGGAGAAATCAGGGTTCCTTCTTTTACCAAGACATCAAACAATTCGCCCGAAAAAGCACTTTTTACGGTAAAGTCACTTTGTGCTTTTTGGCTGATTTTTAGATTGATGTTACTACGGCTTTGTTCGTTTTGCAATTGAATTTTGAGTTGTGACAGTTGCTTTAATGCCGAATTATAGGTCGATTTTGAATTTTTATAGGCCAACTCCGCCTTTTCAAAATCCACTTCCGAAATAGCGTTGTATTCTTTTACATTTTTACTTCGTTTATAAATAGATTCATCCAGAGCCAACTTATCCTTGGCCGATTGCACTTTTAGCTCCATTTCGGCAATTTTATCGCGGATAAGTTGATTGCTGTTGTTGCTTAATTCATACGCCAATCGGGCATTATCTGTATTAAGCTGGGCTTTTTCGCTTTCAATGAGGAATAAGGATTGTCCTTTTACAATGTCCTGCCCCACATTGACCTTTATTTTTTGCAAAAAACCATTCACTGTCGAAAATACCGTGTATTGGTTTTCGGCTTTTATAACTCCCGAGGCATAAACGCTTTCGGTTACGGATCCGGTTTTGGGTTGGATGCTATCGTCACTTTCATTTTTACAAGAAAATATAACACTACAAACAATCGAAAAAATCAAGAAAAGGCTCTTATTCATCGTAAAATACAAAAAAAATTAAAGTAGTTAAATTTACACATAAATAAGAGTAGTTCTGCTGATTTTTATCATATGAACACAATTATAAAAAAAACGACTTCATTTTTAGTAGTTTTTTTGTAAATTTATGCTAATCATTTACTTGATAAACAGCTGTTTAAAGAAATATCATCGCAACTATATTCTCAAATTTAGTCTTCATGGAATCCAGAGACCATGTAAAAAAACGGGGCAAAACCGAAAAGCCTTACGAGTAGGAATTTAAAGTTTTTATCATGCCTAAATATGTTATTGAAAGAGAAATTCCCGGTGCCGGTAGTTTAACTCCAGAGCAGTTGCAAGGAATTTCACAGACTTCATGTGGGGTTTTAAATGAATTAGGGCCCAAAATTCAATGGGTTCACAGTTATGTTACCGGGAATAAAATTTATTGCATCTACAATGCACCTAATGAGGAAATGGTGCGGGAGCATGCTCAAAAAGGTGGTTTCCCTGCCAATAGCATTAGCGAAGTAGCCGCCATCATTGATCCCGTTACTGCCGAATAAAAAAATCCCATCTGATAGCAGATGGGATTTTTAATTTGAATATTTTTAGATTCTTATTTCAAACTCATCAAGCTTTACTAAATAGTAGCTTTTTTCTGTCAATATTTATTAAGATTTATAATTAGACATCTAAAAAGAATACTTACTTTTGGTTGCAATTTTCATCTAAATTAAACCTAAAGTATGAATAAAAAATTACTCTCAATCATTGTATTTATTATAATTGTTTGTCAAATCAAGGCTCAGGAAAATAAATTTTGGACACTTCACGAGAAAGGAAATAGTAAAATCATTACTGCCAAAAATGCTGAAAGAGCCTCTTTTCCAGAAAAATTTGACTTATTTGATTTGAATATTACACCATTAAAAGAGCGTTTATTTACCGCTAAAAACAGAATGGTTACAACACAAGGAGTAATTATTACTTTACCAAATGCTAAAGGACAATTGGAAGAATTTGAAATGTTTGAAGCCTCAAATTTTGAACCAGATTTACAAGCATTATATCCGGATATTCGTTCTTATGTTGGAAAAGGTATTACAGACAAAGAAGCACAATTGCGTTTGAGTATTTCTCCTGAAGAAATTCAAACCATGGTTTTTAGAACCGGAGAGGAAACTGAATTCGTAGAGCCCTATTCACAAGATAAAAAAGTCTATGCTGTTTTTACTTCATCCAGAACAAAAGGTTCACTGCCTCCTGTTTGCACAACTGAAGAGATAAAAACAGCTCAAAATATTTTACCCAACAGTACTACTGCCAGATCTAGCTCCGGGCAATTATTAACCTTCAGAATAGCACTAACATGTAATGGAGAGTATGCAAATTACTTTGGAGCCACAAATTCTTCACAGTCAGGATTAGTAATAGCAGCATTTAACAACACGTTAACCCGTTGCAATGGGGTCTTTGAAAAAGATTTTGCCATTCATCTTAACCTTATCGCTAACACTACTTCAGTTATTTTTTACAATCCTTATGCAGATCCTTATTCTGATCCATACACAGCAGTATCAAATTGGAATGAAGAAGCACAAAATACATTAACAACCTATATTGGTAATGCAAACTATGATATTGGCGATATGCTTGGAGGTGTTTTTGGAAATATTAATGCAGGTTGTATAGGATGTATCTGTGTTAATCATACTTTTGGAGGCTCTTTAGCAAAAGGAGGAGCTGTTATGTCTCCAGAAAACAATATTCCGGAAGGTTTTAATTTTGACATAGACTATGTAGCTCATGAAATGGGACATCAATTAGGAGCGTATCATACTTATTCAATGACAAATGAAGGTTTTGGCTACGGGGTTGAACCTGGATCAGGCTCTACAATAATGGGTTATGCAGGAGTTACCAATCAAGATATACAGCTTCACTCTGATTCTTATTTTCATGGTTTAAATATTCAGCAGGTACAAGCCAATATGGCAACAAAAACCTGTCAAACTATTACTCCAATTTCTCAAGGATTTCCAACCGTTTTTGCTGGCAATAATTACGATATTCCTGCTAACACACCATTTTCGTTAACTGGTTCAGCTACGAGTTCAGGTGGAGGCATATTAACCTATTGCTGGGAACAAATGGATAGTGGTACAGGAACTACAACAGGCGTTAACAGCGGCGCTTCAACAACAAAAACTGTAGGGCCAAATTTCAGATCGTATCCCCCTTCAGCCTCTCCTACCCGATACTTCCCTAACTTGGATACACTTGCTGCAGGCTCTCAAATAACACAAGGTCTTGAAATTCCAGTAGAAGCATTATGCGCTGTAGATAGAACCTATAATTTTAGATTAACCGTTCGTGATAATTCTGCTAGTCTTAGAAATAGTTCGGCTGTAGCTTCAGGTCAAACCAGCTATGGTGATGTCGTGATTACCGCAAAAGCTGCCATAGGACCATTCGACATAACTTCTCAAGCGACAAATGGCATCAATTGGGCGAATGGAGCTTCAGAAAACATTACCTGGACCGTTAACAATACCAATACTCTTTCTGGAGCAAGTAATGTTGACATTCTTTTATCTACAGATGGTGGGCAAACTTATCCTATCGTTTTATCTGACAACACTCCTAACGATGGTTCAGAAAATATTTTGGTTCCAAATGTTACAGCATCAAATTGTCGAGTAATGGTAAAACCAACCGGGAATGTCTTTTTCGATATTAACTCAAAAGTATTTTCAATTGGGACATTAGGATTATCTGAAATAGAATTTAAAGATTTTTCATTGTTCCCAAATCCAAATAATGGATACTTTACCATTAAATTCATCACTAAATCAAGTACCGATATTAAAGTTGATATTCATGATATAAGAGGAAGACAAGTCTTCCAGAAGCATTTTTCAAATACTGGAGATTTTAATCAAGATATCTATCTAAATGAAATCCAATCCGGAATATATTTTGCAACCATTTTTGATGGTTCAAATAAAATTGTAAAACGCATTGTTATTGAATAAGTAAACTTGTTGATATAAAAAATCCCATCTGCACTAGATGGGATTTTTATTTTTAACCAATTAAAATCTTATTTCAAGCTTACCAAACTTTGCTCAAGAGTCTCAATTTTAGCCAAAGCATCAGCTTCTTTTTTACGCTCGTTCGCGATAACTTGTTCTGGTGCACCAGCCACAAATTTTTCGTTCAATAATTTTCCTTGTACCGATTTTAGGAAACCTTTGGTATAATTCAATTCTTCTGTCAATTTCGCGATTTCCGCATCGATATCGATATTACCGGTAATTGGAATAAAATATTCGTTTGATTTTACTCTGTAAGACAAAGCACCATCTACTTTTTCAGAAACATATTCTAAAGCAGAAACATTTCCAAGTTTAGTAATGATACAATCAAAATAAGTCGAAGCTTTTTCGGCATTGACTACTTTTAATTCGATAGTATCTTTAAATGGAATGTTCTTGTCTTTTCTGATGGTTCTTATTCCTGAAATGACTTCGGTAGCAAAATCAAAATCAGCAATTAATTGCTCATTTACAGCGGTCATTTTAGGCCATTCTGCAATAATCAAAGCTTGTTCTGGAGTTCTGTCAGCAATATACTGCCAAATTTCCTCGGTTAAGAACGGCATAAACGGATGTAACAATTTCAAGTTAGCCTCTAACATTTCAATCGCTTTATTGAATGTTG
>Ga0114982_1000534_pt1 | contig 20426 bp, 18 predicted proteins | sample Shrwel_input2_FT_FD_87183 | JGI IMG/M metagenome (GOLD analysis project Ga0114982, IMG submission 87183) | Subsurface microbial communities from deep shales in Ohio, USA - Utica-3 well 1 S input2 FT | ecosystem: Environmental > Aquatic > Deep subsurface > Shale gas/oil reservoir > Produced... | reverse complement strand
TGTTTTTTCTACAAGGCTTTTTTGTTTTGGCGGCGGCAAAGCCGCCGCCAAAACAAAAAAGCTTACAGCATTGGATGCCTCTCAAACTCTTTTTCTCGATCAAACAAATATCGATAAGTTGCCAGTTTCCTCGTAACTTCGGTTTCAAGATGTTTTGCAAGACCCAGCATTTTTGGATTAAAATCACCAATCCACTGCATTTCAAAATCTATAAATTCTGTAGCAACTCTGAAATGATTGGCTGCTTCTACGATGAGATAGCCTTCTACACCTTTGTTTTGCCATTCTGGGAGTACACCAAAAATAAGTCCGACAAACTTTGTATTGGTTTTGGTGGCTTTGTAGTATAAAAATTTGAGCTTATCAAAAAATCCAAATTTCCCATTTAGATATTTAAACCATTGGTTAAGATCCGGAATGTTAATCCACATAGCAATCGGATTTCCATTTTCATAGGCAAACCATGCAATGTGTTCATTCATAACAGGTTTCATGCTGTTGAAAAGTTTTTTAACATCATCGAGTGACATCTGTTTTCCACCGCCGTGACTTTCCCATGATTTATTGTAAATAATATAGAAGTCTTCAGCAAACTTATTAATGTTAGATTTCGTTACAGGTTTTGCAGAAAAACTTTCGTTCTTAGAATGTTTAGCGTGCATAATGTTAAAAATTCTTGAAGTGGGAGCATGAGCTTTCCTACTAAAGCACAACTGGTTATAATAAATTTGAAAACCATAATTTTCAAAAAGATCTTTATAATATGAGAAATTGTAATTCATTCCATAGAGAGGTTCCGAAAAACCCTCAATAAGAACACCCCAAAATTTATCTCTTTCTCCGAAATTTATAGATCCATCCATTGCTTCCATACTTCTTTCCTGAAGCCATTTTTTACAATGATCGAAAATAAAATCAGCAGTTTCCTGATCATTAATACAATCGAAAAAACCAATTCCGCCTGTCGGTTGTTTTTGTAAATATTTATGGTTGACAAAGACAGCGACTTTCCCGACAGTTTTCCCAGTTCTATCGATAAAAAGATAACGCTTGCATTCTCCATGCTCAAAGAATTTATTCTTATGAACATCAAAAACATGCTCAATATCTTTATCAAGAGGTCTTATGTAGGATTTGTCATTTTTGTAAAGTCTTGCGGGAAACTCCAAAAACTCTTTTTTTTGATGATTATTAAGTACTTCTTGAGCGGTGATCATAATTTTCAGACGAATTAGTGAGAATGGGAATTCAAATTTGCGCTAAATTAAAATATAGAATTAATTTTATCCGTATTTTTGTTGCAAAATAATTAAAAATGGTTGATTTTACCGATAACGATGATGATATTTTCACAGGAAAAGAGCATACGCCGATTCGTGAAAATGCTTTTGAGAAATCGCCACAAGAGAAAATAGAAAAAATTACCGAACTTTTTGGAGAAATCATGGAAACTCTCGGTCTGGATATGACAGACGATTCTTTGAAAGATTCTCCAAAACGAGTTGCCAAAATGTATGTGAATGAAATTTTTGGCGGACTTCTTCCGGAAAATAAACCTGGAATTTCTACATTTTCAAATAAATATAAATACCGCCAAATGTTGGTGGAAAAAGATATTACAGTATATTCGTTCTGTGAACACCATTTTTTACCGATTATCGGTAGAGCGCATGTCGCTTATATTTCAAATGGAGATGTAATAGGGCTTTCAAAAATCAATAGAATTGTAGATTATTATGCGAAAAGACCGCAGGTTCAGGAGAGATTAACGATGCAGATTGTGGATGCTTTGAAAGAAGCTTTAGGAACGAAAGATGTTGCCTGTATCATCGATGCAAAACATCTTTGTGTAAATTGCAGAGGAATAAAGGATACTGCAAGTTCTACCATTACAGCAGAATTGAGTGGTATTTTCAGAACCAATCCTATTACAAGACAAGAGTTTTTGCATTATGTGGGAAGTCATGCAAAACTGGATTATTAGATAAATGAAAAATGAACAGATTTTCATTTTTATTTAGACGAAATAATTTAATATTTGTTCTAATTTTATTGGTATCTGTTTCTTGCAGAAAAGAGAAGAACAAAATACCAACTTGTATGGAAGCCCGTGAGCTTGCAAAATCAGATTTCGAAAACCAGAAATATGTTTTTTACGAGTATCAATATTTGAATGATGATAAGTCTAAAAATATTGATTTTGTTAATATTTTGAAACAAAAGAATATTAAAGTTATATTTAAGACAAAATATCCTGTTTCTTGTTTGCCTGATGAGCGAGATAAACTTGAAGAAAGCAAAATTTGCTATCAAACACAGATTAACAACAGTATTACGGCTAAGTTTGGGCAAGGTTTTTTGGATAGTGCAAGAGCTGGAATACAAAAGAATGTTCATTTTAAATTAAAAAAGTAATCAGAAAAATGATAAAATTTAAAAAAGTTTCGGATAAAATTTTTATTACAACTATTATTTGTTGTGTAGGATTTCTCTTGAATTAATTTAAAATCATTTATCAATCATCAAATATCATTTATAAATAAATGCAACTAAAAATATACAATTCTCTTGCGGGAGAAAAACAGATATTCAAACCAATCTTAGAAGGAAATGTAGGGATGTACGTTTGTGGACCCACAGTTTATAGCAATGTACATTTGGGAAATGTGAGAACTTTCCTTTCTTTTGATTTCATTTACAGAAGTTTGACTCATTTGGGTTACAAAGTAAGATATGTAAGAAATATTACCGATGCAGGTCACCTTACCGACGATGGAGACGTGAATAACGACCGTTTCGTAAAACAGACCCGTCTTGAAAAGTTAGAGCCAATGGAAATCGTACAAAAATATACAGTTGATTTTCACAAGGTTTTGGATATGTTTAATTTACTTCCTCCAAGTATTGAACCGACAGCAACTGGTCATATTGTAGAACAAATAGAACTTACACAAAAATTAATCGAAAAAGGATTTGCGTACGAAAGCAACGGTTCGGTTTATTTTGATGTTTTGGAATATAACAATAGAGGTTTGAACTACGGTGAACTTTCAAAAAGAAATATAGAAGAACTTTTTGCCAATACGCGTGATCTCGACGGACAGGGTGAAAAGAAAAATCCACAGGATTTCGCATTGTGGAAAAAAGCTTCTCCGGCACACATCATGAGGTGGAATTCTCCTTGGGGAGAAGGTTTTCCGGGATGGCATCTTGAATGTACCGCGATGAGTACAAAATATTTAGGAGATAAATTTGACATTCACGGTGGCGGAATGGATCTTAAATTTCCGCATCACGAATGCGAAATCGCACAGGGAAAAGCTTGCAATGATACAGAGCCGGTAAATTATTGGATGCACGCCAATATGTTGACAATGAATTCTCAAAGGATGAGTAAATCTACAGGAAATTATATTTTACCTAAACAATTGGTTTCCGGGGAAAATGATTTCTTTGAAAAGCCTTTTCATCCTACCATCGTTCGTTTTTGCTTTTTGCAGGCGCATTACAGAAGTGTTTTAGATATTTCTAATGATGCAATGATCGCAAGTGAAAAAGGATTTGTAAGATTGATGGAGGCAATAAAAGTTTTAAATTCTATTGTACCAAAAGATCAGAAAGAATCTGGTTTTAATCTTCAGGATTGGAAGACTAAAGCTTATGATGCTTTGAATGACGATTTTAATTCTCCTGTTTTAATTGCACATTTGTTTGAAGCTGTAAAATTTATTTTTGCTTTAAAAGATGAAAAAGAGAAGGTCTCAAGTGCAGATTTAGAAGATTTAAAATCTACTTTACATGCTTTTGTTTTTGATGTTCTGGGACTTCAGGCAATTGAGGAAAATAATAATGAAAAGCTGGATCAGACGTTACAGGTTTTGATTGAATTAAGAAATCAGGCAAGAAAATCTAAAAACTTTGATCTTTCAGACCAGATTCGTGATAAACTTCTTGCAGAAGGTATCGAATTGAAAGACGGAAGAGACGGAACTTCTTATGTTTTGAATTAAATTTTTAGAAATAAATAATGAAACTCTCACTTTGATGGTGAGAGTTTTTTATTTTATGTTGACAGCAGATCCTGTTTTTTTTAACCTTAGAATTCATGCGCATCAATCTTCCAATTCATGCGCATGAGTTTATCAATTCACCCGCATTAACTTAATAATTCATCTGCATGAATTTTTATACAACAAATTTGAAGTATAAAAATTAGTAAATATTTTTTTAATCAAATCAAAAATTGTTTAACTTAGTAACACTAAAACAATTACAATCTAAAATTTAACATATGAAAAAACATTTATTCCCTATTATTTTATTATTACTCGGAAATACAATCAATGCACAACAGGATTTTTTTGCTGTTGCAGGAAAAGATTCTCCGAGAATTGAATTCAGTGATTTTCGTGCTATGAATGGAGATGGAACTTCCAGTCAGAGTATTTTTGGTATTTCTTCCGAAGCAAAAGTGATCTCACAATCGAGAAAAACTTCTGTTGCAGAAGATAAATCTTCTTACAATCATGCACAATCCATGGCTTTGGCTGCCTTGGCTTACGATTCTTCTGGAGATAACTTGGTATATATGCCGATGTTTTCATCAAATATTTATGTGCTAAATCAAAAAACGAAGGAAATTACTTTAGTTGAAAATCCGGTTGTAAGAGTTACGTCTTGTGATATTAACTCTCATATTACGCGTATGACAACTGGTTATGACGGAAATATTTATGCCATCAACAATTCGGGAACGCAGTTTATTCAGATCAGCAAAAAGAACAATCAGTATGTGGTAAACGATCTAGGAAATATAGTAGATGATGCAGTCAATGGTAAAAATTCTTTTACTTCAATTGAAAGTGGTTTTGGTGGTGATATGATTGCAGATGCTGATAATAATTTCTATGTTTTTGCAACTTCCGGTAATGTTTTCAAAATTTCAACTAAAGATTTAAAAGCGAAATTTGTAGGTAAAATTTCAGGACTTCCAGAAAATTATACCGTGAATGGTGCCGCAGTAAATTTTAAAGGTAAAGTGGTGATTGCAAGTGCTAAAGGTGCTTCAATGTACGAACTAAGTCTTAATGATTTAGAAGCTAAAATGCTTTCTGGCGAGAGCAATCTTCATATTTACGATTTGGCAAGTAAGTATTTTGCGAACGACAAAAAATCTTCAGCAAATGTTTTTGCAAATCTGGATATATATCCTACAAAAGTAGATGAAGGTTATATCTATGTAAACATCAATGATAAAAATGTAAAAGGAAATCTTACACTGAATGTATTTGATGTTTCCGGAAAAACTACCATGACGCAAAGATTGTCTGTAAATGACGGAGCTTTGAATCAGCAAATTTATCTTAAAAATCTCGTGAGCGGATCTTATATTGTGAATATCACAGATGAATCCGGCAAAGCGTTATTAAATAAAAAAATTCTCGTAGCAGAATAAATTTAGATTTTTTCCCTGATTAAAAGAACCTTTTCTTATGATTGAGAAAAGGTTTTTTAATGAATATTTGACATTGCAACCATTTGTTTTTCAATTTTAAAACCTTATTTTTATCCAAAAAATATATATAGATGAAATTGTATTTTAATGTTGGCTATCATACGAAGTCTGGTGAGAACCTGCAGTTGGTAATTGACGAAAATGAAAACGGCTCCAAAATCCACAAAATGTTTTATACAGAAGATGGAATCTGGAAATGCGAAGTTGATTATTTTTCAAAATCAATTTCTTATCAATATCAACTTGTAGATGACAAAAAATCTGTTTTAAGAAAGGAGTTTGTTTCTCATCATCTTAATTTCCCGCACAATTATAAAGAGTTTTTAATTTTTGATGAGTGGAATAACAAAAACTTCCCTGAAAATTATCTCAATAATAAGGTTTTGTACAACAAACTCAATCAGTTTGTTCCGCAAAAACTGACGGTGCTGAAAAAGCATTCTCATCTGTTTAGAATTGAAGCTCCTGTATACAATCCTGATTGGGAAATCGTAATTTTTGGAAATGTTTCGGCTCTTGGAAACTGGGAGTACGAAAAAGTAGTGCATTTGTCTCAAACAGATTTTGGAATTTGGGAATTGTCTGTACAGATTCCCGAAAATCATTTAATTGAGTATAAATATGCAATTTTCGATAAGGTACAAAACAGAATAATTGATGTAGAAAGCGGAGAAAACAGGTGGACTAAGCCAAATCTCACAAAAGATGTACTGCAGATTTCTGCCGATCATTATTTTAAATTCAAATCTTACCAAATGTATCATGCTGCAGGTGTTGCAGTGCCGGTTTTCTCTTTACGCAGCGAAAGTGGTTTTGGCGTAGGTGAGTTTTCTGATCTTAAAAAGTTGGCAGATTGGACAAAAGAAACTTCTTTAGGAGTTATTCAGATTTTGCCGATTAATGATACAACAGCAAACTATTCATGGACAGATTCCTATCCGTATGCAGCAGTTTCTGTGTATGCTTTACATCCGCAATATATTTCTTTGGAAAATTTAGATTTTGGTTTGCCTAAAGAATTAGTTGAAGAATATAATACTGAAAAAACTGCTTTAAATTCATTAGATTTAATTGATTACGAAAAGATGATTTCCGGAAAATGGAAGTATCTGAAAGCAATTTTCACTATTGAAAAAGAGAAAATTTATAAAGACAGGAATTTCAAGAAATTTATTAAAGATAATGAATCCTGGCTTCTTCCTTACTGTGCGTTCTGTGTATTGAGAGATAAATACAAAACTCCGAACTTTAACGATTGGAAAACGCATAAAAAATATATTGCAGGGAAAATTTTGCCCTTCTTCTCTGCGAAAAGTAAAGATTATGAAGCGTCTATGCTTCATGCATGGGTTCAGTTTCAGCTTCATAATCAATTGAAAGATTCTGTAGACTATATTCATAGTTTAGGAGTTTCTTTAAAAGGAGATTTGCCAATTGGGATTTACAGGCATTCTGTAGAAGCATGGACAGAGCCGGAATTATTCGGAATGGATTTTCAAGCCGGAGCACCGCCGGATCAATTTACAGAATTGGGACAGAACTGGGAATTCCCTACCTACAATTGGGAAGCTATGATGGCGGATGATTATCAATGGTGGAAAAACAGGTTCAAGGCGCTTGAGCAATATTTTGATGCGATGAGAATCGATCATATTTTAGGTTTTTTCAGAATCTGGAGAATGCCGGTTTCTGCAACTCAGGGTATTTTGGGATATTTTTATCCGGCAGTTCCTATTGTTTCAGAAGAATTCAGTGCAAGACATTTACCTTTCGATTATGAAAGATACTGTAAACCGTACATCAATGATCAGATTCTTTGGGATTACTTTAATGAAGACAGCAGCAAAGCTTTAAATTATATCAATAATAATCACAACGGAACGTACAGTTTCAAAGAAGAATTTGATACACAGAGAAAACTTACAGATTATTTTAAGAAAAATCCTTCAGGAAATTCCAGAGTAGAAGAGCAGTTGATTTCACTTTGTGCCAACGTTTTATTTCTGCCTGAAAATAGAGAAGGGAAAGTTGTTTATCATCCGAGATTTAATGCTTTCAAAACAGAATCTTACAGATATCTTTCTGAATGGGAGAGAAAAGGAATTTATGATTTGTATCACGACTACTTTTTCAAAAGACAAGATTATTTATGGAGAGAGAAAGCGATGGAAAAACTTCCTGTAATTCTGAATTCAACCAAGATGTTGATCTGTGGTGAAGATCTGGGAATGGTTCCTGATTGTGTTCCGGAAGTGATGGATGATCTTGCAATTATTGCATTAAAAGTACAAAGAATGCCTTCAGAACAAATACCTTTTTATGATCCTAAAAAAGCGGGATATATGAATCTAGTAACGGCATCGTCTCACGACAGTTCTACTTTGAGGCAGTGGTGGAAAGAAAATCCGCAACTTACACAGCAATATTTTAATCAGCAACTGATGCAATACGGAAGAGTCCCGGAAAACTTAGAACCTCACTTAGCAGAAATTATCATGAAACAGCATTTATACAACGATGCAATGCTGGCTATTTTTCCGCTTCAGGAATTTTTGGCAACTGATGAGAAACTCACTAATCCGATGATAGATAGCGAAAGAATTAATAATCCTGCAGTGTTTCCGCATTATTGGAGGTATAGAATGCATTTAAATGTGGAAAATTTAATGGAAAATACATCATTTAATCAAAAAATTTCAGATTGGGTAAAAGATAGTGGTCGCTCTTAATGAAAATAATACAATTGATTATCAATGAATTAAAAATAATTATGAAAGAAGTTTTACCTTATGGTTTAACTTCTTTTTTTTCTTTACATCAAAAAGACAAGAATGAGAGTTCTTACAATTAACCAATTAATGCTTATAGAAATGAAAAAAATACTTTTGGGATTTGCTTTGGCTTTGTCGACTTTGTCGTTTGCACAGCAATATCCAAACAACGGGTGGGGAAATGACGGTTATGATGATGGATATTACAGCGATGATGACGACAGAAATTATTTTCCGGACGATTATTATTACAACTATCCACAAGATTATTATCCACAGGATTATTATCAAAGTTATTACAACGATTACCGAAATAGTATTGTTAATATCAACTGGAATGTGTTTTTTCAGCAAAACAGATTAAACCGTTGGCAAATCGACCAGATTTTATATCTGAATAATCTGTACTCAAGTTTTTCTGGCTGGAATAATTTCTACAGATATAATCCTGATAGATGGTACTATGACAGATTTTATGCAATGGAAAGAATTTTAGGACCGAGAGTATTTGTTGTTTTTCAAAACAATTATTACCGAAGACAGAATCCTATCGTTTACTTCCAGAATTACAGAAGAACGTATTATACGCCAAGATTTAGGGTAACTCCGAGATATAGAAATGTGAATGTCAATGTTTACAGAGTAGATAGAAGCAGCTTCAGAAGAAATGATAACCCAACACTAAATGTAGTAAGAAATTCAGGATTTAGAAACGGGAATAGTAATAATTCAGGCGGATTCAGAAATCAGAGTAGCGGGAACGGAAGTAACGGCAACAATGGCGGTTTTAGAAATAATGATAACGGTATCCGAAATAACAGTGGCAACAATGGAGTTAGAGGCGAAAATGGAGGAGGATTTAGAAATAACAATGACAGAGCATTGGAGAATAACGGAACAAGAACGCCTAATCCAAGATCTGAGAATGGTGGAACAAGAGGAAACGGAGGCTTTAGATCTCAAAAAAGCGAAAGTTCGAGTCCGAGAATTCAGAACAGCGCTCCAAGACAACAAAATAATAGGAGTGAAGGAAGAAGCTCTGGAGGTTTCAGAAATAGTTTAGTTAGCAATAGATAGTTATTTCATATATTATATTTGAGTGGTGTGAGATCAGATTTTATTATCTGATCTCTTTTTATTTTTATAGATTGATAAAATATTAACATTAAAATTTAACATTATTTGTGAATTTGGCATTTAACTTTATGTAAAAATGAATATCCAATAGATATAAAACAATTAATAGATTTAAACAAAATGAAAAAATTAGTACTAGCAATAGCGTTTATCGGAATGGGAAGTTTTGCAATGGCTCAACAGACAGCTCCAAATGATAGAAAAGCAAACAGAGAGGAGATGAAGCAGAAAATGCAGCAAAAGGAACAGGAGAGAATTGCTGAAATGCAAAAAGACCTTAATCTTAACCAAAGTCAGATGGCTCAGATTAAAGATCTTCATGAAAAAAGAAAGTCTGAAATGAGAAATAATTTTGAAAAAAATAAAGAACAAAGACAGGCTAAAATGGAGGAGATGAAAGCTAAAAGGCAGCAGATGGATAATGATATGAAGAAAATTCTTTCTCCTGATCAATATGAAAAATGGCAAGCCAGTAAAAAAGCTAAAATGGAACAGCGTAGAGCTATGATGAAAGAAAAGGGAATGAAAGGCGACAGAAAAATGATGAGACACGGGATGTAAACGGATGAATAATCCATAGTAAACTGATAGTTTATAATTTTGATTTTTTAATGTTATGAGGACAGAAGCAATTCTGTCCTTTTTTATATTAAATCTAAATCTCATTAAAACTTTTCAATTTATCTTTTAATACGTATTTTTGAATATAAATTTTTATTATGGTAAGCGAAAAAATTGCACAGTTAATCAACGAACAAATAGCTCATGAGCAATATGCAGCTCAATATTATCTTTCTATGTCTGCATGGTTTTCGGCGAAAGATCTTGATGGTATTGCCAATTATTTCAGAGTTCAGAGCAAAGAAGAATTGATGCATGCAGATAAAATGTTTGACTATCTGAATGATGTAGGTGGTGAAATCATCATCGGAGAAATTGCAAAACCACCTCATGTTTTTGAAAATGCAGTTGATATATTTGAGAAAGCTCTGGAGCACGAAAAGAAAGTAACAAGAAGTATTTTTAATATTGTAAAAAATGCCAATGATGAAGGTGATTTTGCAACAACTTCATTCTTACAATGGTTCATCAATGAGCAGGTAGAAGAAGAAGCAAGTGCGTCGCAATATGTTACAAAAATTAAAATGGTTTGCGATAATCCTTCTGCATTGTATCTTTTTGATCAGGAATTAGCGAAAAGGGTTTTTGTAGCAAATGCTACAGCATAATTATTTTTTTTATGAAATGGTTTCGGCGGCACCTTTGGTGCCGCCGAAACCATTTCAATATCTATTAAATTAACTGTTATAAGTAAATCAACTGTGTGTTCAGAACCTTCATTCCAAGACTTTCGAGAACAATTTTATAAGTTTCAAGTTGCTTATCATTCTTTTCAGATTCCTGTCCTGTTTTAAAATCTACAATAATGCAGCCTTCATCACTATTTAAAATACGATCCGGACGATAAATTTTGCTGATTCCACGTTCGGAAATCATGATGTCTTTTTCATTGATAACCTCCCATTTTTCATCAAAAAATTCAGAATGTTTATTGATGATTTCTTTTAAATCCTGATGAATTTCTTCTTTTTCCGATAAAGTAATCTGTCCTTCCAGAGCATAGCTTTCAAGAACTTGCTGAATATCTTTTTCAGTATTTATTTTTGACAGTAACTCATGTACAAATATCCCGTTTCGTACTTTTTTATTACGCTCCTGATAAGTCTTTGAAGGAGTTGCAATTTTTATCGAAGTTGTTTTTTCGTGTTTGGTATTAAGATTCTGAATGTCTTTTGTTTTGTAAGCAGAACTTTTGTGCTTGCTCTGCTTTTTCAGCATTTCAGGTTGTGTTTCGTAAAGATCAAATTCATCCAGATCCTGAGTGTTTTTAGATTGAATAAACTCCAGAATCTCAAGATTGTTTGATGTCTTATTGGCTTTCTGAAGATAAAAGAAAAGCTGCTCTACAGGTCTTGTTGTCGCTACATATTGCAGACAAAGTCGGTCTACAAAGTTTTTATAGGAATTGATTTTATTAAATTTTTCAATTTCAGGATCGTATGCTTCAAGATTTTTATTAAACTGATTGATATTGACTGACTTTAAAGCTTCATCACCATCGGTATCAAACCAATTATTGAACTGAGTATCAGAATTTTTGTTTTCTAAAGGAATAAAAACCACAGGAAACTCCAGTCCTTTAGCTTTATGAATGGTCATTATTTGGATTGCATCAATATTTTCCGAAGCCTGAATGCTATGTTTAGAAGCTTCTTCGTCCCAATATTTTAAAAACTCTTTCGTACTTGCACCTGCATTTTGAGTAAAATTAAAAAGCATTTCCAGGAAATTGAGAAGAAAGTCTGTTTCTTTATGCTCCACCGAAAATTCGTTGATATAGTATTCAACAAAATTATAGAGATTAAATTTAGGAAAATGATCCTGTTTTAGTTGTAAAGAATATTTATTTTGAATAAACTCTAAAATCTCTTCATGCGAACTGATAGATAAAATTTCTTTCATGTCTTGGCTGAAATCTGTCATCTTTATTCTACCTAAACGATTAAGGTAAAACATAAGCATGATAAGATGAGGTTTATTCTTCGGATTGGTTTCCCATCTCAAAAAATAAATTACTGCCTGTAAAGTATTCGATAATTCTAAAGTAAGACCTTTATCAGAAATCGTTTTGATATTCGTTTCTTCACCTCTGTAATTCACTTTTAGATTCCCTAATTTTTGCGAATAACTGAAGATGTCAAAGTTTCCACGACATAAAATGGTGATGTCTGAAAATCTGAATCCGTTATCAAGACATTCCTGAATATCTTTTTGCATTTTGTCTGAAACATCATTGTAAAAATCTTCTTTTGTAAGATTTTCGATAAGATTTACCTTTACTCTGCCTTCAATTTTAGATTTTGAATTTTGCTCGGCATCAGTTCCGAAAATATTTTTATGTTCCTCTTCCAGATCGTTAGAATGAAATTTGTAAAGTTCATTGTTAAACGCTACAATATTTTTTGCACTTCGCCAATTGTCTTTCAAAACCAAAAGTTCTGCTTCTTTTGGCGAAATTTCTTTCTTGTTGATAATGTCGAGCATCAATTTGCTCTCTCCGCCACGAAACCTGTAAATACTCTGTTTCGGATCTCCTACCAAAGTAAAAGAGGTGCCGTCCGTTGAAACACTGTGATCTCTCAGCGGAACAAAATTTTGCCACTGCAATTCTGAAGTATCCTGAAACTCATCAAAGAAATAATGCTGAAACTGTGAACCAACTTTTTCATAAATAAAAGAGGAAGGTTCGTTTTTCAGATTTTCATTGATCAAAATATTAAATTTTGAAAGAAGAACCAAATCATTTTCTTCCTCAATTTTTTTTAGCTCATCCTGAATGTCTTTATTCACTTTCAGCGGAAGCAAAGCAGAAAGGATTTTTTCCTTTTTCTGAGTTTCTATAAATAAAAGAATCAACTGCATTCTGTTTTCCAAAAGCTGATCCAGAATTTCAAAAATATCGGTTTCCTTATGTTTTGATTTTGTAGCTGCACCTTTTTGAATGTTATTTAGTGCACTTTCTTCATTGGTTGGGAAAGGAAAACCGGGTCTTTTTTTATGATAGAAATCTAGAATTTTTGTGAAAAATCCACCAATCCCGTTTTTTCCCTGAGAAAAGTCTTCAACATCAATATTTCTTGCTTTAAACAGATCTATTGATTCTTGGGCAATTTCTAAAGAACGGTTTTTATTTGCAACAATTTCTTTACGAAGCGTATTTTTAATGTCCTCATATTTACTGTCATCAAAACTGTTGTTGTTTTTAAGATGTTCGTAATGAATGTCTTTCACAAACTCTTTTGCAGAATCGTAAAGGTTTTTGTTGAGATTTATCCTTTCATTATTATCGAGACTGTAATCCACATAATCCATAAATGAATTTGAGATACTGTCATTTTCGCCAATCTGATCGAGCATTTTGTCAACGGCTTCGATGAGGAAAGGTTCTGCATCAATTTCAAGATTAAAATTTTTAGCTAAACCCAGTTCATAAGAAAAACTTCTCACCAATCTGGAGTTGAATCGGTCTATCGTACCAATATTTAAAGTAGAGTAATTGTGAAGTACATAATCCAGCAATTTTTTTGATCTGAAGTGAAGTTCGTCTATTGTGATTTTTAAGCCTTCACTTTCAAATGCTGTCTGAATATTTTTTAAATCAGCATTTTCAGCATAGTTTTCAGCAGTAAAATTTCCGAGCCAAGAAAGGATTCTTTCTTTCATTTCATTGGCAGCTTTGTTGGTGAAAGTCAGCGCCAGAATATTTCTTATAGAATTCTGCTGATAGGGATGTCGTAAACAGATCATCAACAATCTCTGCACAAGAGCGTATGTTTTTCCGGAACCGGCTGAAGCATTGATGACTGTGTAAGAATTCTGCATGATGAGAAAGAATTGAACCTGCAATTTAATCAAAATTTAAATGGCATTTTAACAATATGGGACGTGATTTTAACACTTTAAAAAAGAAAAATTCCAAAAAATATATTAAAAGCGTTAACTGTGGTTAAACTTCTCAGATTGTGTTAAAATTACTTTAGTTTTGCTTCATAAAACAATATTCCGTGAAATGTAAACTACTTTTTATCTTCTCTTTATTTTTCTTCATTAGTATGAATGCTCAGGAATTTATTTTTGGGAAAGTAACTTCTGAAGATAATATTGAAATGCTTGATGTCACAGTAATCAACATTCGTACAGATGAACGGGTTACGACCAATCGTGACGGTCATTTTATGATTTCCGGAAGACAGGGTGATAATCTGCGTTTCATCAAAAGTGGTTACGACAGGTTGAATACAATTGTTACTAAAGAAAATGTTGTCTCTCCAATGAATATTACATTGGTAAGAAGCGAACAACTAATTGATGAAGTCGAAATCAAAAAAGCATTGACTGGAGATTTGAAAGTAGATACTAAGACACTGAATCCACCAAGAAAAGTAGAAAAACTCAAAAGTGATTTAGCGGTTTACATCAAACAAAAATCTGATCCAAGAATTCTTGCAGCCAGACCCGGAGAGTTTGTACAACCAAAAGGACAGGGTTTTTCTATTGGTAAAGTTAAAAATAAATGGGATGATGTAGATTTCATGAATTATCTGGTAACAGTTTTAGGATACCAATATTTTAATGATCTTAAAATAGAAAATTCTCAGGTTCAGCATTTTATTTATTACGTTTTGGTAGGCGGATTTGAGCGGAAAAGTATTTTGAAATACGGTTTTGTCAGCGATGCAGATTTAATGAGATTTCAAAGAGCGGTTTTAAATAGAATTTCTACTTATAAAGCACCTCAAACGCAAAAATGAAATTAGCAGAATTTTGTTCAATGCAAAAAACAGGAATTTTTATTTCTGTTTTCTGTTTCGGATTATTGTTTTCTCAACAGAAAATTTCCGGAAAAATACTGAGTGAAAATGGAATGGCGATTGGGAATGTTCTGGTGGTAAATGTCTCGAGTGATAAAAAGATATATAGCGATGCTATTGGAAATTTTACAATTGAAGGTTCTGTAAATGATGAAATTAGATTTTCAAAAGTTGGATACGAAAGAGCTTCAAAAAAAATCTCAGCTTACGATTCCTCATTAAATATTATCTTGATCAGAATTCCTGAAGAGATAGAAGAAGTTGAAATTTTGAATCTTACAGGAGATTTAAATAAAGACTCAAAGAAGCTTTCCAAAGAAGATAAAGTGGCAAAATTGCAGAAAGACATTGGTCTTCCGAAACCACCCGAAATTGCAAGAGAAAAAGCTCCGGAACTTTCAGATGCTTTAGTTATAGGTTTTCCAATGGTAGCAATCAACATAGATGCTTTATATAAAGTTATCAGTGGCGATGCGCGCAGAATGAAAAATCTTTACAGGTTTGAAGATTTGCAAAGACATCTGAAATGGGTTGTGAGCAGACTTGATGCAGAATATTTCGGTTCTTTGGGAATTTCCAAAGAAAAGATTAATGAGTTTTTACAATTTGCTTTTCTGGAAAATCCGAGATCATTAGATTTTGTGAAGTCTAAAAATATTAACGGAGTCGTTTTTGAAATTGAAAAAGTGATTCCCAAATATATTGAAAGAATAAAATCTCAAACAAAGAATAGTACTAAGTGAAACCTATTTTTACCAAATTTTTAATTATTTCCTTTTCATTAATTATTATGCAAATTTTTTCTCAGCAAAAAGTTTCGGGGAAAATCATAGATGATCATCAAATAAACGTAAGCTCTGTTTTGGTTTTTAATATGTCAAAAAATCTGAAGTCTACAAGTGATGTTTCGGGAAATTTCACAATTGAAGCTGATGAAAATGATGAGCTGCGTTTTATAAAAGAGGGTTTTTACCGTACAGACAGAATCATTACAAAAAGAAATTTAAATTCTCAAATGAATGTTGTCCTTTTAAGAGCGGAAACTTTAATTCCCGAAGTTACAATTGAATACAAACCAACTGGAAATCTTGAAAAAGATATCAAACATTTTAGCGATTCCAAAAAAGTTGCTTCTCTAAAATCTTCTATGGAAGGATATATGAAATCACCTCTGAATGCACTACTTCCAATTAACGAAGTTCCAAAAACATTTCAGTCGCACGATTTTAATGCAGGTCATGTGAATCTGTTCAAGGTTTTTGGCGAAGCGGTACGATTGGTGAAAAAAGCTTCAGCACCAAAAATAACAGCACCTACTTATGGAGAAACAAAAAGTTTTTTGATGAGAGTGAAAGCAGAAATTGATTTGTCTTTTCTTACAAAATTGGGAATGAATGAAGAAAGAATTGATCATTTTCTTTTGTATGCAGAAAGAGTGAATCATCTTTCAAAAAGATTCAGAAAAAATTTCAAACCATTGGAAATTGAATATGAACTGAAAACTGCTTTTGTAGAATATGCTAAACTCAATAAATTGAACGATTAATAACTAGTGATAAACCACATCATAAATTTCATCTTTCACTTCATTAAGATTTTCGGGATGATAATTGGATAAAAGCCACAGCGGAAGTGCTTTTTTACCTTCACCATAGCTTGGCTGAATGTACATTTCATCAATCAGATGAAAGCCATTTCTTTTGTAAAAGGAAAAACGACGCTGAGAATTTTCATTAAGGTGTTGAGGTTCTATTTCAAGAATAATTTTCGGATGATTTTTAAATAAATAATCTGTAATATGGGATCCGAATTTTTGATTTCTAAATTGAGAGAAAACCTCAAAATGTTCTACAAAAATAAAAGAACTCAATTCCCATAGAATAAGATATCCGATATTTTTTGTTTCGCATAAAACAGAAATTACCTTTACCTGCGGATGTTCAAACAACCGCACAAATTTGTACCAATCTCGTCTTTCATCTTCAGGAAAACTTGAAGCGTAAGAATCATAAATTTCTTGTATACGGTAATCATCGGGTGATGTAATCTGTAAAAATTCCATAATTATAGATCAAAAACACTTGGTCTTCTGGTGATAAAAATATCTTTTACCCAAAGTGTAAAAGCTAAGCCTAAATAGATTAAGAAGAAAACTCCTGCTGTAGCAAAAGTGGAATAAATAAAGAAAACACGGAGTTTAGAAACGGGAATTCCCAATTTGGCGCCCATTCTTGTGAGTACACCAAACCATTCTCTCTCCATTTTGTGTCGTAGATTACTGAACATGACTGTCTTCTTTTAAAATTTTAAATCCTATGCTGCAATTTAAGCAATTTTTTGTTGAACAGTAATTTTTATAATGATAAATTAGACTCTGAGTCTGTAGTGCAGTTTTAATTTTTAAACCTAAATTTTTCCAGCCGTCTATAATCGAATTTTTTTCTGCATAAATCTCTCTGTAAAATGCCAGAATTTCATCTGCAATTTCTTCATTGTAATATTTGTGATAAGTATATTTTAAAGGTAAAATGCTATTTAAAATAATTAATTCAATAAAATCTTTGCTCAATATTTTCTGTTGGTCTATAGGCGAAATTTTCCCAAAATTAAAGTGATTATTCCAATATTCAGATGCTTTTATATCTTTGAAAATTGTGAACAATTCATCAGCTTTTTTAGCATTAGTAATTTTTGAAAATAAATTTTGATGCTGATAATAAAGATCGGCTAATTGTGAAAGCCTAATAGTAGGAAAGTTTGGAGGTCGTAATCTCAGAAATTTCGGACGAATAATCAAATCAGAAATGCCAAACTTGGCTTTCAAAAAATCAAATTCTCTTTTCCAGATTTTCATCTGTTCATCCTTTGGATCTTCAAGCCATCCTGAAATTCCGAACAGTAAAGCTTCAGTTTGGATTTTATTTTGTCGGATTTTATTAAAGACAACAAAATCTATACTTTCGGCAATATCTTTAAACAGGTGCGAATTTACTTTTAATCCGAAAGAATAGGCTAGACTGTGAAACAAAACGGCTTCATAATTATTTTTGTGAACTTCAAGATCTTTTTCCAGTTCGTGAGATTTTTCTTCAAGCTTTTTTCGTAAACTTTCTTCGTAAAAATGAAGCGGAATTTGATCAGGATTAAAAATTTTTTCACAAGGAATGAACTGACTATCTTTTAATAATTTCTCATATTTTCCGAAAATATTTTCGTCGATATGTCCTTTTAGTTCTAGTGTTGGAATATTTTTATTTTTAAGTTCCTGAAGATCGGTATCGCTTTGATAAACAACGTGTAAAATAATATTGTCGTAATTCGGGTCTTGTGAATGCTGATGAAAAATCCAATCGGAAGATTTTACATGAAGTTCGATGTTTCCTGCGAGAATTATATTGTTGATCTTGATTTTCGCCATCAGAAAATCTGGTCCCGAATCTGTATTCCTGGTTCCGAAATCTAAAATTTCGATAGGATTTCCGTCGAGATCTTTAAAATCATAATTTAAAAATATCTTATAGTTCCATAGATACTGCAATAATTTTTCGTTCATCGGATGTGCTTTGTGTTGCACTAATGTATGAAAAATTTGGAATTGTAAAAAAATAATAGCTTAAATTGTTAGTTTATTAAAAACCGCAAAGTCGAGTGGCTTTGCGGAGTGGATTTTATTTGGGAGATAGGAAATATTTGTAGGGTAATCTTTTATCTATATCCTATCAAGTCTTCCATTTTTAGTTTCGCTGCTTTCATTATTAATTTTGTTGCATACCAAAAGTCTTTTTGATTTATATTAGTTTGAGATGCTTTGTTCAATCCTGTTGCAAAAAAACTTTTTTTACCACCTAAACTATCATATAGTGTAATATCACTGGAAGAGCCATCTAATGAGTTTTCTTTGACTGCAACAGTATCGTACTCAATCTTTAATATTGCGCTATTAATTTCATCAAATTTTTCTTTAGAGATCCTGTAAGTATATTTTTCATCCCTGTCTTTTTTTATTTGAATTTTTACCTTCCCTTTTCTATTATTCTTTATAGGTTGAAAGACTATATCTATCGATTTAAATAAAATTATAGCATTAGAATGATGAAATTCTGTTTTTTTAATATGCTGCGAAGAGAATATTGAAAGGTGAAATAGAAATATAGGCAATAAAAATTTTCTTTTCATAACTAATTTTACTGCTTGGTTAATATAATGTCAAACGGTAATGGCTGCGGTATGTCAGCTTGAGCCCAACCGTGATAAAAACAACTTGAATCTAGCCAATTTTCACTCTGAGAATATTTCCATAGTAGTTGTGTTTTTGTAGAATCAGTAAAATTAATTAAAATGGTTCCTGATCTCATACATAAATCTGGATCTACATAGACTAAACCATATTTGTCATTTGATTTTCTGAACCTGCCACCATCAATTTTTATATTCTCATCAGATAAATTTGTATTATCAAAAAATACAATAGTGTTATTTATATTAGTTACTTTAAATCTTGCAACTAAGCGATCACTATAATAATTTAAAGATGGTTTAAATTTATTAGTAATTTTATTAAATGTTACATAAATTACTTTGTTATCCCAAGTTCCTTTCCAAGTTCCTTCGTAAGCAGGAAGCTCATTATTAGTATCTTTCAAGTAAGAGTTTTGTGAAATTTCAGTAAATGTTCTTAATGGATAAGTTTGCGCTTTGTAGCTCAAAGAAATCATTATAATGATTATTAAAAAAATATTTTTCATAGTAATTTTTAAAAATTATGGACAGTTTGTACGCTTTACTGAACCAGATGAATTAGGATCATATTCCAATTTTATAGCTGATGTTGGTGTAACTTTATAAATTTCGAAACCAGGCTTATTAATTTTCTCTTTCATAAATTTAGTGAAAACTTTTTCAATGTCAACTTGAGTAACGTTTTCATTATATGTGTATAAATCTTCAAATGCATCTGCATATTCTTTTGTAAGTTTTTTATTTGCATCATAATTAATTGATCCAGGATAATTAGTTCCGCTGTACATAAGCATATAGTTTCCACCAGATGTAGAAATAATAGAATAAGCATTATGATAGCCACCCGCATATTGACCAGCTTCAGGCATTATAGTATTAAAGAAAGTTCTGATATCAGTGGGCGAAGGTATTTTAATAGGTGTATTTCCATGACAATCTAAATCATTGTGAGTATGCATTAATCCTCCCATTCCTTCTGTAAAAGTAGGGAGATTTCCATCAGTAGAACAGGTAGGCATATTTACTTCTACATACGCAGGAGGTATATTTGTGCCAACAGTTGGGTAGCGCATATAAAAAGCTCTTTCTCTATTTAACTGATGTATACCTGGTTTTGTAATACTATCGTATTTTTCTTTAAATGCAGCGTTTTCAAACCATTGCTTTATTTTCTGACAAGGTGTTTTGTGTTTACTGGGTACAGTAACTACCGTAGGAATTCCCGAACAACCTCCTTCCCCAATATTGGTACTGGGATCCAACGGATTTGTTGATACACCACTTCCGTTGCACGGTTCTGTAGTTCCCGGCCCTAAAGGCTCACCTCCTGTT
>Ga0114982_1000533_pt1 | contig 20454 bp, 22 predicted proteins | sample Shrwel_input2_FT_FD_87183 | JGI IMG/M metagenome (GOLD analysis project Ga0114982, IMG submission 87183) | Subsurface microbial communities from deep shales in Ohio, USA - Utica-3 well 1 S input2 FT | ecosystem: Environmental > Aquatic > Deep subsurface > Shale gas/oil reservoir > Produced... | reverse complement strand
TGCTGGCCCTTTGGTTGCTGCTGCTCTTCACCTGTTCGGTGGCAGCAACTTGGTGGCCGTCTTCCGTAGATAGGCCAGTTCCCACATCTGGGGTGCCAACGCGCCAGTGCCACTCATTTACTGGGATGAGATCTACGCAATGAACAGGTTTAAAGGGGAGCGCTTTTGCTCCCCTTTTCCGATCCTGTGCTAATTTCTTACGTGCAAAGGAGGCTCTATGAAACTCACTTTATCCTTATCCAAGGCGTACGACGCATTAACCGAAGAAGAATCTGCAAAGTTCCATGCGTGGTTCGGCAAGAGTGCGGTGCGTGACTCCAAGGGAAAACCTATCCGTTGCTTCCACGGCACTCCGCATCAATTCGACAAATTCGACCTCAACTTCGCTGCAAAGGGCAACGACCAGTACGGGATCGGATTCTACTTCACGGATAATGCAGACGTGGCGTCTACGTATTCCGGCGAGAATGGTAGCGTGATGCCGTGCTACTTGAAGATCGTCAAGCCTATCGACTTCGACAGACCGCGCAACATTACGCAGTTGCAAATCACGAAGCTCGTTAGCGCTATCGGCCCGAAGCTGATGAAAGCTGCGCTGACCAATCACATTGACGTTGATCGCGTCGGGCTGCGCGTTGCGTTGAACCAGTATGCGAAGTTCTACGAAGGAACCGATCTGCTGCAAGCCGCGCGCGGGATCTGGAACGATATTTATGCTGGTACTCCGCTGGCCGGACACTTCCCCAAGTTGTTCAAGGCCGTTACCGGATACGACGGCATCATCGTCCGTCGCAGTAATGGAAATATCTACGTGGTGTTTACGCCGCAGCAAATCAAATCCGCCGTGGGTAACGACGGGCGATACACTCGCGCCGCCGAACTTACACGGTAATCATCAACCAACAAGGACAACTATCATGGACATTAACAGAGGGGCACCAACCAAAGAGAGCGAAGACGCAATTTCTTTGCTGCAAAAGTTCTCACTGGAACTCGAAGCGGCGGCTTACGATTTTATGCGCGCCGCAGATTTCATGCAGGGCCACTCCCTCGCACTTGCACAGCGTCTCAATACTCAACAGGTGGGGTGAGAAATGAAACTGATGATCTCTACGAGTGCGCGTAAGCCGCGCCAGCAATCTGGCGTCGTGCCCTATCGTAAGAAGCGCGATGGCTCTGTTGAAATCCTGATGGTTCGCTCGACGCACGCCGGAAACTGGGGCTTGCCGAAGGGCGGTGTCGAAGCAGGCATGACCCCGCTGGCGAGTGCCATGAAAGAAGCGGAAGAGGAAGCTGGTGCCGTTGGTGTCGCGAAAGACTTCGTGGACATTACCGAATACATCAAGGGCAGTACCGGACGCGCGCAAGTTGTCGAGTGGTACGTGATGCGCGTTAAAGGATTGCTCACCGAATATCTTGAAGCCGGACGCCGTGAGCGTCGTTGGTTCAAAATCGACAAGGCAATCAAGAAAGCTGACAAGAAGGTCGCCAGTGTGATCGAAGCCGCTTCCTCGATCATCGACCTCTACAATAAGTGAGGACGTATGCGACTTAATATTTCCTTGTCGGACGATAACGATCACCACCGCGCACTTGAGGAAACCGGATTCTGGGGCAGGCGCGGCGCGGGCGTCTTGGTGTTGAGTGCATCCACCGGACGTCTGTTGCTGCCGCTGCGCAGTTCCAAAGTGCAGGAGCCTCATACGTGGGGGACGTGGGGCGGCGCAATCGACGACGGCGAGAATCCGGCGAAGGCTGCGATGCGTGAAATGCGTGAAGAGAGTGGCGTGCGCCTCAACCCTACCGTGTTGGAAATGCTCTACGAATTCCGCTCCGGTTCGTTCCAGTACACTACGTTCCTTGCGGTAGTTGATGCGGAATTCAAGCCGCGACTCGATAAGGAAACCGAAGCCGCCAAGTGGTTTGAACTCGACTCCCTTCCTACTGCGTTGCACTTCGGCCTGCGCGCGATACTCGACGACAGCAAAGCAATGAGCCTGCTGCGCAGACGTGTTCGCGACATTCGCGCCAAGATCCTCGCGCCGTTTGCTGAACTCATGGAGAGATACCAGTCGAACGGATCGGGAAGCTACGATGCTAAGTGGCTACGCGATGCGTATTTCAAATTGCCTCGCTGGTTCCGTAACGCGACGAGTACCCGTTTCGCGAAGTCCACCAAGAACCTTTATCGTGGTTCGGACTCGCACACTCCCGAGAACTTTAACTTTCTGGCAGGCAAGCTAACGCACGTCGCCAGTTTCACAGACAACAAATCGGTCGCAGAATTCGTGTATGGCCCGACCCTGAGCCTGCGCGTTCTTGCCGAATCATTCGGCGCAATCATGTCAGTGGCAAAGGCCGTAAAGATCTTCAACCGTCTCCGCATACCACACTCTGTAGGCGATGACGAAGGCGAGTATCTGGTGTTTGATCTGCGATACCGAAATGAAATAAGACATTAAGAGAATCATTATGCTACTAGCCGCCCAGTGCCCGACAGGTATTGCAGTTGAAGGGCCTATAATTGCTTCGGATATTAAAGCGATTACCGCATCACATTCGCCGTACAACAACACCGTAAACCGCCTCGACTTCGCTGCATTCTCTGATCCTGAGCCGGAATCCAGCACTGTCAGTAACAGCGGGTTCGGTTCTGTTTCAGGGTCGAACACTTCAATCACTATGGAGTTCTTGCGCCCGTTGGCGGTCGTAGCTGTCATGGTGCAGACATTGAAAGCCGCCACATCCGGATCGTGGGGCATCAACTACATGGAAGGTGTGAAAGTTCAAGCGCTTGTCGGCACCGTATGGGAAACCGTATTCACCTACCCGAGTGGGTTATCCGGATCCGGCGTACTTGCACCTGATGGCAAGGCGTATAACGAGAAGTGGCCTAATAAAATTCCCGTGGGTCGCGTGTGCAATGCAATTCGCCTATTGAAACCTAGCGGCTATGTATGCGCATCCACGTTCATTCCAATAGTCGGGTAGTGGGGAATCACGATGAAGTTATCTATAAATCTAAAAAGTCATTCGGCAGCAATGCGGCCAAAGTGGGCGGCAATGCGGCTCCCTCCGTCGTTCGCACAGCGCACCAAGTCCCGTCAAGACCTTATGCGCGACAAGGCGTATCAACAGCGTGCTCGTCAGGTTGTTGCTCAAGTCACTAAGGTGGCCAAAGAGCGTGAAGCCGAAATGCTCAAGAAGGCCAAGAAAGAAAATTGGTCGAAGGAGCGAATCGCAGCATACAAGCATAAGCTCGCAGCGGCAGTGATCAAGGCGAAGACGAAAGCCAACTCCGTGTTCACTGGTCAGGGCTTGGCTGCTCCGTATGCAATCAGCTCCAAAGATCTCGCAGTTATCACCGACTCCCCGACGGGCAGAGGCGGCACGGCGTCTGCGTTCAAAGTGCTAATCGCACGTTACCTGCGCTTGTTTAAGTTGCATGGATTCAAGCAGTCACTTTTCGATCTGGATCCGAAAGCCGCACTTCCCTTTAAGGTGACGTCAATTGATCGACTGGTCAAAGACATTAACGAACATGTCCACCTGTTCTCCGGTGAACTCTATAAGCGCACTGGCATAACACAGAAGGACGCCCCTGCATTCCTCGAAGCGGTTCGTGAACAGGGCTATCTGGCTGCTCCGTTTGGTTTTGAAAAGCTCGATACCAAGTTGAAAGCCGCAATCAGTAGTTCTGGCATGAAACCGGATTCCGTCGCTAACACGTTCACGAAGCACAGAGTTACTAGCGATGCGTTGCTCGTAGAGTTTGCGGCCTTCTTGAGAAAGTTGGGTGCAGAAAATGCCGACGCTCTTCTCGCCTGCCTGCCGAAGGTGGATGCGCTGCCCGACCCCAAAGACGATAAGCTGTGGCTGGCGATTGCTGGCGTGTTCGTCGGACATGCGTTTGACGACTCCACTCTGCGCGCTAAGAGCTTAAAAGCTCTCCCGAAGGTACTTAGGAACGACAAGATCAGTCGGGCGGGTGTGGGTGCCCTCACCCTGCGTCGCAAACAAGCGAGCGTGATGGCCGTTACCTTCATGCTGCATCGTTTGCTCGCAGGATTGCTGTTCTTCTCTAAGAAAGCCAAGTGGAAGGGCGAAGACAAACTCTTTGTGGATCGTTTGGTTAACGCCTACGCCACTATCTTGGTTTCGGTATCTGCCTCTGCACAGGCCAAGAACCTGTACCCAGCTCTCGCAATGGTGCAGGTATTCTTCTTGCAGAGTAAGGCGGCTGATGCCATGCTTGCTGCCGATGGAATCACCGCGAAGTTCTCTGCGCTGATCAAGCCTTACGTTGCAGTGCCGTCCGTACGTTCTCTCTACGCAGCCGCTCCGGTATCCACTCGTAAAGCGAAAGCAGCCGCCGCAGCATTCACTGTAGAGAAACCTGTTCGACTGACGGCAGCCAAGTTGCCTGAAATGACCAACGGCAACCTCGCATGGATGCTCGCGAACGATCCTGAGAAGCTGTTGAAGCTGTACGGCGACAATCCGCAGTTTGATTTGGACTTCGCGGCCTTGCGTGCTCCTGAAATGGCACCGCTCGTTAAATTCCTTGCCACGTCTCCCGAGTATCTGCGTAACGTCCCCGAGGACTTGCACGACCTGCTTGTTAAACGCTGGCGATTGCCTGAACTCAAGACTGCCGATTTCGTGAAAGCCTATAGCGGGATTTCAAAAGTCGGATTGGAAGAGATTGCTCGCATTGCTGCGTTGAGCAGCGTGTCGAACAAAGCAATCAGCCCGTTAGTTCCTAAGCTGACGAAAGAAGCCTCGCAGTATCTTGTTCTGCAATTGGTGGCGAATTCCGCCAACGCGACCAAAGGCGCGTTCGGTAAAATCCAAAGCGAGCACGCAAAGTTCAATGGCTTGAAGACGAACAAGGTTGTCGCATCCGATTTGCGCGCTACTGATATTGAAGTCGTACGTGGGGTGTTTAAAGAAGCCCAGAAATCGGTAGCTGATGAACTGCTGAACTCCGGCTACGGGGCCAAAGACATTGACGATTTCACGGCGCGCGTCAAAGCAGCTTATGCCGCCATCAAAGAGAACGGCGGCAAGCTGAAAGTAGCAAGTCGCAGAATCACCCCCGCCGACCTCGATCTGGTTGAAGCGCAAATGTCACTCGGCCACGGGATCACCGCCGTCCGAATAGACAAAGCATTTAACGTGACGTCAAAAGCAAAAGAACCGACCGACGCACACAAAGTTGCGGAGACCGTCTGGCACGGCACTGATATATCGGCTGCATCTTGCATTGCGCTGACAGGGTTTAAGGTGACGAGTGCCAACGTAAAAGCTGGTCGTTCTATGGGGTCAGTTGTTTACGTCGCGCCGAACGCTGATAAGTCTATGCAGTACCTCGGCAGCAAATTCACACGCAACGGTACTGGCATACTCTTCAACGGCCCCGCGTATTTGAAAGGTGCCGCGCGTGAGCGAATTAACGGTCGTGCGGGCTCCTATGACTGGACGCACACTGGCAGATTCTCGTCGGAAGAGATTGGTTTGGCGAACGCGAACTTGCAATTCGACATTGAGCGCGCATACTCTGTTACGGTATGCTCACGCCTACCGAACCTCACGACTCGCAGCCCACTTGTGGAGGTTCGTAAGGTCGCAAGTCTGGCTATGATGCGACTTGCGACTGCTTCAAAAATCCGCACCGCGCAGATGGCTATCAGCAAGGCCAAGACTGTCAACGCAGTTGTTGAAGTATTGCGTGGCTATGACGTGGTGTTGGTTTTGGGCAAGCCTGATGACGCGCCGCGCAAAGCGAATCGTAAGTTCAAGATTAAGGTAGTACGCTAACCCTAATTTGGAGGGCACATGCAATTCGAATGTGAAGAATGCCACGTCGTTGAGAACACGGCAAACTGCGGTTACTGGAACAACGGAGGCAAGCACATTTGCAGCCAGTGTGACCCTGCAATCGGGAAGTGGCACAACCGCTTCCCGCGCCGAACTAAAGACAACTTAAACCCTGAGACAGGTGAGCCTGTCACTTCGAAAAATCAACCGTTGTTCTAGGAGAACATCATGAAAATTTCTATCGTCGCACGCGCGATTGCCTCTACCTCCGCAGTGGCTCCCGAAAGCGAGTACAGTTGGAACACCTACACTTCCGTCGCGGGCATGGGTTTGCTGTTCCGTGGCAAGGAAGTCATGATCGCTACCGACACTCAATTCGGTTTGCGTGACGGCACCAAGGGTGCTGCTCGTCTGATCCTGCGCGGTGAGCCGACCAAGGTAATCACTGTTACCCCCGAAGAGCGTACTGTGCTGCTCGCGCGCTCCACACCTGTCACCACCAAAGGCGGCAAGAAAGCCAAAGTGCAGGGCGTAGTTCCTGATTTCGATGCAGCCGCTGCATGGAAAAACGAAATCGCCCCTGCGATCAAGGAAGCTGCCGCCACGTTATCCGCCACTAGCCTTCCTTCCGGCTCCGTGATTGTGTTCTTGGATCGTGTGTCCGCCGAGGTCTCTAACTACATTGAGAAGGGCGGTGCTACTGCCGCGACCACCAAGAAGTTTTTGAAGCTGCTGGGGCAAGCTCCAGTCGGCACGGGCATCATGAACCGCGACAAAGAGAACGTGCAACTTGCCGTTAAGTTGCTCGAAACCAGTCCGGAGTGGAAGCGCATCAAGACAGGCAAGCTCAAACTCTCCAAATTCGAGAACGCTTACTCCGTCAGTCAGGACTTCGGTTACGCTGCCATCCATTTGAAGATTGCACAGGTTCTGGTTGGGGGTAACAGCAAGAAGCTGCGTGATACCTTGCGCAACATTGACACCAGCGCTCGCGAATCTATTCCGAGTGCCGTGCATCGCCAGATTACTTCGTGGGCAATGAAAGGCTTGAAGCTCCGTTAATGCGCCTACTCCTATCAACTTCTGCAACGGCAACACTGTATCACTTCACGTCAGTGTTGTCGGCAGTCAAAGCGCTCACGGAAGGCATGATGCTTACCCCTACCTCGCTGTCCGATTCGGACGCCGCGCACGGTAAGCGGAAAGCATACTTCCTGAGCCTCACTCGTTCACGCCACGGACGTTATCACCGTAACGATTCCCGTGGCGTCCTCTTCGAACTTGATGGCAACAAGATCAACACGCGCTATCAAGTTAAGCCTGTTGACTACTGGCAGTTCTTCTCGTCTCCGAAAGTTCGCTTCGATAGCGATGAGCAAGATGCGCGGCTAGTGACTGACAAGCCGCGCATCGACGTTAAGCCATTCATCAAGAGCATTAGTCTCTTGGTCGATGAAAGCAAAACTGACAAGCGTACGCTGCGCACTCTGTACGTGCAAGCATTCAAACTCGGCATTCCGCTCTACCTCTATAACGATCCGAAGTTGTTCCAGCTCGGGCGTGAGAAGGGGCGACTGCAATTGTCGGACGTTGTGGATGTGAAGAAGGCACCACAACGTACGCCGTCGCGCGACCGTGGTTTTGAAACGTTGCTGAGTTCCGCACTGCACTTGTTGATGCTCACCGATGATCCGGAGTTCAATCTCTACAACGACGTTTACGACGTGAAGGATTTCGACAAGAGTATGATCAGCTACTTGCGTTACGGTGACGATTTGCAGCGACAACTGAAAGCAGCATTCCAGAATGCGGGACGTTCAGCTACCACGGGATTGCGCAAAGACCGTGCGCGCCTCGACCGCTTGATTGCCGCAATGCGCAAGCGCGGTTTGATGGACGTCAAAGACTACGTGAAGTTCATTATGGATCGTCGTGATGCAGACCAGCGAAAGTTCAACGCTGCACGGGCGCAAACCAACGACGGTTGGTAAGGACTTGCTATGAAACTCCATTTATCACTGTCCGCCGTTCCTACCCCGCCGGAACTCTTTGCCCGTATTATTGCGCAGCACGCGGGCCTGAGCTGGATAAAGATCTCCAAGCGCGGCACCAAGTACACAGCAGCCTCGGATTCGATCTCGATCATTTACGATCAGCAAGGCGGCCATGTGTTCGTCAAGAAAGATGGCAAAGCCGTCATGGACTTCCCAGCGCCTCGCGTGGTTGGTAAGACGCTGACCAACACGCAAAGTACAACGGCAGCCAAGCACGGCGCTCTGATCAAAGCCAAGACCGCAGTCGTGACCCCGAAAGAAGGATCGACGGACGCGCTCAAGAAGATCAAGTTCAAGGCGAAAGCTCCCGACAAGTTGACCAAAGAGCAGCGCGCCGAAGTTACTGCGAAGTATGGCCCGACGTTCGCGAAGAAGGTGATCGCGCTGGGGACTGCTCTGCTCTCCATCAAGGAAGTGAAGCGTGGCGCCGATACTGCCGTGATGTTCTGGCCTTTTGCGTTCGGGCCTGTGACGCGCAAGGTGAAAACCGCGTACGGATCTTTGCTGCGCTCCGACATTTACTCAATGATGGCCGCAGCCCCTACCATTCCGTTTAAACCCGTAGGCGCGCCCACCCAGTTTCGCGGGTATGCTCCGTGTCGTGTGTGCGGTGCGCAGTTGGGAAGTGCAACGCAGTTTGATGCTGCGGGTGTTGCACGTCCTAGCAACATTGCTGCACATTACAGCAGCCACGGAATCAAATGCAATTTGGTGCGGAAGGTTGCAACCGACAAGACAACTGGCAAGAAGTACGCCGTGCTGTATGTCGGGTCTTTGAATAGCTTGTAACATGGAGGGTGCCTGCGGGTGCCCTCTTTTCATTCGCTGCCCAAAATACTGTAAATAGATATTGTCTAACAAAGGAGACAAACATCATGATTAACTGGATGCGTAACGCATTTCTCAAGCTATCCCCGACTTACCAGCTCCGAACTCAAGTTGAACAGTGGTACGATGCCGACGGCACCGAAGAGCATGTGACGAACCCGATTGAGATCGTGCGCGCTGTTCTGTGTACCGAATCGAACGTGCGCCGTCGTTCGTACGAATTGATCCGTGACGCTATCGGCAGCCGCGACACCCTTGCACCCTTCCGGAGCATGAGTTCGTTGATGCGTGGGTTTGCACAGCCCGAAGGCTTCTTTGACCGCAGCACCATCGGCATAACCAAAACCGACATGCTCGTTCCTGCAATGGCATTGCATTCAGACGGCAGACTGGTGATGACGCGCGACGAAGTTCTTGTGCGTTGTGGTTCGCTCACCGCCCGACGCTATCGCCCGCAGCGTAGCATTGTGGAAGGGAAGGGAATCAACAAACCTATCGAAGGAACGGCGTTGTTCCTCGACGAGGCGGTCGCAACTCTGTCACGTTGCATGGTTCCCGACGTCTACAACCTAGCGACATTCATGGCCGGTATGCAGTTCTTCGTGTTGGAGAATTCGTACGTGTATGCGCACTGCGCCTTCCGCCCCGTCGGCTCGTTTGCGCTGCGTGCCATTTCCGAGCCGCTTATGCCGTTGATGTTCCGACTGGTGAAGGCCGTGCCGATCAGCTCTATTATCTACCCGCGCGCAGATTGCTTCATGCGTATGCGTGCCGATGAAGTTCTCGTTTCGCTGGCGATGAATACGGTTGAGGTGGCTGACACCCTCCGTCTAATGGCGTCACTGCGCTCTGTTGAATTGCGTGAAGCGTTGATGCTGGATGAAGACGAATTCGAAGACCTGTGCTCACGCTACGAAGACCGCTATCAGTTGGACGTTGCACCACTGGAAAGCGATACCGATCTTCGCCTTCGCGTTATCACCCTGAACGAGCTGCGTGATCGCTGTGACTTCCTGTGCGCACATTTGAAGGTGGAGCAGCGTTACGAGCCGAGCGGCCCCGTCGGTCAGACAGGGCATCCGGTTATTTCCCGCAAACGTCAAGCGCAGAAAACTCGCGGCGTGAAGCAGGACAACAGCACTATGTATGGCCCGCAAGTCACGTATCGCAACGACGGGTCGTTCGACATGACTGACGTTATGCTCGCACACATGCTTTTGCAAAATGCGTGCGCATCCGAAAGTCACAGTTCGGTGATCTCGCAAGCGGCTGGCACTTCCGCTAACGTGTATGTTGAAGAACCTACTTCACCACACCGCACCTCGCCGTGTTACGCGCCCGACCCGCAGCCTGAGCGTGAAACGTATTCCGCGCCCACTTACTCCGCGCCGGACAATGATTGCGGAGGCGGTGGAAGCAGCAATGATTACTGAGAGGTCACAAATGCTACCAGATTCCGTTGTTGGATGTTTCTGGCGCAGGTTCACGGATGAAGCGCCGCAGGATGTTATTTACGATGCGCTGGTGTCAACGAAAGAATCGACGACCGAGCGTTTATCTATGATGATGCCGCCGTGCGTGCGAAGTCTATTCACCGACAAGGTGAGTGCTCGCATTGCAATGCTCGAAGACCCTAAGCGCTCTCCGCGAATGTGCTTCACGTTTTCAGAGCTACCGAGTCCGGACTGGCCGACGTTTGAGTTGATGTATCGGAAAGGCAAGGAAGTACGCAACCACCGCTACAACATATTCAACATGGGAATGACGCAGCTTGTTGAAGAGCACCATCACCCAGCACTGTTGAGTGATCGCTACTTTGAGGCGCGCGTTCGCCTGTTCGTCTATTTCATGTTCGGCTACGTGCTGCAACCGAACCGAGTATCTACGTGTGGGAATGGCGCGGGCACAATTCAAGTGCGAGTCAGCTTTAATCCTGCGGGGCCACACGTCACAATCTTTGAGGGCCGCCATGATCATTGACCCTAACGAAATCCCCAACACCCGCGACTCCATGCGCGTACTCGGAACCTCGCTGGACTATGCAGCGGTTTCTGATGACGTAGTTGGTGAGCTGTCGCGCTTCGTGGACTCGCATCGCCATGCCGACATTATTCCGGTGATTCAAGCGTTCGTCGGAATCTTCCCGCGCTATCACTTCCAACGCATCGTGCTGGATCGCATCAACTCCTGTTTGGAGAATCGCACCAGTGCGCGGGGTGCGTGGCGTACGCGCGCCTACATGCGGCAGCCGCCGGAACGCGCCGCTGATCCTGTCGCGGTATTGGAAGAAGTTTCTAAAACCGATAGCGAGTTCTATTCGCTCTACGTTCGTTACCGCAAAGGTGTGTCCGCAGTAGTGCGTGACAGTTTGTGGTGGCGTCGGGATTTCGGCTCCATAAAGACGCGCCTCGCGGTGCTCACATCTTACGTGTGGGCAGTGAAGGGCGTCGTGATGCAATTCGAAGGTACGTTCAATCCCGATGGAAGTCCGCAAGAGATCTTCCTTGTGGTCGGTGACAAACGTACAACCATTTATCTATCAGTGCTTGATGCCTACACTCCGAAGGGAGAACAAAAGTGATCTTGAAAAATCCTGTACCGTTTTATTTTGATGCCGACGACACCCTGCTCGATACTCGCGGCTGGTTCATCAAGCAAGCGTGGGACAACGGCACCTCTGTGCATCCGTCGTCGCTGCGTCTTCATCCCGAGTTGTCGCTTCCTGAGCATATGTTGAAGCGTGAAATCCAAAACGGGTTCCTCGAAAGCGCCGAATTCATGGATCAAACTGCACTGCTGCCTTATGCCAAGCACACGTTGCTTGCGTTGATGGCTATCGGTGTTCCGGTCGAAATCGTAACGCATCGCGGCTACCATCCGAAGGGCAAAGAGCTGACTGAAAACCTGCTCGCGCAGTATGGACTCTCCAACGTGAAAGTCCATGCCGTGCCGACCTCGGTGTGCAAACTCAAGTTCTGCGATGAGCTGACTGGCGGCAAACCGTTCGTGCTGTTCGACGACAACTACGATGCACGCAAACCGCAATACGAAAAGATTGGCAGCCCGCTGTACGACCAACTGTATTGCGTAACGCAACCGTGGAACATCAACCCGCCCGAAGCGTTTGGTGCAATTCGCGACAAGTGCGTGGCACGTCTGGCGGTCGAGGCGCTGATCAACTTCTGCGGCGTCGCCACTGTCAATGCCGCCGAGTTGCTTGGCTCCATCAAAGCTGACGCAACTCCTGCTGAACATGCGGCGCACGCTGCCCGTGAGTTCTACATTTCGGCTGCCTTGCGCGGCCATACCACTTGCCGATAGCGAGGCCACTATGCTGAATGCTTCCAAGGTACTGATTCTAACCAGCGTCGCTAATCGCGTTGCTGACAAGATCATCGAGCACAAACTTTACGGTGACGCTCACCCGATGTTTGACTCTCCGATCTTTGAACTTCCGGTGGATGACTTCGCGGCAACCGCGCTGCGCAGTGGCGAACATCTGCAAGATGTTTATTACGAGGCGGTTCACAACATGCTGCATCCGCTGATCGGTGTCGCTGCCACGTCTGCCGCCATTGATTGCCTGCTGTCCGCTTCGGCCAAGTCAACGCTGTATCCGAACCACAATCGTATGTATCACAGTACGTACCACTGCATTGAAGTTGCGGAATTCGTGCGTGCGCTGGCGTACGAATACGGTGGCCCCGAAGACGACGGTGATCGTTTGGCGGTGATGCTGGCTGCGCTGTTCCACGATTACGAGCACTCGCTCGGTGCCACAAGCGACACTGAAAACGTGATGCGTGCGCAGCGTGCCGTGGACATGTTCCTGCCGCTGATTCTCGGGCTGTCAGATCGTCCGGAGTTCGCAACCGACAAGTTCATTGAGTTGACTTTGTTGCGTGCGAAGGCGGCAATCGAGTTGACTGTCTTCGAAGGCGGCGCGTTCAAGTATCGTTTGCCACTGTCGTCGCATGACAGTATGTGGCCGATGTATTCGACCGTGGGCTACGGCATTCAGTTGGGTGATTGGATGCGCGCTTACGGTGTGCTGTTGGCGCAGGCTGATGCGTCAATGGTGCTGGCTCCCACTTGGGGACACATGGCATTCCGTCTGGTTTACGAAATGCTGGCGAACACCAACTCGAAGTACAATCCCGCGCTCAATCAGATGGCGACCTTCAAGACGTATCTGGATGCGCAGGTGAGCTTCATGTTCAACCCGCATACAATCTCGCGCGTGCCGCCTTCGTTTGCCGAAGAGTATACCGAGTTGTCCGCGCGTCACTCATTCGTTCACGGAGAACTGATCGCATGAAACGTCGATTCCTTGAGTACGGGTTTGATACCCGAGTAGAAGCGTCACCTCTGTCGTGTGCAGAGTTTGTGATGATGGGTCTGTTCGACGTGCCGGAAGTTCCCGAGCGTGACTGCACTTATTCCACTTACGGTATTCGTGCATTCATTGTTTGGTGTCACCACAACGGGTACGTGGAAACCACAACCGAGCATATCAACAACATGGCGTACCGTCTGGTGCTCACTGACGAAGACGCGGCTCCTGAGTTCTGCGTTAACGGGGCATGGCGCAATCGCGCTTCTGCTCAAGCGCTTTCGGAGCGCGACCCGCGCAGCCGCAATTACGACCACTGCTAATGGAGTGAAGCTGTGAACGAAATTCATGAAATGATCCGCGCCGCTAATATTCTGTTGAACGACCTCTTCGACAACAACCAATTTCTGATTGCCACTGTTGTCGGTGCTGCTTCGGTACTCGTAGGCTACCTGCTGCGAACTCTGCCGATGAAGATTGGACGGTTCATCTTCAACCAGAGCATTACGCAGATGCGCGTAACCAATGCCGGATGGAACAACATGCGCACGTTCGTCAACCTGTCGCGCTACCTGCATGAGCATTGTGATAGACGTTTGACGCGCCGCTACAGCGCCGAGACCCAGTACGACTATGACGAAGGTGAGCACATAACTCATCTTGCTATCGGCATGGGATGGCACCGCGTCAGATTCGAAGGGCGTTCGCTGTTTGTTCACCGCGCAGAAATGCCGGACAACCACGCCGACTCGATCAAAGAGAGCATTGAGATTTACGCGCTCGGTCGCTCCAACGGAATCTTCGCTCGCCTGCTCGAACAGTGCAAACCCGCGAAGGCCAAGGGCGTGCAGTTCCATGAATGGGATACGAAAGCCGGAGAGTGGCGCGCAGTCAGTTCACTCAAAGGTCGCGGTCTCGATTCGCTGGCACTGGACAGAGACGTTCGTGATCTCTTGGTTCGTGAATTCACCACGTTCCTTGAAGAGCGCGAAACAATTCTGTCGATGGGTCTGCCTCACAAGTTCACTGCAATCCTGCACGGGATTCCGGGTTCAGGTAAGACGTCGATACTGCGCGCGTTGGCTGTTGACTTCGAGTTGAACTTGTTCAGTATCAACCTCGGGTCACTGCTTACCGTCACCGAGTTGAGCAAAGCGTTGAATAACGTTTCGCAGCGTTCGCTTGTCGTGATGGAAGACTTCGACGATTCTCCGTGGGTTAAGAGCCGTGGCAACATGGACACCATTCACAAGAAGCCGAAGTCTGACGACAGTGAGCAACTGGTGAATGAGGACGAGGCTAAGAGATCGCGTGAGTTTGAAATGTTGTCGTTCCTGACTTCCGATGGCCAGAGTGCATTCTTCAACTTGCTGGATGGCATCGCGCCGTTGGATAACGTTATGATCTTCATGACCACCAACAAAGCGCTCGACCTCGACCGCGCACTGATTCGTCCCGGCCGTATTGATTGCGTGATCGACATTCCGCCTCCGTCGCAGGATGCCGTGCGTGACCACTTGCTTACCGTGTGGCCGGAACTCAATCAGCGTGACGATATGGTGTGGGGTAGCCTCCCCGGTTGCATTCTCTACAAGATAAAACGCATCGCGTTGAAAGATGCAGAGAAAGCTGCCGAGCTGATCAACTACTACGGCATGAATCCGGATAAAGCAGTTGATGAGCAGAACGGCGAACTTGCACAACTTGACCGTCTGCGCCAGATTCGCAAAGAACTTCTCGATGCGGAAGCTGACAAGAAGGAAGAAACGCTGGATGAAGTTGCCCCTGCGGCATCTAAAGCTGCGTAACACAAAGAGCCTGCTTTTGCGGGCTCTTTTCCATTCACATGATAATTTACGTGGACGTCACGTTTAACTCTGCAAGGAGCGGTCTAATGCCCAAACCATCCAAGCCGAGTAAAAAGCGCATTTACTCGGTCAAGACGTACAAGGCGCGCATTGAGCGTGCTAATGCGCGAATCAAAGAACTGGAAGCGAAGAGAAAACGTCTCGACACTTCGAAGACTCGAATCACCCGACTGTCCACCCTTTACAAGCAGCGCGCCGCGCTTGAGAAAGCGGGCGACGAGAAAAAGCTGGCATCGTTCAAGAAGCGTTACGGCAAGTATCTCGGCAACGGACAACTCCGCACACCTGCCGACATTCGCGATCTTCTGCGCAAGCTGAACACCAAGCTGAACATGTCGGCCCGCGCGATCAAGTCGCTGCACGAACGTATCTCCGGATACAACAGCGGCATGAAGATTGCGCAGCAACGTGAGCGCGCCAAACCCAAGAAGGCGACCAAGTGATGATGGCCTTTCCGTATGCGCCAGAAACTATTCCAATGGTCGGTTACGAGGAAGGCTTCAAGCCTAAAGTTTACCTCGACTCCAAGGGCTATCCGACTATCGGTCACGGTTTCATGTTCGCTCGCCGCACAGGCTTGCCGTTGTCATCGTACGAAAATTTCAAGTTGAGCCAAAGCATTTCGCTCGCGATGCTTGAAGAAGTTTGCGCGGAGTACGCCGCCCAAGCCGAAATCCAACTCGCCCGTCAGTGGTCTGCTATGAACGCAGATCGTCGGGGCGTTCTCATTTCCATGATTCATCAACTCGGAATTGTAGGCGTTCAAGGATTCTCGAACTTCTGCAAAGCTGCGGCTGACGGCGATTGGAAGCGTGCGTACGAAGAAATGCTGGACAGCAAGTGGTACAAGCGAGACACACCGCAACGCGCAATGCGTCACGCACTGGTCATGCTGCACGGCTCAATCAATCACGTTTATAGTGGAGTCATCAAGCTATGAATAAGCCTCACACTTCTGCGGGTGTCTATACTCGCATTCGTGACTTTTCGCGGATGCCTACCGTCGATAACGGGATCCGTATCGGCATGGTAGGTGCGATGGAGCGCGGCCCCGTCAACATGGTATGGCGCACCATTTCGCCGGAAGACTGGCGCACCTATTTCGGTCGCCGTAACATGGCAAAGTTTGGCATGTCGGGCATCGTTGCTCACTACTGCCACCAGTTCACCAACCAAGTGTATAACGTTCGTCTCGCGCCCGACGCTGAGTATGGCGTGCTGCACCTGACCGTTGACGATCCGAAAGCCAACATTCCGAAGTTCAACCTCGCACCGCACACCGACAACGACGGCAACGTCATTGGCGTTAAAGACGTTGCGGAACTCGGCTGGCTGCCGGATGATCCTTTGAACTCCGTCGAACCCGGATTCTTCTATCAGGCCAACCCCGGTCTGTGGGGACGTAACTATCACGTCTTCATGCTGCCGAACAACCCCGCAGGTCTCGACCCGATCAAGAATCGCACCGAGTACAACACCAACCTGTTCAAGCTGATGATTTTCGAGAACTACGTTGCGGGCTCCATGCCTGTCGAGTCTCACACCGTCAGCTTCGATTCGTACATCGACTCCGAAGAGCGCCAGTACGAAATCGGTGAAGTGCTCGAACGCAATTCCACGATTCTGCGTTGGAAGCGTAACACCTACTGCCCTGCATTCCAGATTATGCGCTCTGCAAACAGCGCGCTGCTGGGTGGTGCCGACGGTCGCTTGCCCAACAGCGATGAGATCGCAGAAGCGTACAAGCAATTCTTCTCCGACCGCGAAGAACTGTCATGCCATCTGCTGGTAAACAGCATGGGCTTCGATCACATCGTTCACCGTGCAATGCTGTCCGTGTGTGAAAACCACGACAACTGCCGCGCGTTCCTGAACGTTGCACCTGATCGTCAGTCAGTACGTAATGCGGTCAACTACCGCAACAGCGTGCTGAACGTTGACACCTTCTATGGCGCGCTCTACACGGGCGACCTGTTGGTGTACGATGAGGAAGAATCTCGCAAGGTCTATGTGCCGCTTGTGGCGTTCGCCGCTGGTGCATATGCTGCCGCGCGTTTCGTTACCGCTCCTGCGGGTCTCGACATGAGCACGCACATCAAAGTTCTGGGTGCCCGTTACGAATACGACCAGCCCGAGCGCAACGTGTTGACTGACAACCAGATCAACTACGTGCGCAAGATGCCGGAAGCGTTGGGCGGAACTTATGCGCTGTGGGAACAACTCACGCTGTATCGCCGTCAAAGCACTCTGCGCAACATCAACGTTTCTGCAACCAGCGGTCGCGTCCTCGAACTTGCAGCCTCCCGTGCGAAGTGGGGTCTGTTCGATCCGAATGACGATGTGCTCCGTAAAGAAATGGTGACTCAGATTTCCGACGAACTGGAAATCCTGAACCGTCTGGGAGCATTCAACGTTGTTGATGGTGCTACTCCGTTCGAAGTTATCTGTGACGAGCGTAACAACACTAACCAGAGCAACGCCAACGGCGATCTGATTATTGACGTTATCATCGATCCGGCCAACTCCATTCGCCGCATCATCATGCGCTACAACATCAATCCCAAGGGATCTCGCGTTACCGAGATTGCCGCATAAAGAGGTTTGTTCATGGAACTCAAGCTGGAGAAATTCATCAATAGCTTGGAGATCACTACGAACATTCACCGCCAACACGAAGCCCCCATCATCGTTCGCGTAACCCGTGACGATGATGGGTCGGCCCACGTCGTTTGCTGTTCGTACTTCAAGCCGCGTTATATCCTGCTCCCCATTCAGGCCATCTGGATCGACTTCAACCCCGAGTCCGAAACTTTCCGTCATGCGTACCTGCGCACCAAGAAAGGCAAGACTCCCGACGAAGACGTGTGGAAGGTTCTGTACTTCTACGCCGATGCGTTCCCTGTTCAAGAGTACGACCCTGCGGACATTGAGTTGATTTCGATCACTCTGCCGCCGCCCGCAACTACTGCGGTGCAAGGTATCGGCTACCTGTCCACGGCCAACGCAGACTCGCGCGCTATCATCGAAGGCCACGAAGCACTCACCGACAACCGCGACCCGCTCGACCACACTCACAAAGAGAAGCCTGCTACTCTGGTGCGTGACGGTAACGGCGTGGCGGTGCCGATTGCTTCACAGCCGAACCCGCGACTGTTTCAGGCGCTCGTTGCTGACGCTGACCCCGATGGTAAGGTGACTTACTCTTGGCGTCGTGTCAAAGAACAAGATCTGGGGGTATGACCATGATGGAGAGCGAACAAATCCGTCAGATGGCCGATGCCATTATCGACGTTACTGGTTTTGTGGAAGGCGGCCCCGCCAAGATCTACAAACACTACAACGCCGTACTCGGCCAGTCGATCATCATCTACGTGTCGAACGACGAGCCTACTCGCGTTCTTCCGTTGAACGTTCTGTGGCTGGATACCAACCGCGACCGTAGCACGTACAAGCAATTCGTGCGCCGTGTTGCCAAGGTTCCCAGCAACGGTTTCCGCAACACTTGGGAACTCGTTACCGAATTCATGCGCCTGTTCGTCGCGCAGTCTTACGATCCGCAAGATGGCACCCCTGGTGTTGGCGACGTCGGTATCGCAACCAAAGACACTGCGGGCCTCGCGAAACTCACGACCGATGCCAAGCCGATCACCGCACCGCGCTTTGTTGCAGTCGATGACCCGCGCCTGAAAGACAAACGTCAACCACTGCCGCACGACGAAATGCACGTCGAGAAGCCGCTGGTCGATGTAATCGGCGTCGTGAACATGGCGAACGGTACTCCCGCGCAGGGCGGCACTTTCGTCGCTGAGTCGAGCGAGTTGGCGCAACAGCGCAAGCTCAAGAAATCCGAAGTAACGGGGTGATGCAATGACTCTTCTCGAAGCTACCATCATTCGCTTGTTCAACACTGCGATTCGTCGCGGTTGCAATCCGGCAAGTCCGGTGCGCCTTGAACTCGTCGAGAGTGAGCAAGAAGATTCTCGCAAGTTTGTCGTGGTGTGCTCCTACACCGAACCGACTTTCAGCGAGATTCCGTATAACGTTCTGTGGCTGGTGATGAACCCGGGTTCTCTCGACCACAAACACATCTACCGCCGTGTGAGCCATATCACCGACGGCAAGTTCCGTGGCACATGGGAACTGATCACCGCGCAAGAGCAACTGTTCGCAGTCGATCAATACTATCGCCCTGTTGTAGAAACTCCGGCTGACCTTGGTCTGGACGTGAGTGATCTGACCGTGCCTCACGCCACCTTGAGCGTGATGGGTATCGTGTTGCTGGATGAAGATGAAGCCGACGGTTTGGTGGTAAGTGACACCGACCCGCGCATGTCTGACCCGCGCTATCCGAACCCGCACGACCATCCTGATTATCCGCGCTCGATGATCAAGATCAACGACAGTGCTTACGCGATTCTCGAAGGCAACTCGCCGAAAGCGGGCGACACGCTTTACCTGACGCGCGCCCACCCCACCGACCGCAATGCGTTTTTCGCACGCTGGGGTAAACTGAGCCCGTCCGACGTTGAATGGGCTTCTGCTCGTTTGGAGCGTCTGGTTATCAGTCTTCCGGGGAACGCCGCATTCATGGAGCACAACAGCTCTATGGATCTCATCGGTACTGCGATTTGGACTGACCGCACCGAAGTAGACCCCGCAGGTTTGTCGTGGGAGATTGAAGCCAACGCCATCGGTGTCACCATCGATCCGGCGACTGGTGTTGTCACTGCTCCGAAACTGCAAGCCGACGTCGATTTGCTGGTGACTGTTTCAATGCGCGATCCGGTGTTCGACGTTATCGTCAAGGGCACCTACACTCTGCGCATCGTCTACGTGAAGCAGGAAGCGCAACTGACCTCTATCGAGATCACTGGCGCAACCGACATGCTCCCGGGGACTTCCACCACGTTCGGCGTTGTTGGTGTTTACGATGATGGCTCTCGCGTCGCAATCGTGCCCGATACTTTCGTTTCCGGTACTCCGGCAGCGCTCGGCCTGAATGGTTACGTCGGCACCGCCAAACGTGTTCCGCAAGACACTATGGTAACGCTGACCGCTACCAAGGGCGCGCTCTCTGACACGCACGAAGTTCGCATTCGCAAGTTCGTTCCGGTGTCGCTGGATATTCGTGGCCCTGCGATTGTCGATGAGCACACCGAAGGCACTTACACCGTCCACGTTTCTTACAACGACGGCACGACTGAACAAGTCACTCCGCTGACCTTCACCATCGACAACCAGCACGCCACCATCAACGGCATGAAGGTAGCCGCTGGTGAAGTTGCTACCGACGAAGCTGCAAAACTTTCTGCATCCTTCGAGGCGTCCGGCGTAACTGTCAACGCGCAGAAATCTATCACTCTGCGTAACGTCAGCAACCCGCCGACCAAGCGTCCGCAAAGCCTGAACATCATCGGCCCCGCTACCGTCAACGAGAAGACCTCGCAACAGTACGCCGTGAAAGTGGTGTACGACGATGGCTCTATCGAAGACGTGAAGCCGGAAGAGATCACTTCATGGACTGCGCTGGTCGGTACAATCACCGCAACTG
>Ga0114982_1000526_pt1 | contig 20666 bp, 16 predicted proteins | sample Shrwel_input2_FT_FD_87183 | JGI IMG/M metagenome (GOLD analysis project Ga0114982, IMG submission 87183) | Subsurface microbial communities from deep shales in Ohio, USA - Utica-3 well 1 S input2 FT | ecosystem: Environmental > Aquatic > Deep subsurface > Shale gas/oil reservoir > Produced... | reverse complement strand
TCGCCAGGCTGGTTACCATGATGGCAATCCGAATCAGCCGCGTTTTACCGCCAGTTCTATTGTCACCTTGTACAGCAATCAGGTTGATCAGGCCCATCTGGCGCGGCAAAAACTGATTGAACTCAGTAAAAATGGTATTGCGCTGGCAGGCCAGGATTATGACAGTAAAGCAGAATATCTGTTTACCGGTTTGAATAGCCTCAAACCCGCCATGATTGAAGAAGCCACCCGCAACGCCCGTGAAGTGGCCGGCAAATTTGCCGCCGATTCCAACAGCAAAGTGGGTAAAATCAAACAGGCCAATCAAGGCCAGTTCAGCATCAGTGATCGCGACAGCAGCACGCCACATATTAAAAAGGTACGGGTGGTGGCCACTGTGGATTATTACCTGGCCGATTAAGCGACCTCCCCTGTCCAATCGACCTTGTTTGCTGCGGCTTGCCGCAGCAGTTTGTTATTCCCTAATTTATTAACTACAGTTAAAGTCCTTCAGGCCAGGCAAAGGAATCGCAGCGTGGCTGTATTCACCCCCATGACCGACCAGCAAAAAGCAGCGGCTTTTGATCTGTTATGGCCACATTTGCCAATGGGCGTTACTATTTTAGCGCCAGACTTTTCTGTGCTGTTGCTCAATCAGACCCAGGCAGACTGGCACCACTGCAGCATTGCTCAGTTGCAGGGGCAATCATTCATCACCATTCAGCCACAACTGCAAACGGCGTTGCAACAAGTGCAGAGCCATCCGCACCCGCAACTCGATGTGAGCTTCAATACCACCACTGGTACAACTGGCCAACTGCAGCACTGGCGATGTCACTGCCTGCCGTTACTGCAGCATGCTGAACTGAGCGCGATTCTGGTGCTGACCGAACAACTGAGCCAAAGCCAGCAGCAACAACAGGGTTTACAACGGCTTCGGCAAGTATTGGACAACCTGTTTGCCTTTGTCGGTATTTTATTACCGGATGGCACCCTGATAGACGCCAACCGCTCGCCGCTGGAAGCCGCCGGTATCAGCCTTAGTGATGTGCTACAAAAAAAGTTCTACGACTGTTTCTGGTGGCAACATGATCCGAATGAACGGCAGCGTATTGCAGCAGCAATCACTGCCGCAGCGCAGGGGGAAGTGTGCCGCTTTGATGTCACGGCACAGATGAAAGACCAGATTATGACGCTGGATTTTATGCTGGCGCCGCTGTATGACGAACAAGGCGAGTTACAGTATCTGATCCCCTCCGCCATTGATATTTCTGACCGCACCCGCAGTGAAACCGAACTCAGAGACAGCGAATTGCGCTTTCGCCGGGTGTTTGATAGTGCCGCGGATGGCTTGATTTGTGTTGATCAGCAGGGGCTGATCACCCTGTGCAATCCAAGAGCACTGGAAATGTTTGGTTATAGCGCCGAGGAATTAATCGGCCAGCCGATTGAAGTGCTGGTGCCGTCTGAACTGACGCCACAGCATCAACAGCACCGCCAGCATTATCTGCGCCAGCCCAGTAGCAGAAGGATGGCCGAACGGACTGAACTTTACGCCCGCCGTAAAGATGGTTCGTTATTTCCGGTGGGTATTGGTCTGACTCAACTGAATATGACCGGCGATGCCAAAGTACTGGCAACAGTAACCGACATTACGGCACAAAAACTGGCGCAGCAAAAATTGCAATTGATCGTCGATGAAAAAAGTCAGCTGCTGCATGAAAGAACCACCTTACTGAACGAAGTTCATCACCGGGTGAAAAACAACCTGCAAATTATTTCCAGTTTACTGAATTTACAATATCGTCATGCCGGCCCCGAAGTCCGGCAAGCGCTGACCGAAAGTCAGCTCAGAGTCAAAACTATGGCGCTGACCCATCAGTTGTTGTATGAAAAACGTGATTTTTCGTCGATTACCCTCAGTGCTTATTTACAACAGCTGTGCCAGTTGGTGCGGCAGAGCCTGAGTCAGCAATGCCAAATCCAGTTTGATTTTTCTGCCGTCGACCAGCATCTGGTGCTGGCGCTGCAACAGGCCATCCCTTGTGGTTTATTTGTCAATGAAGTACTGACCAATGCCTTAAAACACGCCTTCCCCGGCCGCAGCCAGGGGCTGATCCGGCTTGAACTGGCACAACAGCAGGATAGCCGCATCCGGCTAGCCATCATTGATGATGGTGTTGGACTGCCGGCATCGGCGCAATTAGGCGAAGGTCAGTCGCTGGGTTTTCAGCTGATCCCAACTTTTATTGCCCAACTGCGGGCTGAGCTTGAATTACAGCGCCAGCCCGGCACCGGTTTTGTCATTCGATTTAAGCCGTTACAGGAGCCGCTTTGATGCAAAGCCAGATCATGATTGTCGAAGATGAGCAAATCGTGGCATTGGATCTGAAAATGTCATTGGAGGATCTTGGCCATCAGGTGGTCGCAACTGTGGCCTACGGCGAAGAAGTGCTGGCGCGGGCGACGCAGCTAAAACCAGACCTGGTGCTGATGGACATTCAATTGGCAGGTCAAATGCGTGGCACTGAAGCCGCCCGGTTATTACAACAGCAAATGCAGCTGCCGGTGATTTTTTTGTCGGCGTTTTGCGATAGCAGTGTGTTGCAGGATGCGGGTTTAAGCCTGCCGTACGGTTACCTGATTAAACCTTATGATCGCAAAGAACTGGACGCTTCGATCCGGATGGCGTTATACCGCCATCAGGCCGATCAGCAATTGCGCCGCTCCGAGCTGCGGCTACAAATGGCGATGTCGGCCGCCAAACTAGGGTTATGGGAGCTGACACCAAGCCAGGATAGCTTATGCAGTTCGGGTCTGGCCAGTGAGTTATTGCAACAACCGCCGGACGTGATTTGTAGCGGCATCGAGCGGTTGATTCAATTATTCGATGCCACTGAACAGCCAAAGCTGGCGCGGGCGCTGGCCAAACAACAGGATATACAGCTCACCTTAAAACTGGCCTCAGCTGGCCCGGCACGCTGGGTCGAGTTGTTTGGCCGCCATGTTGTCAGTGCCGGCCAGCCGATGGTGATTGGCGTGATGCGGGATGTCACTCAGCAACAACATGAGCAGCTCCAGTTACGGCAAGCGCATGCAGTTTTTCAAACCACCGCCGAAGCCATGTTAATTTTGGATCAACAACATCGGGTGCTTTCCGCCAACCCGGCTTTTAGCCAGTTGACTGGTTTCAGTGTGGCCGCGGTCGAAGGTTTAACCCCGGAGCAATTTTTGTATCCGGCAACACAACTGCCCACCATCAATACGATCTGGTCTGAACTCAGCAGCCATCATGCCAGTTGTGAGGTGCAATGCCGGCGGCAGGATGGCAGCCAATTTCCAGCCTGGCAACATATCTGTCAGGTGAAAGTCCATCATCCGGCTGAACACGGCAGCCATTATGTGCTGACATTTTCCAATATTTCAGCGCTACGCCGGGCCGAAGAACATTTGGCCAAGCTGGCATTTCACGACCATCTGACCGGCCTTGGTAACAGAGCCAAACTGGAAAAAACATTGCGGGTTGAAGTTGAACGCGCCAGCCGGAATAAAAGCATGCTGGGGGTGATGTATCTGGATCTGGATGGTTTTAAACTGGTGAACGACACCCTGGGCCATCATATGGGTGATCGCTTGCTGCAAGTGATTGCCGAACGTATCAATGCGCTCACCAGAGTCGGTGACACGGCAATCCGGCTCGGCGGCGACGAGTTTGTCGTGATCATCCCTGACGCTGTCCACCCGAGTTTTTATCACCGGGTGGCAGAAAAGTTACTGCACAGCATCAGTGAAGATATCGACTTGGATCACACTGTGGTGTCAGTGTCCTGCAGTATCGGCATTGCCTGTTATCCGGAAGATGCCTGCAGTTATGATGAACTGCTTAAATGCGCCGATCTGGCGATGTTTGCCGCCAAAGAAAGCGGCCGCAATCGTTATTCGTTTTTTAATGTGGCGATGGCGAATAAAACCCAACAACGGGTGTTTATTGAAAAAGAACTGAAGCAGGCATTACCGGACGGTGCTGGCCTCTGCTTGTATTATCAGCCGCAAATCGATTTACAACAGCAACAATGGTATGGCGTTGAAGCGCTGCTGCGCTGGTTCCATCCGATTGATGGTCAGCTGAACACCGAAAAGTTTATTCAGGTCGCTGAGCAAAGCCATCTGATTGTTGAACTCGGCAACTGGGTCATTGCCCAAGTCTGCCGCGATATGGCGGCCTTGCAGCAATTAAGACCCGGCCTGATCGTGTCGCTGAATTTATCAGTACGGCAATTGGAAGATGAGACGCTGTTAAGCCAGCTGGATCAGGCGCTGCAGCGTGATCAGGTAGACGCCGCTTTATTGCAGTTTGAAATCACCGAAACGGCGCTGCAGGATCTGGACGACAAAGTGGCGGTGTTGACGGCCTTACGTCAGCGTGGCGCCACTATTGCCATTGATGACTTCGGCACCGGTTTTTCTTCGTTAAGCCGGCTGAAACACTGGCCTATTAACTGTGTCAAAATTGATCGCTCTTTTGTTATGACAATACCGCAACAGTCGAACGATATGGAAATCACCCGGGCCGTCTGTGCGCTTTGTCATGCTTTGCAGCTGAAAGTGGTGGCAGAAGGTGTTGAAACCGCGGAACAACAACAATTTTTACAACAGCTGGGCTGCCATTATGGCCAGGGCTATTACCTGGCCAAACCTATGCCACTGGCACAGCTGGCCAGCTGGTGGCAGCAGTATCATGCCAGAGCAAAACCTTAACCAGACTTGCTTTGCCAGCGCTGCGGCAACATGGCGAATGCCGGGTTGACCGCGACGACAACGGCAACAAAGGCTAGAGCACCAGAGTCAGCCCCACGCAATGGATAGGTCTGGGCTGGGTCATGGTGTCGCCAGCACAAAAGCGACAACGCGTTACTTGGCTGGCAGGAGCTTTATAGAAAAAAATCTTAAGCCAGTCGTTTTGAGCTCTGCTAAAAACCATTTCACCGCGTCGAAAATGCGTCCTTCACACGGGGCTAAAAGAGTCTGACCCGGTGTTAGCGCTTGTCGCTTTGGCATGATCAACGCTTCCAGGCGCTGGCTTGCTCCGGCGGTTGTTGACGATATGACATCACTATCACCGCATACCAAATCAGCCGTTGTTGTCCGGATCTCAATATCTGCTGGCTACAATCTGCAGATAACTGATTTAACCACAGACCCGGTTGCGGCCTTGTGCTTTGGCTTGGTACAACAGACTATCAGCGCGGGAAATCAGCTTATCGTAATGCGGCAAGCCGGTATTCACCGTCACACCAAAGCTGGCAGTCACCTGCAGCCCTGGCGCTATGGCGCTAAAGTCCAACGCCTCGATGGCCTGTCGTAACCGCTCACATACTTCTAAACCCTGCGCCAATGAAGTCTGTGGCAATAACAGTGCAAATTCTTCGCCGCCCCAGCGCGCTGCCAAATCAATCTCGCGGCAATAGGTTTTTAACACCAGCGCCAGCTGTTTGAGGACTTCATCACCGACCAGATGTGACCAGCTGTCATTGATGGTTTTAAAATGATCAATGTCCAGGATCACCAGACATAACTGATGTTGCAGGCGCTGCGCTCTGGTAAATTCAGCCGCCAGCTGTTCATCAAAAGCCCGCCGGTTGGCAAGCCCCGTCAAGCCGTCTTCGCGTGCCTGTAAGGCAAAAGCAGTCGCTTGCTGATGGAGTTGTTCCGCCAGCTGGGTTTTGTCGGCGACCGCTGCGCGTAATTCGACTGCTTGTTGTTGTAACTCCGCGGTTTTTTCCTGTACCTGTTGCCGCAGTCGTTGTTCACTGTGCCATAAGCTGCGAACCCGCCAGCGATAAAGCAGTACCAGCGTCAGCGCCAGCAGCAACAGCATTGCCAGCATAAAGATTGGCCGTTGCCAGAAAAATGGCTTAATTTCAAAGTGGATTGAGGCCGGTTCTGCTGTCCAGTCGCCATCCGGATAAGCTGCACTGACCAGAAACTGATAACTGCCGGGCTGCAAATTGGTATATTCGGCGACATTCTGCGAGCCCCGTTCCACCCAGTCCTGATCAAAGCCAATCAATTTAGTGCGGTATTGGATCCGGGTCGGCATCACATAACTCAGACCGGCAAATTGCAGTTCAACCCGGCGGGTACCGGCAACAAAACTGGCTTGTTCCGGCTGAAATAGCTGACCATCAGCACTGAGCTTTTGTACCACCACCGGGGGGGTCCGTACGGCAAATTCTTTTAAACGGGACGGGTCAACCATGGCAACCCCATGGGAAGTAGCAAACCAAACCGTACCATTGCGTCTGGTCATCGCCGCCGGACTCGATCCTCCATTGGCCTGGGCACTGAGCATGCCATCACTTTCCCCATACAATTCATAGCCAAGTAACTGCTTGGCCTGACCTGTTGCCACTGCCAGGGCTTCCTGCTGCTTGATCCGAAGTACGCCGCGATTGGTGCTGAGCCAAAAATAGTCCCGATCTTGCGGCACTATGGCAAAAACTTTATCAAAGGGTAAACCGGCGGCCCGTCCAACCAATTGCAGCTTTAACGTGCCTGGCTCAACCCGGGCTATGCCTCTATCTGCGGAAAACCAAATCTCGTCAGAGTCAGGAATTTGATAAAAATCAAATATATAATCTGATTTATCCAATTCAACAATAGATAAAGTCCGAAACTTACCCTGTTGTCGGACTGACAAACCACTACCAGTGCCAACCCATAACAAACCATTTTTCTGCTGCGACAAGGCGGTGATAAATTCGCCCGCTAAGCCATCCGCCATATGAAACTGCTGCAGTTGATCATCTTTCAAAAGCACCAGCCCCCCAGCAGTGCCAATCCAGCTACTGCCATCTGCCAAAGGTAAAATCGCTCTGACTTCATTGGCTGGCAGTCCATTCTGGCGGTTATATCGCGCCACCAACTGCTGTTGGCGGAAGCGCAGCACCCCTTCAGCATAGGTGCCGACCCAGACATCCCCATCCGGACCTTCGGCCAGACTCAGCACCGAACTGACGGTTTGACCATCCGGTAACAGTACCTGACTGACTTTGCCATCCAGCACCCGGTTCAAACCATAACTGGTACCAACCCAGGCTGCGCCATCACTATGCTCCAACAAAGTACGGACATAGTTATCAGACAAACCTTTGGCGATGGTCAGGTTGGTAAAAGGTGAATCACGTAACCGGAATACCCCGCCGTTGGTGCCGACCCAGATACTTTTTTCCCGGTCCTGAAACAGCGCCAGCACTCTGTTATTCGGCAAGCCGTCTGTGACTGTCAGTTGTTCCAGACCAAGCGAAGTTAACCGCATCAGGCCACTGTGCACAGTCCCGAGCCAAATTTGCTGTTGCTGATCCACCATCAACACAGAAACCGCGACGTCCGCCAGCTCAGGGTGCAGCAGCTTAAACTGATTGCCTTGTTTCAGATAAGCACCTTGTTCAGATCCCACCAGCAAAGTCCCATCTGCCGTTTCGGCCAGCGCGAATACCGAGGTTACCGCCATGCCCTGTGCAGGCCCGACCAATTGAAAAGTTGCATCTTTTTGCAACGGATTAATCCAGTACAAGCCTTGTTGGGTCGCCAGCCAGATCACGCCGTCTTTATCTTGTAATAACCGGTAAATCACCGTCGGCGGCAAGCCATCTTCAGCACCAAAGTGCTGACTGCGGCCATCCGGCGACTGAATAAATAAACCACCGCCTTCACAGGCAATCCATAAATGGTTATGACTGTCGCGGATAATGTCGTTGATCAAGGTACCGATGGCAGGCAAGGTTTGCCATTGACCGTTGTGATGCCGCGCCATCCCCCCGCGCGAACCGCCAATTAATAATTGGCCATCATAATCAATATACAAAGCCCGCATGCCAGAATCAGGCATGCCCGGAATGTTATGGCGGCCATACACAGTGAAATTGCGGCCATCATAACGGGCTGCACCTTCCCAGGTGGCAAACCACAAATAACCATCCTGACTTTGAATGATGCCATTGATGGTGTTATGCGGCAGGCCATCGCGGGTGGTCCAGCTTTCACGGAAATAATCGGTTAAAGGCACAGTGGCTGTCGCCAGGATCTCAGCTTGCGGGCTGTTGCTGCCCGATTGACCTGCCGCCATTAAAGTTGGTGAAGATAACAGCAAGAGCACCGCCAGCCAGCTGGTACGAGTAAAACTCAAGCTACAGAAAAAAAACCAGAAACATAAATTGCGTATCAACACGACAAGCTACAACCGTTGCACAGCACCAATAGCGCTAAGATAACGCAAAGAGCAGCTATTGGGCAGCCTGTTGTCCGATTTTCAGCATAAATTCAGCACGGCTTCCGCTCTAAGACACCTTGCACCAGGTTTAGGTCACAGCCCCAGGCAATTGCAGCAGCCGCTGCTTCAACCATTGACCGGCCAGACCCAGCGTTTTGCCGCGGCGTTGCCATAGTTCTAACTGGAGCGGCAGCCCTGGTAAGCCACCGGCTACGCCTGTCGCCGCTTCATTTTGCAAAGATAATTGTACTAAGCTGCCGTCTTGTAATGCATGCCGGCACAGCGGCTTGGGTAAAAAGGCATAACCCAACCCCTGCAACACCAGACTTTGTACTGCCATATCCCCTTCCGCCCACCAGACCTGCAAGCTTAGACGTCCGCGTTGTTTTTCCGCCCCATTGGTGCGGTCAGTCACCAGAATTTGCCGCTGTTGCTGCAATTGCTCTAACCGGATCGGCGCATTGGCCTGCGCCGCCAGCGGATGCGAAGGTGCCACCGCCAGCACAAACTCCAGCGCCAGCAAAGGCCAGCTATCAATATCTGCCGGGGGCTGCTGTGGCTGAAAACCAATCGCCAAATCGGCCTGCCCCTGTTGCAACAGCAGGGTCAAGTCGTCCAACAGCGGAAATAACAACCTAAGCTCCAACGCCGGAAACTGCGCTGCCAGTTCAGTCAGGATCGGCGCCAGCCAGGGTAACTGGCCTTCATCATCCACCGCCAGCGTTAAACTGGCTTCCATACCGCGGTGAAATTCACTGGCTAAGCTCTGAAACGCCTGACACTGGCGTTCAATCAACTGCGCTTGTTGCCATAACCGCTCACCCGCCCCCGTCAGCTTTGGATAACGGCTACTGCGGTCAAACAATTGCACTGCACAATCAATTTCTAACTCGGCAATGCCCATACTGACCGCCGACTGCGCTTTACCCAGCTTGCGGGCCGCAGCAGAAAACGAGCCGGTGGCCACCACCGCCAGGAAGGTTTGCAGTTGAAGCAAATTCATCTATCAGTTTTCCTGATGGTATCTAACTTTAATATCAGAAAATTAGTTGATAGCATCGCCACCTGTCAAGCATAACCACTATTTTGGAGTTGAAGATGTCAGTTTCTGTTGCCACCCCCAGCCAGCCACCCCAGGTCGTGGCGGCCAGTCGTAGCACTTTTGATCGTATCAGGATGGCGATAGGGTTTGAACTACTGGGCTTACTGCTGCTGGTGCCCATCAGCAGTGTGTTACTGGATAAACCAGCGCTGCAACTGGGCGGACTGGCGGTGATGATGTCGCTGCTCGCGACCTGGTGGAATTATCAGTTTAACCTGTGGTTCGATCGTTTTTATTTGCAACCACGCGGCCGGCAAATAAAAACCCAACCAGAACGGCTGGTGCATGCCCTGCTGTTCGAGTTGGGTTTATTGGCGGTATTTCTGCCGTTAACCGCCTGGTATCTGTCAATCAGCCTGCTGCAGGCATTTTGGCTGGATCTGGCGTTTATGCTGTTTTATCTGGTGTACGGTTACCTCTATCACTGGGCTTACGATAAAGTATTCCCACCGCCAGGCGCGCCGCTCAACCCAGTCTCAGAAAGCGCTCAGTAATTTGGTCAGTACAAACTGGGTCAGCACTTGCTCTTGTTGCTGTGGATCGGCCGGTGCCGCTTTTGCCAGCACAATAAGCGAAAGTTGCTGGGCCGGCAAAGTCAGCACCCACTGACCGGCCAGACCACGGCTGACCCACATCGGCTGATTACGCCATTGCCCCAGCCAAAGGGCATAACCATAATGACTGACGCCAAGCCCGGCCAGCTGATTCAGCACCGGCAGTTTGGCCTCAGTCGCTGGCAGCATAAAGGCAGCCGGGATCAGTTGCTGTTGTTGCCAACGGCCACCTTGTTGCCATAACAGCGCTAATTTGGCCAGATCACGCGCCCTTAGCTGTAAACCATCCGCCGCATTATGATAACCATCTGACAGCTGTTGCCACTGAAACTGACTGATGCCAAGTGGAGTAAATATTTTCTGTCTGGCGTAATCAGCCACGCTCTGGCCAGTGGCTTTTTGCAAAACCGCCGCCAATAATTGCGTGGCCGCAGTATTAAGCCGGAACTCCAGACCAGGGGTCGTCAGCAAATCCCGTTGTAAGATGTAGCGGATCGGATCCGGTTGCTGCCGCCAGTTTTTATCAGTGGCATCTTGCTCGTTCCAGCTCAAACCTGAGCTCATCGTCAGCAGATGACCAACCGTCAGCGTGGTTTTGATATTCAGCAGGGCAGCATAATCAGCAGCCAGCAGCCGGTAAATCGGCAACTCCAGACTACTGATTTTCCCCTCTGCCACGGCAATGCCAATCAAACTGGCCACTAGTTGCTGGGTAATAGCACCGACCGGTAACAAGGTATCAGCCGCCGCCGGATAATAAGCTTCCCCCACCAGCCGATCGCCTTTAAGCACCAATAAGGCCGCTAAACCCGCGGTTTGACGACCTTGCTGATAAGCCTGATCCAAGGCCGTGCTTGATAAACCTTCCGCAGCGGCCGTGCTGACCGGCCATTCGGCTGATACTGCCGGTTGCCATTCCACCGGCAACACCTGCACCGGTGGGGTTGGCGTCACTGGCGCAGTCAGGCTACCACCGCCACCACAACCGGCTAACGCCAGACTCACTATTGCAATGCCCAGCAGGCAGCGCGCTGTATCGACTTTCATCTTCACCTCCTTGTTGTTGCTGCTCAGTTGGCTGATATACCCCAGCACAGATGTTTGATCTGCTGATATTCCGCCAAACCGTAGCCAGATCCTTCGCGGCCGAGACCAGATTCTTTCACCCCGCCAAAGGGGATCACTTCCGAAGAAATGGCTGTTTCATTAATCCCTACCATGCCACATTGTAAGGCTTCACTGCAACGCCAGATCCGCGCCGGATCCCGCGTATACAGATAAGCCGCCAATCCTGCCTGAGTGGCATTCGAAAGCTCTAGTGCCTGTTGCTCAGTAGTGAAGCTTTGCACCGCAGCAACCGGACCAAAAATTTCCTGCTGCGTCAACAACATTTCTGCATTCACATCCAGCAGCAAGGTCGGTGGATAATAGCCACCGTCCTGACTTAATGACCAGTCGCGCCCCACCACCCGCCGCGCGCCGCCAGCCAGCGCCTGCCGGACCAGCCCATCAACTCTGGCGGCGGCTTGTGGCGTAATTAAAGGTCCAAGTAGCATCCCGCTTTGCTCAGCCTTGCTTGCATCAGCAGGCCCGGTGCGCAGTAAGCGGATTTGCGCCGCCAGCAACTGACAAAATTCATCCAGCACCGCGGCCTCGACATAAATCCGGTTGATACAGACACAAGTCTGACCGGCGTTACGAAATTTCGCCGCCATGATGCCAGCCACCGCCTGTGGCAAATCAGCATCGGCAAACACCAGCACCGGGGCATTGCCGCCCAATTCCAGCGACACCCGTTTTACCGTATCAGCGCACTGGCGTAATAATAATTTACCCACCGCAGTCGAGCCGGTAAATGTCAGCTTCTGCACCTGCGGACTCTGACAGAGCAACTGACCAATCAAGGCAGACTGAGTGCCCGGTAATACCTGAAATAACGCCGCCGGGATGCCGGCTTTCGCCGCTAAATCGGCCAGTGCCAGCGCCGTCAGTGGCGTCAGCTCTGAGGGTTTGAGGATCACGGCACATCCCGCCGCCAGCGCTGGCGCAATTTTGCGGGTCACCATCGCCGCCGGGAAATTCCACGGCGTAATGGCCGCCACCACCCCAACCGGTTGGCGGATATTCAACAAGCGGCGGTTTGCCTGAGGCGATGGAATGACATCACCATAACTGCGCCTGGCTTCCTCGGCAAACCATTGGATAAATGCGGCGGCATACCGGATCTCCGCCACGGCTTCGGCCATAGGTTTGCCCTGCTCCAGACTGAGTAACGCCGCTAATGGCTGTTCTGCCGCCAGCACTTGTTGATACCAGTGTTGCAACCATTGCGCTCTGACGGCCGCTGGCGTTTCGGCAAACTGCACCTGAGCCTGGCTCGCCGCAGCAATCGCCTGCGCCACTTCGGCCGCGCCGGCTTCACTGACATGGGCGATCACTTCGTTCGTCGCCGGATTTTCCACCACAAAAGTCTGCTGGCTCTGTTGCCACTGTCCGGCCAACCATAACGCCGGCGTCAGTGGATAGATAGCATTAGCCGCGGCAGAAAGCCTGGCTGGTGCCACGCCGGCTGGCTGCAGCACGCTTTTTTGTTCTGACATACAAGCTGCCCATTTCAGTCATTAAAGCCGGATTATGCCATGAAAAGCGGCCCGCAACAGGGCCAGCGAAGCTGAGCTGCCGCTATAAATCAGGTTACGCATGGCGCATCGTCATTGCCATGTTCAGTTATTTATCGTCTTTGCAAAAAGCGGCATTGGACGCGCAGGCCAGGCTGGCCAGAACTTAGCTGCCACATGGGGTGGATGATGCCAAGGCACAACAACAAGAGCTATAGGACAATGCCGCCCAGGTGACAGAGCGCTTTGGCCAGTATTGACAACATCTGCTGTCTTATCCGGAGATTGGCCGCCAATTGAGTCAATTTAACCAATGGCGGCAATGCCATCAGCAACTGCAGCAAACGGGCGATCGCGCCCTGTCCCAGACCGTACAGCAACATTTGGCTGCATTGTGTAGCTGGTGAACAAGGGCGTGGTTTTGCGGTGGTCGCAGATGAAGTACGGACCCTGGCACCCGGCACTCAGCGTAGCACTGAAGATATTCCAAAACCTGCAAAGCCGGGTGAAACAAGCGGCACTGGCTATTCACAGCGGTACATCCAATACCGATCGAACTATCAGCTTTTTCACGCAAGCAGCGCAGGTTTTCCAACAACTGCAACTATCGTCGCAGCGGGTTAATGAGATGGCGACCCAAACTGCCGCCGCCGGCCATATTGCCGCTAGCTCGCGGCACATCCGTCAATTGTCAGAAACGCTGTTTGGCTTGGTTGGTCGTTTTCGAATGCAGTAAAGTACAGCTGAGTGCAGGCGCCAGACTGTTCCAGCAACTGTACCAGCAACTGTTCCAGGAACTGTGCCAGAAAAAAATGGCGCTGATGTTTTTGACATCAGCGCCGTTTTATCTGAATGCAATGGTTGCGCCATGTGGGAACACCACCTCAGCGCAACACTGGATTAATCAGGCTTTTTCGACACACCAACCATGGCTGGACGCAATAACCGGCCATTGAGCTCATAACCTTTTTGCATCACAAAGATGACAGTATTGGCTGGCAAATCAGCATTTGGCTGAATTGACATTGCTTGGTGGAAATCCGGATTAAATGGTTGATCCTGAGGATTAATTTGCTGCACACCATATTTGGCGACAGTATCTAATAAACCTTTTAACGTCAGATCAACGCCTTCGGCCAGCGCTTTAACCGCTTCATTGTCACGGTCGATATAGCCTAAAGAACGCTCCAGGTTATCCAGTACCGGCAATAAATCAGCGGCAAACTTTTCCAGCGCAAATTTATGCGCTTTATCCACATCCTGCGCGGCACGGCGTTTGGTATTTTCAGCTTCAGCTTTGACCCGCAACGCCAGATCCTGTTGATCTGCGGCTTGTTGCCGGGCTGCTGCTAATTCAGCTTCTAATTTGGCAATAATGGCTTGCTCGCCAGACAGTTCAACTGTATCTGCTGTGGTTTCAGCCACAGTTTCCGCGGCCAGTTCCTGCTCGTTTTGTACCTTTTCTTGCTCGTTCATCTGTTCACTACTCCAAACTAAGTCCGGCTATTATGGGGATTGTTGCGCCTGATTCAAGTGCTTTGATAATTGTTGTGCGCAGGCTTCGACTAACGGGATCAATCGGGCGTAATTCATCCGGCGTGGACCCAACAACGCCAGATAGCGATGGGGGGCGGCCTGATACCGCACAGTGATGACACTGACATTATGTAATTCGGCGATGCCGGACTCGCGGCCCAGGATCAACCGGATATTATCATCCAGCGTCAGCGGCTTCAGTAACTGCATCAGACAAGACGGCTGCTCCAGCAATTGCACCACTTGCTGTAGCGCCGGATCTTTTTGTGATTCAGCAGCTTGCAATAAATGATGCTGACCAAAAACCAAAGGTTGGTTCTGCTGCATTTCATCCAGACTGAGTTGCCCCATCACGGCCTGCACCAGCGTGGCAATCGCACTCTGTTCGGTTTTTAACATCAGCGCCAATCTGGAAATACCATCTAACCACTGCTGACCACACAAGGCAGCATTGAGCAAACATAACACCCGGCTTAGCGTCATAGCATCCACACTTTGTTGCTGCCATAACACCCGGTGCAAAATATCGCCTTCTTCGTCAATCACCACCAGCAACAAGCGGTCGGTCGCCAGCCGGACCAAATCCACCTGGCGAATAATACGCCCACCGGCTTTAGGCGCACTGAAAATGCTGACCAGACCTGTCAGGTTGGCTAATAACTGACCCGCACGTTGACATAACAATGATAATGGCAGCTGCGGCACCAGATTCGTCTGGATCTCATGCTGCCAACGTGCCGATAACGGTTCCAATTGCAGCATTTTGTCAATAAACAACCGGATGCCCTGGGTGGTCGGGATCCGGCCGGCTGAAGTATGGGGTGAACGGATGAGGCCAGCATGCTCCAACTGCATCATGGTATTCCGCACTGTGGCAGAGCTTACTTGTAATGCACTGTTTTCAGAGATTATTTTTGATGATACCGGTGAGCCATCCAGCAGATACTGCTCGACAATCAATTTTAAAACCAGCTCTGAACGACTCAGACCAGTAGCCATAACCACACCTGTGCAACAAAAACCTGAGTTATAGTGGGGGCATGGTAGAAAAAATCAACCACTGCCTTAGCGACGATTGGCAAAAGCTGGTACAGCGTTCAGGCTCTGAGTATACTCAGGACACTTCTTTTTCAGCTCAACCTTGATTGAGCCATGCTGTGAGCAACGCTATGAGCCATGCTTTTTTAAAAATCGGCCTGATTGGTAAGCCAAATCATCAGGGTGCCAATCATACGCTGGTCAGTCTTTATCATTTTTTAAAGCAGTATCAGTTGCAGGTTTTTGTCGAAGAAAAAGTGGCAGCCTCGCTGGGTTTGCCAGATATCCAGGCGATGGATCTGGTGGATCTTGGCAAAAACTGCGATTTGGCGATAGTGGTCGGCGGCGACGGCAATATGCTGGGCGCGGCCAGAGTACTGGCCCGTTTTGGTGTGGCTGTGCTCGGCGTCAACCGGGGTAATCTTGGCTTTTTAACCGATTTATCACCCGAAAATTTTCAGGTGCCGCTGGCCGAAGTGCTGGCTGGCAACTATGTCAATGAACTGCGCAATCTGCTGGAAATTGAAGTCCATCGCAACGACAGTATTAAAAGCAGTAACAGTGCGGTGAACGAAGCGGTGCTGCATGCCGACAAAGTGGCCCATATGATTGAGTTTGAAGCTTATATCAATGATGAATTTGTATTTAGTCAACGCTCTGACGGCCTGATTGTCAGCACCTCAACCGGCTCTACCGCTTATTCACTTTCCGGTGGCGGTCCAATATTAACGCCGGAACTGGATGCCATGTGTCTGGTGCCGATGTTTCCGCACACGCTCAGCAGCAGACCGCTGGTGGTCAGCGGCAACAGTGAAATCCGTCTTAAAGTGGCACCGCGCAACGATGCCCATTTGCAAATCAGCTGTGATAGTCATGTCATTCTGGCCGTGATGCCAGGTGATGAAATTGTCATCCGCAAACACCCGAAACCACTGAAATTAGTCCATCCGCCTGGTTACAGCTATTTTAATGTGCTGCGCAACAAATTAGGCTGGGGCGCAAAACTTTACTAGTACCAATAAGTTAGCTTACTCCACTAAAAAAATTTTCGTAGGCTCTTGCCAGCCGCAGAATCACTGTATAAATTAACAGTAATTCTTAGCAGGTTGCGGAGCCTGACATGCTTACCCATCTTCATATCAGTAATTTTGCCATAGTGCGGGCGCTGGAAATCGAATGGTTACCAGGCATGACCACCATCACAGGTGAAACCGGTGCCGGTAAATCAATCTCACTGGATGCGCTGGCGTTATGTCTGGGCGAAAGAGCCGATGGCTCTGTGGTCAGGCCCGGCGCTGACAAAACCGATTTAGTCGCCACTTTTGATGTTTCGGCGCTACCTGCCGCCCGGCAATGGTTGCAACAGCAGGATCTGGCGATGGGGCCGGATTGTCAGGAATGTATTGTCCGTCGAGTGATTGGCGCCGAAGGCCGCTCGCGTGGTTATATCAATGGGGTGCAGGTACCGGCGCAACAGTTAAAAACCCTTGGCCACTATTTACTCAGCATCCATGGCCAGCATGCGCATCAGCAATTACTCAAATCCGACTATCAGCGCCAGTTGCTGGATGCCTTCGCCGATCAGCCGCAACTGCTTGGCACACTAAAGCACCAATGGAAAAACTGGCAACAGCTACGCCTGGAATATCAGGAATTACGCACTTCAGCGCAACAACGCGAAGCGCAGCGCCAGTTACTGGAATATCAGGTGGCAGAACTGGATCAGTTTGCACCGCAGGATGATGAATTTCTGCAACTGGAACTGGAACATCAACGTCTGAGCCACAGTGCTGGTTTGATTGAAACCAGTCAGCAGGCTTTGTTATTGCTGTCTGATCACGAAGACGCCACAGTGCTGGCCTTGTTACGACAAGCCGCCCATCAGCTCAGCGACGCCTGCACTATTGATCCAAGACTCAGTGCCATTGATCAGATGTTACAAGATGCGCTGGTGCAGGTGGATGAAGCCAGCCGCGAGTTACGCCGCTATGGCGATCGGGTGGAAGTGGATCCAGAGCGGCTCAGTGAGATTGATCAGCGCCTCAGTCAATGGCTGACGCTAAGCCGTAAACATCAGATCCCCAATGATCAGCTGGCCCTGCATCACCAGCATCTGAGCCATCAGCTACAACAACTGGCCGGTGATGATGAGCGACTGGCCGAACTGGAGCTGGCGATAAGCAATGCCACCCGCCAATACAGCGAAACCGCAGCTGAGCTCAGTTTACAACGCCAACAGGCGGCGTTGGAACTAAGTAACCGCATCGCCCACAGCATGACTGAACTGAGCATGCACAATGCCCGTTTTGAAATTGCGGTACAGACGCTGCCGCTGGATAAAGCCAATGCACTGGGACTGGATCAGGTCGAGTTTTTAGTCAGTACCAACCCGGGCCAACCGTTACAAGCGATGCATAAAGTGGCGTCCGGTGGTGAATTGTCGCGGATAAGTTTAGCGGTGCAAGTCATCCTGGCCGATAAAGTCACCACCCCGACGCTGATTTTTGATGAAGTGGATGTGGGGATCAGCGGCCCCGTGGCTGCAGGCGTTGGTCGCCTGTTACGTCAGCTTGGCAGCACCACTCAGCTTATTTGTGTCACCCATTTGCCTCAGGTCGCCAGCCAGGGCCATCAGCAGATGTTTGTTGAGAAATATACCGACGGCATTCATACCGAAACCCGCATGCGTGCGCTTTCTGATGATGAGCGGGTGCAGGAAATTGCCCGCTTGCTGGCAGGTGAAAATGTCAGCGCCAGTGCAATCGCCAATGCCCGCGAACTTTTATGCACACCTTAGGTCAGAAGGAGGGTTTAATCTCCCCCCTCGCTTGCGGTATGATGCAAGCCTTACTTGGAAAATGAAGAGTGTTATGGCAGCTGTATTCACAAAATCAGTCAGCAAACTGCTGATTGTCGCCTGTTGTGCCTTGTCAGTCTCGGCCTGCAGCAACTGGATTTACCGGATCGACGTGCCTCAGGGCAACTTTCTGGAACAAAAAGATATCAACAAACTGCGCATCAGCATGAGCAAAGAGCAAGTGCAGTATGTGTTAGGTAACCCGGTGGCAGAAAATAGTTTTGATGACAACATCTGGCACTATTTCTACGCGCTGAAAAGTGGCCGTGGCCAGGACTTTGAAAAGCAGCTGGTATTAAATTTCCAGGATAACAAACTGGTAAAAATGACCGGCGATTTTGAAGTACCGGCTGAATTTAATACGCCGCTGGATCAATAACCAAAGCGCAGAATACGGCATTCACTTGATGCCGGACGTCATGAGCAGCAGCAGCCGGTACTGATACCGGCTGTTTTTTATGGCCGTTTATTGCTGGGTTGCTGTCGCCTTGACCCGACCGCCAGTGACTTGATCGGCTCTGCCCTCATCTTTGGCTTTTTCTGCCCGCCGCCGCCGCATATCTTTTGGATCTGCCACCAATGGCCGGTAGATTTCAATCCGATCACCGGCATTGAGCACTTCGTCCAGCTTGGCGCTCCGGCTCCAGATGCCTACTTTATTTACCGCCAGATCAATTTCCGGATAAGTCGCTAAAATACCACTGTTTTCAATCGCTTGTCTGATGGTACTGCCAACAGGCACTTGCAGACTGAGTAACGTCTGGCGCTTTGGTAAGGCAAAAGCGACTTCAATAGCAATTTGTTCACCCATGTTGTGCTCCGTACACTGCTTTGGCACGCTCGGTAAAGGCTTGTACCATGGCCATGGTCAGTTCATTAAAAATTTTGCCAAAAGCAAATTCAACCAGCTTGCTGGAAAATTCAAACTCCAACGCTAACACTACTTTGCAAGCCTGCTCATTAAGCGGAATAAATTGCCAGCCACCGCGGAGGAATTTAAAAGGCCCGTCCACCAGCTCCATCTGCAGGGCGCTATGAGGCAACAAAGTATTGCGGGTGGTAAAACTTTTACTGATCCCGGCTTTGGAGACTTCCAACTTCGCAGTCTGACACTGCCCATCAAAAGCCAATACTTCAGAGCGGCTGCAACCCGGTAAAAACTGCGGATACGCCGGTACATCGGCAACCAGCTCAAACATCTGCCGGGCGCTATAAAAAACCAGCGCGCTACGTTCAATTTGTGGCATACTCACTCCCCTGAATCAGGTCGCGATTGTAGCAGAACCAGCGCCTGTAACAAGTTTCACGGGCAAGATCCCCTGTTTTCAATCTGATTGCCCCTTTGAGCATACCCTGAGCAAGCATGAGTAAAAAAACAAACAAAACCAATGAAGGCGGCACTATCGCCCTCAACCGAAAAGCCAGACATGAATATTTCCTGCAGGACCGTTTTGAAGGCGGTATGGCCTTACAGGGCTGGGAAATTAAAAGTATCCGTCAGGGCAAAGCCAATCTGAGCGACTCTTATGTCATTCTGAAAAATGGCGAAGCTTTTTTATTTGGTGCTGTGATTACGCCACTGAACAGCGCATCGACGCATGTTATTTGTGATCCAGAGCGCTCGCGCAAACTGCTGTTGAACAAACGCGAACTCAACAAACTGATTGGTGCGGTAGAGCGCGATGGTTTTACCCTGATTGCCACCGCCATGTACTGGAAAGGCCCTTGGGTGAAACTGGAGTTTTACCTGGCCAAAGGTAAACGCGAATTTGATAAACGCGATGATATTAAAGACCGCGACTGGTCACGCGAAAAAGAACGGATGATGAAACATTCAAAACGTTAAGGCAGCATTAAGTCCTTTGGGCTTGAAACTGCACAAAACATCACCACTTAACACAACAGACCAGGATAAAAGCGACAAAGCTGAACAACAGCGCTTGCTGCTATCCTTGTCAGGGCGTAGAATGCCCACGTTACTGAAGCGTTCGCTTCACGAAGAATTCGGGGCTGATACTGGATTCGACGGGATTCACGAACTCCTAAGTGCATGCCGAGGGGCGGTTGGCCTCGTTAAAAGCCGCAAAAAAGTAGTCGCAAACGACGAAACATACGCAATCGCTGCCTAATAAGCAGTAGATGCTCTTCCCCTCACGCATGCCTATAAGCTGAGACTCTGGAAGATCACCCCTAATAGGATCGCATGGCGGCTTCGTCCGGAGCCAAGATGCTAAAACCAATCGGACTCGCCCGACGATAGCCTGCCATTCGGCGCTCATAGGGTTAACTAAACGAATGGATAAGCATGTAGTACTGAAGACGTAGGTTTTTCGGACGGGGGTTCAAATCCCCCCAGCTCCACCAATAAAGCAAAAGGCCACCTCCGGGTGGCCTTTTGCTTTATTGGCGAAGTTGCGGCGGACGCGAAGCAACGTTCGGGGTTCAGCCGGAGCTTGCGTAGCAAGCGTAGACAACGCCCGCAGGGCGGCCTCTCGTTGCCAAACGAGAGGTGAGCGGCAAAGCCGCGAATAAATCCCCCTGACTAACCTGCCACCTCCGGGTGGCCTTTTGCTTTATTGGCGAAGTTGTGGCGGACGCGAAGCAAGGTTCGGGGTTCAGCAGGAGCTTGCGTAGCAAGCGCAGACAACGCCCGCAGTAGGCATAACCCCAGTTAAATGTAAAAGTTAAATGCAGAAGTTAAATACAGAAG
>Ga0114982_1000524_pt1 | contig 20673 bp, 21 predicted proteins | sample Shrwel_input2_FT_FD_87183 | JGI IMG/M metagenome (GOLD analysis project Ga0114982, IMG submission 87183) | Subsurface microbial communities from deep shales in Ohio, USA - Utica-3 well 1 S input2 FT | ecosystem: Environmental > Aquatic > Deep subsurface > Shale gas/oil reservoir > Produced... | reverse complement strand
TTATACCAGTGCTATTTTAGCGGCTGTAGAAGACCGTTTACAATTTGCCATGCCTAATGTGCCTGTCGTGAGCTTAGTTGATTTGTTATACGAGTGGTTTCCTGTTGCCCCCTTAGTTAAAACAGGTTTACGCATAGCGGGCATTAACATTCACGAAGCAAGACATACGCTTTCGGTACAATGCCCTTTAACTTATGCCCCCAAACTGCCCAAAGAACGACTGATGATTATTAGCGGTGCAGGTGATAGACTCGCCCCTCCAAAACATAGTCGTTTGTTATGGGAGCATTGGGATAGATGTCGATTACATTGGTTTCCCGGAAATCATATTTTGCATTTAGACCAAGGTAAGTATTTGAAGGATATGGCTCAATTTTTGCGCGACATTGACTTTGACAAGTGATTTTTTCGATTAAGTGCTTGACAAGATGTGCCTAGACTAAGAAAATACGCGCTTCTCTTATAGAGAGCGTTGGCTATGTAGCTCAGTTGGTTAGAGCACAGCACTCATAATGCTGGGGTCACAGGTTCGAGTCCCGTCATAGCCACCAAATTTATGCTTAAATATCAAAGCCTTGCAGAAATGCAAGGCTTTTTTATTTGCCTAAAGAAAACAAAAGTGACCAAGAAGTGACTAAAAAGTGACTAAGGTCTTAAAAGGGAGTTAAAAAAGTAGTTCAAGATAAACGCGACTCATTGACAGAATTTACACAAGCACACTTGCAGGCATTCGCCGCAAGCGACTTGTTCCAATTCGTCAACGAACCGCTCAAGCGTTAAAAAGCAAAAGCGGTTGATTAGGGGTGGGTAATGTGGTTTGAAGTGACAAACGGATAGGCCACATTATTTACAGTGTTTCTTAACATGCCGTTTTAGTTTAATCGCGCCGCTGACCTTTAAGTGTTGTCTTAGTGGAGACGATGATTAAATCAAAAATTCAAGCTCAAATTACAGCGAGTTGAGACAAAGGCGATAATTGAACCGCCGCTTGTAGATGAGACGGTGACAGATGCGCGTAGCGCATTGTCACTTGTATAGAAGAATGACCTAGTATTCTTTGTAAAGTCAGTATATCACCGCCAGCCATCATAAAATGACTAGCAAAAGTATGGCGGAGAATATGCGTTAATTGTCTTGGGGTGTCAAAACCGCAACGCTCATAAGCTGAACGGAATGCAGAACGGCAAGACATAAAAAGACGACCACTGGGGAGACCTTGCTCTAGTATGACTTTTTGAACATCTGGACTAATAGGAACAGCCCTACTTTGTCCATTTTTAGTTTTATGATAATGAACTTTACCACCGTACACCGCATGACGTGGCAGACTTTCGGCTTCGTCCCATCTTGCACCTGTGGCAAGGCATAATAAGGCGACAGGATAACAATGGGTATTTGTGCTTTTTTGGCATTCACTCAGCAGCTTTTTAACATCATCTAAACTTAAAAACTGTAATTCGGTTTGGTCAGTTTTCATTTGACGTATAGCTAAAATAGGATTGTCACCAAGCCAAGCACCCAAGCGCATTAACTCCGAAAACACGGCAGATAAGTAACGCTGTTCATGGTTGATCGTTTCAGGTGTGACTGTTTTTAGCCGCTCAGTGCGATAATTAGCCCATGCCAAAGCGTTAAAATCATTAGCCAAAGGATTGCCCAACCTTTCTACAATCGCTTGAGTACGCGAATAACGGTATTTAGCATCCTTGAGTGTTGAGCCATGCAGCTTATGCCATAAATGGACTAAGTCCATTAGGGTATCATCTTGAACGCTTGCCTGTTGGGGCTGTTGTAAGGTTTCATTTTCATAACGTATGGCGGCTGATTTGGTTAAAAATCCTTTTTTTCTAATTCGCTTTTTATCTTGGTAAAAGTCAGCCGTCCAAGTGCCGTTTGTTTCTTTTCTGGCAACCATTAGCCGCGCTCCCTTGTTTCTTTAATGGCTACAGGTTGAGGCTCAACAGGTACAGCTTGAGCAACTTGTTCCGAGCGGAAAGGGTCAAAAGGCATTCCATCACTATCGACAACCGCCGCGCATTGTTCCAATGGAACAGCTAAAGTAGTTCCCTGTTGAGTAACACACCTGCAAATTTCTTGCTGTTTTGTTTTGTGGAACGAACGCATACAACCTGCAAAGCGAGGAAAGGTTACAGGCTGTGCAACGTCTTTATAATATGGCGCAGTATGAGGCATGGTAGGCAATACTGGCGTAAAGTCATCAATAGTTAAGGGTTTATCTTGGGCATTATTCAACGATGAAGCATACAGCCCTGTATTTTGCCCACTGGCGACAGCAGAGCCTTGACCTTGCGCCTGTATTGTTGGTGCGTCCTCTTTAGATTTAGCGATGTTATCAGCCGCTTTACCTAAAAACCCTGAAGCTAGATAAGCGGAGATACCACCCAAGAGCAGCAAGAACGACAGGGCAACCACCAGCTTACGCGGCACTTTAAATTTATGCGTATCAACTGTAGTGGATTTATATTCTTTAAAAATATGCTTAGGTAATGTTAAGTGCTTAATCTCAGCTTCTTGGAGTGCGTGAAAATCATTAGGGTCATCTATACAACGTTGCCACTTACGCTGTGCAATTAAGCGAGAACCATACGCACGATGATAATGTACATGCTCACCCACCAAACGCCTAAAATGTATATCAATAAACATCGGGTGTTGTGTGGTGCAATAAAAATCTAAACTTAAATGACGATGTGTTTCAAATGAAGTAACCCATTCAGGACTTACAGCATCTTTACGTTTAGGGCGGAGGAACTGCTGAGCCTCATCGCAAAATATGACTGAACCTTCGGGCAGATGAACCCATTCTTCTAGTGAATCTATTTTTTCTATATTGTGCTTGGCATAATCTAAACCGTTTACAGGCGTAGCATACTTAGGACGGTTTTCTATTTTTAGAAACTCATCTAATGTGAAAGATGTTTTGCCCGCCCCCGGAACGCCTGTAATTAAGTGAAGCATTAGCGACCACCCACACCCGTACCGACTCCCTTTAAAGAGTTAGTAAAAGCCTTCATTGATGCAGTAGCAAACTTCAAAGCAGCCCCAGCCATAATACAAGCAACAATAAGCGATACATGACGGGAAACTTGGAAAAAATCGAAAAATTGAGCAAGAACAGGAAGCTGAGCAGCCCAGCCGCCTGTATTTGTCGCGTCAGTAATAGCGGCTGTTGATAGTTGACTAAATAAAGGCATAATGATATTTGACATCATGTCATAAATTAAATAGACAGCAGCACCACCCGCAATCAATCGAAATAATGGCTCAAAAAATATCGCTAGTAATCTAAACATTTTTAAACCCTCACAAAAGAGCTATACAAAATACGGAGACACACAAGGTTTACGATTAAATGAAGCAAAAATCGCATAAACTGAAACAGAGGACAGGCTTTAGATAATGGAATAACAATAGAATGATTCATAACTGACACTGAAAAATCAGCAGGACAAGAGCCCGCAGTTGGAGGAACTAAAAAAGACTTAATCTGATTACTATAGCCAGTCAAAGAGCCTACAGCAGCAGTTACACGAGCATCATTGGTATCTGTACCAACCTCGGAGTATTTAGTATCCCCTCCTTCGGGAACTTCTGTCATAGCTTTTTTTAAGTCACAACCACTTTGCCATTGTTGGTGCATTAAACCGCATTGAACAATATCGCCAGAACATTCGGGAGCTGACAAACAATCACCCGAAGCGGTTGCACTAGCAGGAGTATTAGTATTATCAACAACACATTTACCCTGAATATTGCGAACTTGACCGACAGGACAAACACCCGAACCGTCAGAACATTTACCATTAGAATCAGCAGTAGAGCCATCCTTACAACCTGTACCCTCAGGCGGTTTATTAGGATTAGAACTTACACAAGAGCCGCTATCATTTCTCACCATGCCAACAGGACAAGAAGCCTTACCATTTGGACACATTCCATTTTTATCGGGTAAAGCATTACCTTCACAACCACTACCACGAGGGTCAGTTATACAAGCACCTGTGACATTGTTTTTTACCTGACCTTGTGGACATGTATTTGATTTAGGGTCAGGAGAGCAAGTGCCTAAATTATTTCTAATTTCACCAGCTGGGCATTTTGCAGCATCGGCATAAGGAACGCATTTACCGAAATTATTTCTAATTTCACCATTAGGACAACTTGTATCAGGGTCAGTATCACTATCACCATCAGGATATGTAGGGTCATCAGGTGCAACGCATACGCCGTTACTGTTCAGTTTCTCGCCTTGGACAGGACAGTCATCGGGTAATGTGTTAGGGATACATACAGATTGACCATTGATTGTAGATGGTTGCGGCTTCTCAGGTGGACATATGCCGTTAGGGGGCATTGGAACTGCATCATAAAAAGATAAACCGCCATCTGTAGATTCGGTGTCAGGCTGGCTAGTTTCTGTGGCCGTAACTTCATATTCTTGGGAACAGTACATAGTTACAGAGTTAGAACCAAGTTCATCTTCGAACGCTTTTCCGTCAGACTCAGTGTAAGGAGCAGAAGAAGTAGCAAGGGATTCTAATTCACAACCGTCAAAATAAGCCTTAGTTGATGGTAAAAGAGGCGTGAAACGCCCGACACCTTGGGAACAAGTAAACGAAGAGCCAGCTTTTACAGTAACACCCGCAGCACAAGTGACAGTACCACAACGAACCCCGAGAGTTTTTCTTTGACCGACTTTATCGGCACAGGTTTCAGGAACACATCGAGGAGTACAGCCAATTAGCTCAAACTTTTCACCCGCAGCACAGGTATGTTTCATCACAGAGGCGACAGACGGGTTATTTGTAACGACATCATATTGAGCACCGCTAACCGTATTGACTTTGAAAGTTTTATAAGAAAGCCTAACGTTAGTAGCATCGACAGTACACGAGAGCTGCTCTTTGTTCGGATTGGTGATTGCATTAAAAGTTTGGGAACAAAAACCACCGTAAACAAGATTACACTGATTACCCGATTGATAGTAAGTATAAGTAGCGGCCAACGCTGAACTCACACCCAAAAAGCCTAAAGCTAAAATTAAAAATGTGCAAAATATGAAACGATGAAAAGCCGACATTTTTAGTTTTAACTCCAAAAAAGGGGGATTGCTCCCCCAAACACAGATAAAAGCAGATTAGAAAAACGCTGCTTTAACCCATTTATACAACACCGCAACAGCCGCTAACGTAATTAACGCTAAACCAACGGCAGTAATTGCGGTTGTGCCGTCAGTGACTAAGGCGGTTGTTGCTGCGGAAACATCGATAGCAGCTTGAGAAGCACCCGCCGCCAACAATGCAGTAGTACCAGTAAAAGTACGTCCCATGATTTTTACAGTTGGCTTAGTAGCGAACTGTGGATTGACTTCTTTCATAGTTTGACACCCATAGTATTTAGGATAATTTTAAAAGTTGCCCAAAGAGCAACGAGAAGAACAACGGCGATTATTAAATCGCTCGCTTGCGTCTGCGACATGAGCGTGTAGACAGGCTCGTCCACTTGCACCCACCCCGAAGAACACTGTTTGGCTGTATTGGATAACAGAGCGTTAGAGACCGTACCATCACAGCGTAAATAAGTAGGCATTTTTTAACGCCTCAAAAATAATCTTTTAAATCTAAATAGCTAATTCTTAAATCAGAATCAGAGTTAGGCATTTCAGGAAAAGAAACACAATAAGGCCACGTTTTAGCGCAAATAGTGCCGTCATGGTGTGGCGTTAAGTGTGTATGTTGACTAATAAGCGGCCTAAGATATTCTGTTATTAAGGTATGGTTAATTGCTGTTAGATAAATATCTAAGGCGTTGTGACGATGCAAAGCTAAATCAACGACCCACGCATATTCGCCCTTATGGTCAAAATCAAAGTCGGGCAAATAGTTATCAGCATCATCACAAAAAATAACTGACCGTGACGGCAAGTCTTGCCAATCTGCCAAAGCAGGTAAAGGCATAAAACCATGATTAGCAAATGAAAAATCCGAAGCATTAACGGGCGTTGCATATTTAGGACGGTTTTTTATAAAAGAAAGCTCTTTTAAAACTATGGACGTTTTACCTATACCCACAGTTCCTGTGAAAAGTTTAATCATTTAACTAAGCCCCAAAAAGAACAAAACAGATACCGAACAACGAACCAATGAGAAAAAAGCCCGAGCAAGGCCAAAACAAATCGGAGGACATCGGCCAAGGTAATTTATAGTCTTTGTCTTGTTGTTCGGTCATTGCCCAAAATCCTTACGTTATTTTTGACATAATGTTTAGGCGATTACGTCAAATTTGACGTAAGCACCTAACGCATTACTGCCTATGTGCTAGAACGGTTTGAGCATCAACAAAACAAGCAAAATAATGAAACTGTTCGCAGTGCATCATTTCTGCCGTTTCTTGCGCTTCTTCTTCACTTAAAAACATGCCAGCTTCGGTTAAAAAAGGCGTAAAAGTTACGTCACCATCGGGCGAAGGAGCTAGAAACTGTAAGTTTTCTAAATCCTGCAAAATAATCACCCGTGTGAGCATGATTAAGCACCTTTCTGGACGATAGGAACTAAAGCGGTCATTTGTGTTTTTTGCATTTTGCCCGTGGTGACTAGCTCAAGCGTGGCAGTCGCTTCAAAAGGGAATGTCATGCCTTTGAAGCGGTCAAATTCACTGGCTAAACCAAGTGTGTATTCAGCAACCGCGAAGCCTTTAGCATTGCCTTTTGTTTCGTCCAGTGGCGTTTCTACATAAACTTTTGTACTGTCATATTGTTGACCGTTGTCCATGCTGCCCTTGTTAGCCTTCATGCCTAACACTTTGATTTTTGATTGAAATTGCATAGTGTGTACTCTCTTTTAAAAATAGGCGTTAATAAGCCAATTCCCACTCACCGCCCTTGAGTGTTGGCTTTCCTTTGACTAGCAACCAATCCACATCGGAAACAGGTTTTGACATGGCCGCTAGTGCTGATAAACGAAGTTGTTCAAACTCATGTAAGAAAGAGCCGCAAGTATTTAATCCCTTGAGTGGTTGCTGGAGACGCTTGGGCATGATATTCGGGTCTGAATGACTAATTTTTGCTAGAAGCAAATCGTCATCATTAAAGTGTTTGCGTAAGAAAGTGATGTATTTGCCGACTTGGGTTTTGACTATTTCAATCGAGCGTTCAAAGGCAATCGTTGCAGCCTTTTCTTTAACTTTGATACGCTCAGGCGTGGTTAAGTCACTTTTTAGAAAAGCTAAACAGGGATACGCACCCAAAAAATAATCGGATGGATGTAATAAAATATCTAAGGGAATCAATCTATCAGAGCTTTTTAACTCTATTTCGGCACGAGTCCAAAGGCTTTCTTTGTCACCCTCTTTTCTGCCTTTCTCATAAAATCGGGCAAACTTGCCCGACTCACGACAACCTATATACACAGTACGACCGCGACCGTTTGGCCTGTGCCAGTTACCCCGTTTTTCTATATTGGGAGCATTAGCACACAAGGACATATTGCCTTCAATCCATTGAGTCTCAGCCCATTCAGGAGATATATACTTAGAATCAAAGTCATCATGTGCTAGGTCAACACGGGTAATTTGTGGACGAACGACATTTTTAGACGTTAAAAACTGATATAAACGATGTTCCCAACCCTCAGCCGCATGAAGACAGCCAGCCCCGTTTAAGACAAACATTAAAGTATTACGTTGGCCACCATGACAAACAAAGCCAAAACCATCACCTAAGACCCATGAATTTTTATAAAAATTGATTATTTTTTGATTGTCAGCCGTGACACCAAAACCGAAAATTTGTTGAGCAATGCGTGAAGCCTCATAAACATAATCAAGCGTATAAAAGAGATGCTTGCCTGATGTTTTCACAAAGGTATCTTCGTGAACGGTTAAATTAACCCAATCAATAACCGCACAATGACCAATAGCAGGAATACGGGTAGGCAGTATCTTTACCTCACCGCTAGACATCACCAGTTCGACATTCTGCAACTTCGCTAAATCACGCGCTTTCTCAGAGCCACCGCCGAGAGTTTCCCCCATGTTATTAAGGGGGGAATCATCTCCCCCGTGTTTTTGGTGGGGCGTGCGTGGTTTTTTGGGGCGTGCGCGCCCTGTCGCGGGAAGGTGTTCCTGCGCGACTGGGGCGGCTGCGCCCTTCTGTTCTTCGGTAATTCCAAAGATTTTTTGTACATCTGCTTTGTTTTTGAGTGCTTGAAGTTTTTTTGGTGATGTTTCTTTTAATTTAGCCATGATTAAACCTCGTAATCGCCTTGGCAAAAAATAGTTTTACCTGACTCAAGGTCTAAGCGGAGTTTGTGCAAATTAAGAACACGGCGGCGACCTACTTTGGCGGTTGGTATGGTGTTGGTTTCGACCCAACCGCGCACAACATCAGAAGACACGTCTAGCATTTGGGCAAAGACTTCTAAGGAACAAAACGGAGAATCTCTAAAGTCATGTATTTTTTGACTTTCAAAGTTAGCGGAAAACCCCACTATTGCAGACTGTTCCATAAAATTACCCTATAATCGGAAAATGATTGCAGCCAAAGGTCAAAAACCCAAAGCAAATAATTTAATCAAACTATTTGACTAAATTATTGTTTAATGAACATATTTAGTCAAACTATTTAACTAAGGCTTTTTAGAACTTTATGTCATCAATAGACGATAGACTTAGAACAATTGCTTCTAAAGCAGGTTTAGACAGGTTAATAAGAGAAACTTCTATTGGTACAAATAGATGGAGAACTGTGCTTTACAATAAAGAAATACGTATAAGCACAAACGAAGTAGAAGAACTTACTAAAATGTTTCCTCAGTACGCTTACTGGATCACAACAGGTCAAATACTTCCCGATGCTGGCCAAGTCAGCCCAGACTACGAAGAGCTTGCAAGGCAAGAGCCTCAAAAGTCAGGGACGCACGACTAGCAAGGAGAATGCTAGAAAAATGGGGAAAAGCTGATTTAATCATCAAGGAGGATATATGAGACTTCTGTTTACTTTAATTGTGTTAGTTATTGGCAATCAGGCCGAAGCCAAAGAAAGACGTTGGGAATGTAGGCATCATAATGGAAAATTGGCAATAAGTTTATTTGAAAACAAGCCTTGCCCTATCGGTACTAAAGCTTATGAAATAGACGAAAATAATAAAATTATTCCTAATGGCTATGATCCATATGCTAATGAAACTTTTACACGTTGTAAGGTTTTTAAACAAAAAAACTATGTATATGGATTAAAAGAGTGTCTCTATTTTAAAGGTCTTGGGTGGACTCAAGGAGATTTTGAAAAAGTAAACCGTGAAGGGTTTACTCCAGAAGAAGCCCGAATAGATGCTAAACGCCGTGAAAACTTAGCTAAACAAAAAGAATGGGAACAGGGAAAAAACGTCAATAGACCTTTAACAGGTGGATTAAGTGTTGAAGGTCAAATAACCACAAAACAGCATGATGATTGTCAATCTTGGAAAAACAGTAACATCATTGACCCAACACCCGAAAAACAAAAGTATATTAAAGAAAATTGCTAATATTTAAGGAAAAACAATGTCTTACGGATATAGCTACGACCCTAATCAAGAAGTTTGGCCTTTTGAAAAAAGAAGTTTGTTAACCGAAACAGAACAACGCTTTTATAAAATACTTAAAGAAGCTATCCCAAACCACCCTATTTATATACAAGTTCCTTTATCTCAAATGATGCGTGTTAAAAATGGTTATGACCGTCATAACTGGAATAACCGTGTTAACCGTATGTCGGTTGATTTTGTGGTGTGCGACCATCAAACCCATATTATTGCTGCTATTGAGCTAGACGATCCAAGCCATGACAACGAAAAGCGTCAAGCAGATGATGCTAAAAAAGACAAAGCTTTAAGTTCGGCAGGTATTAAAGTTATTCGTTATCGTGTTGAGAATATGCCTAATCCTAGCAAAATTAGATTAGACGTAATGGGCGAGCAACAAGAAAGGCCGACAGACTCCGCTAATGATAATTTAGTAGAAGTAAACAATATTCGTCTAAGTGAAGAAGATATTGTCAGCTTTAAACCTACGAAACAAAAAACCTTTGAACTATCATTTGATAAGTTAATTTTAATAGGTATAGCTTTTATAGTATTAGGCTTTATTTTTAGTAACAGCTCTAAGCCTAATAGTAAATATTCTGAACAGCAGTTGATGCAAATTGCCCAGCAGCTCGAAAGTGACACCAATCGTTTAAAGGACAAAGAGAAGGAGTTGTATTTAAGGGAGTTTAATTTGCGAGTTGAGTCAGAACGTCAGCAGGAAAAGCTAGACCAAGCCCGAAGGATTTATACTCAGCCAACGTCAGGCTTTAGTAGCTATCAGCACAATAGCACTAACATTCAGAGCGTTGATATAACAGCAGGTAGTGATATTAGGGCTAAATCGCCTGAATGTAAGTCTTGGATCAATAGTAATATTGTTGATCCAAGTGAGGATAAAGAGAAGTATATTAAAGAGAATTGTCAGTAAATTTTGTATTATTCTTGCTGAAGGTTATATTTATTTAGAAAATATTTAGCATGCTCACTGACTGCCAAGTATTCATGACTAGTTTTGTGTCGCTCAAGCAGTCCAAGACGTTCTAATTTTATGCAGTCACGTTTCTCATCGGCATTCTTAGGTAAAAAATATTGCACTTCTTTTTCTGAAAGCATCAGAAATAATTCAAGGATATTGCTTTTATTCAAAGAAATCTTCATTTCTTCAAAAGTTAAACCCATAATAAGAGGCTCAGTATTAGCACGTGGTAATTGCGAACGAAGATGCTCATTCTCTTTACTTAATCTTGCAATTTGCTCAGATAGGAGTGATATATTTAAGTCTCTATCTGGTCTGACCCAACCTAATAATGTTTCATCTCTATCAAAATGTCCTATTTTTTCTGAAACAATTATTTTTATATCTTTTATATCATCCCAAAATTTAATAACGTTACCAGTAACTAACGTTCTAAACTCTTTAAGCTTGGCAGGCTCATCTTTTTCAAAAACAGCCATACCTTCATTTTTAACTTTCTCATTTAATGCCGCATCATTAATGACACAAGCAAATATGGGTTTTTTTTGGCTAATTGCATATTCATACTCTAAGTGAGTGTAGCTCTTGCCTGAATTGCTCTCAATCGCCCCATAACGCCCACCCAAGATAAGTAAATATATATCTGACTCATCAATCCATTGTTTAATAACCTCCATTTGTGACTCATCTCCAGAGGTAAATAACTCCATACCAGCAGGAATATGACCAGCCGTTAAAATAGCTTCAACTGCTGCTTGACGCTCTTTTTTTAAATCAAGATATGTAGAGGATACAAAAATTTGTAATCGACGTTTGACAAAAGCAACCATAAAAAAACCTAAAATCTTTTATATTTTGACTAACATATGAATTGTGACTATAAAACTAGACTTACTAAATAGTCAATTAAGAAAGTGACCAAAAAATAACTTTTTAATGCAAAAGTATGTATTAGTCAGGTTTCAAATTATTATAAGCCTTTGTTTTACCTAACAATATGTAACACTAAGGCATACAACAAGGTTCTCATAATGCTGGGGTCACAGGTTCGAGTCCCGTCATAGCCACCAAATTATCGCTTTAATATCAAAGCCTTGCAGAAATGCAGGGCTTTTTTATTTCTTGTGATTTTTTTCGGGGCTACACTGGAAGAAAATCGACTCATTTCTCCAGTAAGAAAAAACTTAAAAATAGCGGCATTTACCCAACCAAATACAATATTTTTTGCAGAGTTATTTTTAGCATCAATAAAACACGCCCATTTCTCATCTAATCATCGTTATCAATATCAGAGATGTGTTGAACGACTTTTACAGAAGTACCTTGTAGTTGAGCAATTAAGGCGGCCATCGGATTTTCTATTACTCCCACCCCTATTTTATCCAAGCCTAAAATTTTCGCTTTTCCCATCGTTGCACTGACCATCGCTGAGGGGCTACCTTGTGTTTTGGCCGTTTGTCTCGCCTCCTCTAACTCCTGCAAAATATCGTCAACAGTTATTTGATGGCGTTGCCGTGTTTCTGTTTGCAGCTTTTCTATCATGGCGTTGACCTTTGGATGCTGTAATAAGGCATAGGCTTTTCGGTTGATGGTGTTAGCACTTGCTGTATGGCAATCATAAACGCGTTTATACGCTTCACTAGCAATTCCTAGCTCAATATAGACTTGTGCAAAGCGTTGTTGCTTAATCGTCATGTCGTACACCAATAGCCCTAAACTAGCCCTATTATAACAATCACCCTCCCAATATCTGCTAAATCTTCTTTGCCCCCACCCCTAAAATTTACTACTATCAACACCTTATTATTTCTAAACAATACGTCTTAACGGATAGCACAATAATGGCCATTAAAAAATCAGCACTGTATAGCTCTTTATGGAAAGGATGTGACGAACTACGCGGCGGAATGGATGCCTCGCAATACAAAGACTATGTGTTGGTATTGTTATTTTTAAAATATGTCTCCGATAAATATGCAGGTTTAGACCCAGACGATGCTGATATTGTCATTCCACAAGGCAGTAGTTTTGCCGATATGATTGCGCTGAAAGGTGACAAAGAAATTGGCGACAAAATCAATAAACACATAATTGCCCCCATTGCCGAAGCCAATAATCTTAAAGGTATTATTGACGTTACCGATTTTAATGCCGAAGAAAAACTCGGTAAAGATAAAGAGATGGTTGACCGTTTAACCAAGCTTGTGGCTATTTTTGAAGGTTTAGATTTTAGTAGCAACCGCGCCGAAGGTGATGACTTACTCGGTGATGCCTACGAATACTTAATGCGCCACTTCGCCACCGAATCGGGCAAAAGCAAAGGTCAGTTTTATACGCCTGCCGAAGTGTCACGGGTGATTGCCAAAATTATTGGTGTCAATACCGCCACCCTATCCAGTCAAACCATTTATGACCCAACGTGTGGCTCGGCTTCGCTGTTATTAAAAGCCCATGACGAAGCTCTGTTAGACATCACAATCTATGGTCAAGAGATGGATAACGCCACCGCTGCACTCGCCAAAATGAACATGATTTTGCATGGTTGCTCAACGGCTGAAATTGTTCGTGGCAATACCTTATCTAGCCCTGCTTTTTTAGACAAACATGGCCAGCTTAAAATCTTTGACTTTGCCGTGGCTAATCCACCGTTTTCGACTAAAGCATGGCGTAATGGCTTTTTGCCTGAAGAAGATAGTTTTAACCGCTTTGCTTATGGCATTCCACCCGATAAAAATGGTGATTATGCTTTTTTACTGCATATTCTTAGCTCGTTAAATAGCACAGGCCAAGGCGCGGTGATTTTGCCGCATGGCGTGTTATTTCGGGGTAATGCCGAAGCTGATATTCGCAAAACCATTATTACCCAAGGTTACATTAAAGGCATTATTGGCCTGCCCGCTAACTTGTTTTATGGCACGGGTATTCCTGCTTGTATTATTGTCTTGGATAAAGAAAATGCCACTGCTCGCAAGGGCATTTTTATGGTTGATGCCAGCAAAGGCTTTACTAAAGACGGCAACAAAAACCGTTTGCGTCATCAAGACATTCATAAAATGGTTGATGTCTTTACCAAGCAGCTTGAATTGCCCAAGTATTCGCGTTTGGTGGCGGTCAGTGAAATTGAGGCCAACGATTACAACCTCAACATTCCGCGTTATATCGACAGTAGCGAATCCGAAGACCTGCAAAACATCGAAGCGCATTTGTTGGGTGGTATTCCTCAAGCCGATATTGACGATCTTGCCCGTTATTGGCAGGTGTTGCCGAATGTTCGCCCTGCGTTGTTTCAGCCTGCCAATCGCCCGTTGTTTAGTCAGTTAACGGTGGCCATTGCTGACATTAAAACGACGATTTTTAGTCATCCCGAATTTACTGCCTTTAATGACAGCGTAACGGCATTGTTTAACACATGGCGCGCCACGCATTTGCCGATGTTGCAAGGTTTAACGGTCGGCTGTCATCCTAAAACTTTGATTCATACGCTCTCCGAAAATCTGTTAGCTACCTTTAAAGATGTGCCGTTGTTAGATACTTATGACACTTATCAGCATTTAATGAGTTATTGGGATGATGTGTTTCAGGATGATGTCTATTTGATTAGTGCCGAAGGTTGGCAAGCGGTGTTAGATAACAAGCCGAATGAAGATTTGATTCCTAAGCCTTTAGTGATTGCCCGTTATTTTGCCGCGCAACAAGCTAACATTGAGCAATTAGAAGCTAATCGGGATGCGATTACACGGCAAATGGAAGAATTGGACGAAGAACACGGCGGCGATGACGGTTTGTTAGCCGATGCAAAAAATGACAAAGGTTCAGTCAATAAAGCCTCTTTAAAAGTGCGTTTAACGGCGATTAAACACGATGCCAGCGCACACGAAGAACGCCAATTATTAACCCAATATGCCGCGCTAATTGAGCAACAAGCCACCGCCACCAAAACCATTAAAGACGCGCAAAAAGCCTTGGATGTGTTGGTGTATAAGCAGTATTTTGGCTTAGACGAAAGCGCGGTTAAGACTTTGGTGATTGAAGATAAATGGTTAAGCCGTTTGGCGGCGGATGTGCAAAGTGAGCTAGACCGTGTCAGCCAAGCATTGACGGGGCGCATTAAGCAATTGGCGGAGCGTTATGAAACGCCGTTGCCGTTGTTGAGCCATGAGCTTGAGGGGTTGAGTGCTAAGGTGGATGAGCATTTAAAGAAGATGGGGTATGTATGGTAGGTCGGGTTTAATCTGACTTTCTCATGGGTAAGAAAGTGCCATTTTGTACCTATGAGGCGATTGTCATAACCCAAAAACAGCCTTTTTGTGGTTACGATGCTTTGTCACAACCCAAAATATGCGCTTTTTGGGTTATGACACTCAAGCGAACAATTAAAAATAGATTTGGAAGTTAAAAATGATTGATGTGCCAGTGGGATATAAACAGACGGATGTGGGTGTTATTCCTGAAGATTGGGAGGTTAAAAGTATTGGCCAAGTCTGTAAGTTAATAAATGGTCGAGGCTTTAAACCTTTTGAATGGAAAAAAGAAGGCTTACCCATTATCAGAATACAAAATCTTAATGGCTCTGACGACTTTAATTACTTTCAAGGAACATATGATAAAAAAATTGAAGTCGAAAACAACCAACTTCTTTTCGCATGGTCTGGAAGTAGAGGAACGTCATTCGGCTCTCATATCTGGCGGGGTTCATTGGGGCTATTGAATTACCATACTTGGAAAATGGTAGTTAAAGAAAATGAAGTATCACAATCTTTCTTTTTAAACGCTCTTAAACAACTAACCAAATTCATTGAAGATAAGGCTCATGGCGCATCCGCGTTAGTACATACGCAAAAATGGGAAATGGAAGGCTTTTTATTTCCCCTTCCCCCCACTCTCACCGAACAAACCGCCATCGCCACCGCCCTCAGCGATGTAGATGCCCTACTCAACCAACTCGACAAACTAATTGCCAAAAAGGGCGATATTAAACACGCCACAATGCAGCAATTGCTGACAGGTAAAAAACGCTTGGCGGGGTTTAGTGGGGAATGGGAGGTTAAAAAGTTGGGGGATGTCTGTTGGTATCAAGAAGGGCCGGGCTTGCGTCAATGGCAATTCACCAAGCGAGGAATGAAGGTTATCAATGTCACCAATTTAGAAAATGGCATTTTGAACCTAGACCGTACTGACCGACATATTAGTATTATCGAGTTTACGAAGATGTATCAACATTTTGCTGTTGATGCTGATGATATTGTAATGGCCAGTTCAGGAAATAGTTATGGAAAAGTAGCCATAGTCAGAAAGCAAGACTTGCCGTTAGTAATGAACACAAGTGTCATTCGATTTAAACCCCTCAAAAACCTTAGCTATCAATTTTTGTGGATATTCCTCAATTCTGACTTTTTCAAAGAGCAAATTGATTTAATGATTACAGGCGGAGCACAGCCAAATTTTGGCCCATTTCATCTAAATAAAATTGAGCTTTGTATTCCAAGCATAGAAGAACAAACCGCTATCGCCACCCTACTCACCGACATGGACACCGAAATCACCCAACTGCAACAACGCCGCCACAAAACCCACGCCCTCAAACAAGGCATGATGCAACAATTATTAACAGGCAAAATACGGCTTATATAACACAACACCACAAGTAAGAATAAAATGAACAACAACCAACTTGACTTAAAACCGATTAGCGAACTACTCGGAGAAAGTTTTTTAGTTGCCGCCTACCAACGCGGCTACAAATGGAAAGCCCAACAAGTCAGCCAACTCCTTGACGACATCAACACCTTTAGCCCTAGCCCCACAGAAACAGGCTTTTACTGCTTACAGCCGCTTGTGGTTAAAGAAGTGAATATTCTCGACTCAAAAAACAAGCAATGGGAACTGATTGACGGCCAGCAACGCCTCACCACTATTTATATGATTTTGCACTACCTGCAAAAAGAACCTTGCTTCAGCATTGACTACGACACACGCAAAGGCAGCACCGAATTTTTAAAAAAACTGCCCAACATCACCATTCAAGCCAAAGAAAACTGGCCAAGTACCGTGCAACGCTTGCAATGCACCAACAACATCGACAACTATCATTTTTTTGAAGCCTACAAAACCATCAGCGCATGGTTTAGTCCTAAAGACTCCTACGCGAAAACCACCTTTATTGACAACTTACTTCATCACACCAAAGTCATTTGGTACGAAATTCACAACGACACCGACTCGCGTGACGTATTTATGCGCTTTAATAGCGGCAAAATTCCACTCACCAATGCCGAACTGATTAAAGCCCTATTTTTAAAAATTCCGACTCAAGCCAATAGTGAAAACTATCGACTTCTACAGCACGAACTCGCTCAAGAATGGGACAACATAGAGTGCGCCCTGCACAATGACGAGTTTTGGAGCTTTATCAATCCGTCATCTCACAAAAACACCATCGCCACACGCATAGAACTAATTTTTGATTTACTCGTACAGGAAGAAGACAAAAAAAATAAAAAAGTAAGCAAACACAAAGAAGACCCTTTTTATACCTTTTACCAGTATCAAGAATGGCTTAGTGATGGCAACTACGACAAACATAAAGAAGCGTGGCTAAACGTCAAAAAGTGCTTTTTACAGCTACAAGAATGGTTTGAAGATAAACAACTGTATCATTTGATTGGCTTTTTAATTACTCAAAACATTACCACCGTTGGAGGATTACGCGAGCAATCAGACGATGTAACTAAGTCTTCTTTTGTCACCGTGCTTAAAATGAAGATTGGCCAAGCGTTGAAGAAAATTTTAGAAAAAACCAACCTAGATAGCCTTGAATATGGCAGCAACAATAAAGACATGATTAAAATTTTAATGCTGTTTAATATCCATATACTGTTGCAAGAACAATCGGACAATCGTTTTTCATTTAACCAATTCAAGCAACAACAATGGAGCTTGGAGCATATTCACGCCCAACACTCCAAAAAGTTAGACGAGAAACAAGCCGCGCAAGACTGGCTAAGCAAAGCCATTACAGAACTTGATAAACTTGCGACAGCAGAGTCCGAAACCTTAAAAAGCAAACTTATCTTACAACTTACCACTCCTAAAACCACGCTTGACGACATCAACTTGTCACGTCGGGAGTTTGTTAACTTGTTTGGTGAGCTTGACGATACCGAAGACAATATGCACGGTCTCGAAAACATAGCCCTGCTAGATAAAGATACCAATAGTCAGCTCAACAACAATCTATTTGCCGATAAACGTCAATTGATTATTGCTAAAGATAAGGCTGGAGCATTTATTCCCATCGCCACCAAAAACGTCTTTTTAAAATACTATAGTCCTAACGCTGTACATCTTAATTACTGGACAAAAGACGACCGAAACGGCTATTTCGAGGCTATTAAAAAAATCGTTGAAACATACACACAACTTGCTTAAACAAAGGATTGACCCATGACCACTAACACCTGCCAAAACTATACTTTTTGGACGCTACTCGATACTTACACACTACAAATTCCTATTATTCAACGTGACTATGCCCAAGGCCGTACAGATCAACGCACCATACAAATCCGCAACGACTTTTTAAACGCCCTGCACGACAGCCTCAAAAACAATAAGGCCATCAATTTAGATTTTATTTATGGCAGCTTAAATGCCGACGAAAAATTGATTTTGTTAGATGGTCAGCAACGCATCACTACCCTATTTTTATTGCATTGGTATTTAATCAATGCGTTTGATGCTAAAAACCACAGCAAACACATTGAAAAACTAAAAAAGTTTTCTTATCACACCCGTATTAGCTCACGGCTTTTTTGTGAAGCATTGTGTGAAAACCAACTAAACACTAAAAAGCCTCCTATAATTTCGGCACAAATTAAAGATGCGCCGTGGTTTTTTCGCTCATGGACTAAAGACCCAACGATTGCCGCCATGTTGGAAATGTTAGATGCCATTCAAGAAAAATTTGGCCACAACAACTTAGAACACTATTGGCAAGCACTTACCAATCAAAGCCAAGCGGTCATTAGCTTTCAGTTTTTAGACATGAAAGAATTTAATCTAACCGATGACCTGTATGTAAAAATGAACGCACGCGGTAAAGCACTGACTGATTTTGAAAACTTTAAAGCATGGCTCGAAAAATACGTAAGCTTCCCACTTCCCACAGACTGGACAGAAAAACTTGATACTACTTGGGCTGATTTGTTTTGGCATCTTGATAACGATACTAACCACACTACAGATGGCTTTGATAACGCTTATCTTAATTTTTTTAAAGGCATGGGCTTATTCACGTATTTGGAAGACTTTAAACTACCTGCCAAAAAGCAAGCCTTAGAAGTACCCGACGATAATTTAGTAACGTTACTACACAGTAATGAAGGGTATGTACCTGTTGCTGACTATGAACGTATGGCGTGTTTTAATGCCACCTCACTTGGTAATATGTTTAAGATTCTAAATACCTTTGCAGCATCACCTCACTCGGCAAATAACCTGCTAAAAACATTTGTTACTAAGCCGAGTCCGAATTATTGGCAAAGAGCGCAATTTTATGCCGTTTGCCAGTTTATCGTGTATAACCAATCCCTCTTACAAGAGAAGGACATTAACTTTAAACGTTGGCTACGCGTGTGTAGCAACCTGATTAATAACACCCGTATCAATAATAGCTATGATTTTACCCGTGTCATCAAAGGCATTAAAAAACTAGCTAAAAAAGTATTTACGTCTAATGACTCGACTATTTTTACTTATCTTCAACAAATCGAGAAACTTGAATTAGACTTTTTATCTGGCACACAGCAAAAAGAAGAAGTCTTAAAAGCTAAACTCATTAAGGTCAATGCTGATTGGGAAGATGCGATTGTTAAAATAGAAAACCATGATTATTTTTATGGTCAAATTGGCTTTATCTTAAAATTCTCCTGCATTAATGACACGCATGATTTAAGTCGTTTTATTCAATATGCAGATAAATTGGCTTTATTATTTACTGAACATTATTTGTGAGGTAATTCGCAATTTGTATTTCAACGTGCCTTACTGTGCAAAGGTAACTATTTAATTTATTCAAGTTCCAACCATGATTTTTGCTCGCCTAACCACAACAGTCTGAGTGATCGAGAAGTCAATTGGCGCAAGGTATTTAGTGATAAAGAAGGCAAGCAACGCAGACGCAGTTACCTTAAAAGTTTATTAGACGATGTATCCATCAACGATATAACAAATTCGCTTGAGCAAATTATTCAAAAATCACCAGCCAAAAACGATTGGACAGACTGTTTTATTCAATGTCCTCAAGCTATAGCATACTGCACGAACCACCAAATCCGCGTAATCGATGACAGTGAAGGCAAAGTTAAAATGGTGTTTTTACTCACTGGAGAAAGAATGAGTAGTAACCACCGCGAACTACGTAGCGTGTGTTTTTATGAAAAACATCTTGAAACACTTGTTAACATCGCACCGTTTACTACTCTCGACTATAAAATTGCCTATCGCTCTAACAAAGACCACTATGCCTATTTGGATGGCTGGCAATATCATGATGCTACACTTTACCTTAGTGTCACCTGTCGTCATCACGATAAAAACGAGTTTACCCTTTGGCTCACTAATAAGAATAAGTTTGAGCTCCCTTCAGACATACAAGCTATATTGCAACCATTAGGCTTTTTACAAATTGAAGATGACGTTAGCTCAATGGGATTAGAGTTAGTTGATGATGCGGATGTATTAGCAATGATTGAGGTATTGTTGGCTGAGTTTAATAAACTCGCTTTATCAAATCCATCGGCATAACTTAAGGATTTTTATACGATGAAAAACTATTATCGCCTTATGCTTGGCCGAAAAAGCATCCATGCGACTGAGTGTTTTAATGGCGACTTTATTGGTGCAGACTTTCAAATAGACCAAGACCTAAGTGCCGCTCTACCAGAACAATGGCAACAATTTAACAAAGTTTTCATCCCTGTTTTTTTGGCTAAACATCCCGAAAAAACAAAGATTGGCGCAGGTTTAGCTTGTGGTGCTTTATGGGTAGTGTCTAAGGGTATTTGTCAGGGTGATATTGTATTGTGTCCCGATGGCAATGGTACTTATCGAGTC
>Ga0114982_1000520_pt1 | contig 20767 bp, 9 predicted proteins | sample Shrwel_input2_FT_FD_87183 | JGI IMG/M metagenome (GOLD analysis project Ga0114982, IMG submission 87183) | Subsurface microbial communities from deep shales in Ohio, USA - Utica-3 well 1 S input2 FT | ecosystem: Environmental > Aquatic > Deep subsurface > Shale gas/oil reservoir > Produced... | reverse complement strand
GTTATTATTGTATTTATTAATAAATAATATTTAAGAAAATAACCCATTCTCTTTTATACTTTCTATCATCTCTTTACCCCGAAAGAGCAGGATACTGAAAATTTGTAAAATGTATACTTTTATAAAAATAAAATAAATAGATATTTTTCTTAATTGAAAAAAAACTATTTCATCGTTTTATGTGGTTTTAATGTAAGTTAAAATCAAATCATAAATAATTTAACATAGTATGAAACTCCATAATCCTTTTACTTTTATTCTGTCTTTGTTTACAGTTTTCTTGCTTTCTTCCAACCTAAAAGCTCAGGATAAATTCCCAGACGGAACTACAATCCCAAAATGGTTTAAAGAAAACAAACCCACAGATATTAATAAATTAGGAAAAAAATATATAATCACTGATTTTGGTGTAAAGAACGATAGCACAGTTCTTCAGACCAAACAACTTCAGGCTGTTATTGATTTAGCAGCGAAAAACGGCGGTGGAGTTGTGGTGGTTCCGAAAGGAACTTTTCTCATTAGTTCGGTTTTCTTCAAGCAGGGAACGCATTTGCATCTGGAAAACGGAGCGAAATTAAAAGGAAGTGATGATATCAATGACTTTCCTGTAGTAATGACCAGAATGGAAGGTCAGACCGTAAAATATTTTCCGGCATTAATCAATGCAGACGGATTGGACGGCTTCACGATTTCAGGAAAAGGAACTTTGGATGGAAACGGACTCCGTTTCTGGAAATCCTTCTGGAAAAGAAGAGAATGGAATCCTAAATGTACTAATATGGACGAAATGAGACCTAGAATTATCTACGTTTCAAATTCCAAAAATGTGCAGGTGGAAGGAATTACTATTAAAAATTCACCTTTCTGGAGCACACATTATTACAAAAGTGATTTTGTGAAATTATTAAATCTGACCATTCTTGCTCCAAAAGAACCTGTAAAAGCACCAAGTACAGATGCCATCGACATCGATGCGTGTAGCAATTTCTTAATTAAAAATTGTTATCTGTCAGTCAATGACGATGCTATCGCTTTGAAAGGCGGAAAAGGTCCGAAAGCAGATAAAGATCCTAATAACGGCGAAAACAGAAACATTATTATCGAGGACAATACTTTCGGATTCTGCCATTCTGCGCTCACTTGCGGAAGCGAATCGATTCATAATTACAACATCATTTTCAGAAATTCTACCGTGAAAGATGCGTCGAGATTATTGCATTTGAAAATGCGTCCAGACACACCACAACACTACGAATACATCACTCTTGAAAATATCAAAGGAAACGTAAAAACTTTTCTATATGTAAAAGGCTGGAATCAGTTTTTTGATTTGAAAGGAGAAGAGAAACCGAAAACGAGATTGATCAATAATATTGTCTTAAAAAATATCGACATCATTTGTGAAACAGGTTTTGATATTGAAAAATCTGATTTATATGAATTAACAGATTTTACATTTGAAAACTTAAAGATAAAAGCAGTAAAACCTAAAGAGGAAAATTTAGATGTAATTAAAAATCTAAAAAAAACTAAATTAAGTGTAACTCAGGTTGCTTCTCTCACACAATCTTACGATAAAAAAGACGATTCTGATATTTCTGCAAAATGAGTTTTTATTCCAAAATATTCGTTCTTCTATGCTTTTGCTCACAGTTTCTGCATTCTCAATCTACGGAAATCCAATTCCTAAGCGGGACAGATTCTGAGCATACCAAAGAATGGGATTTTTGGATAACTGGCGGAAGAAAATCAGGAAGCTGGGACAAAATTCAGGTTCCTTCACATTGGGAACAGCAGGGATTTGGCTTGTACAATTACGGTAGAGATTACGTCACCTACGGCAAAAATTTTAAGCTTAACGACGAAACAGGTCTATATAAACATAAATTTTCGCTTCCGAATTCGTGGAAGAGAAAATCAGTCAACATCGTTTTTGAAGGTTCAATGACCGACACCGAAGTGAAAATCAATGGCAAGTTGGCCGGAGCAATTCATCAGGGTGCTTTTTATGAATTTAAATATGATATTTCAGACAAATTACTATTCGGAAAAGAAAATATTCTCGAAGTCAAAGTTTCCAAAATGTCCGCTGATAAATCGGTCAACAACGCAGAACGGCTGGCTGATTATTGGGTTTTGGGAGGAATTTTCAGACCTGTTTATTTGGAAGCTACTCCAAAAGAAAATCTTTCTTCAACAGCCATTGATGCCAAAGCAGATGGAACTTTCCGTTCAAATGTTCATTTAATAGGAATTAATTCTGCCAATATTGTAAAGGTTGAAATTTTTGATGATAAAAATAGTTTAGTTGGAGAATCTCAGATTTCAATCCAAAAAGGAGATACTTTAAAACAGATTCAGTTTTCCGTTAAAAATCCAAAACTCTGGACATCCGAAACGCCCAATTTATACAAAGCCAAATTCAGTTTAAATAAAAACAGAAAAAACATTTTCCAATCTGAAGAAAAATTCGGTTTCCGAACGATTGAAATCCGAAAAGGCGACGGAATTTTCATCAATGGAACAAAAATCAAAATGAAGGGCATCAACCGTCACGTTTGGTGGCCTGAAACCGGACGTACTGTCAACAAAAATATCGATTTGATGGACGTTCAGCTCATTAAAGAAATGAATATGAACGCCGTTCGTTGCTCTCATTATCCGCCGAATAAATCGTTTTTGAAAATTTGCGATTCGCTCGGTTTATATGTTTTGGATGAGCTTGCAGGATGGCAAAAAAAATACAGCACTGAAGTTGGGAAAAAACTCGTGAAAGAAATGGTGACGAGAGACGCCAATCATCCTTCTATTATTTTCTGGAGCAACGGAAACGAAGGCGGACATAATTTTGATTTAGATAAAGAATACGCAAAATATGATTTGTCAAACCGTCCGGTAATTCACGCGCATCACAAGCCTGGAAATGCTTTCAATGGAATCGACTGTAATCATTACGAAGATTATTACAGTACAAAAAAAATCCTCGAAGGCGAAAATATTTATATGCCGACCGAATTTCTTCACGCACAGGATGACGGCGGTGGCGGAACTTCTTTGGCCGATTATTGGGAACTTCACTGGAATTCCAAAAAAGGCGTAGGTGGCTTTTTATGGGCGTTTGCGGATGAAGGTTTGATGCGAACGGATTTTAATAATCAAATCGATGTGAATGCGATAAATGCTCCGGATGGAGTGGTTGGTCCGCATCGTGAAAAGGAAGGAAGTTTTTATGCGATTCGCGAAATTTACAGTCCGGTGAAAATTAATCTTAAAGAAATTTCAAACAATTTTAACGGAACAATTCCTGTTGAAAATCGTTATCATTTTACCAATCTAAATGAATGTCAGTTTGAATGGAAACTGGTCAAATTTAAAATGCCTTTTTCTTCTGAATCTGGATTTGATGTGATTCAAAAAGGAAAAACAGAATCTCCGAATATTAAACCAACTGAAAAAGGAAATCTTAATTTAAATCTTTTTCAAAATTGGAAAGAAAGTGAAGCTTTAATGCTGACTGCAACTGATTCTTTCGGAAAGGAAATCTACACTTGGACTTGGAAATTGAAGTCGAATGATGAAATTTCAAAACAGTTTTCAAAATCTCTAATTAAAGAATTTCCTGTTTTATTGATTGAGAATGATTCATTATTTATATTAAAATCAGACGAAAAAGAATTTTCATTTGGAAAAAAAGATGGATTGTTAAAGTCTGTCATTTTAGATAAAAAAGGAAAAATGACCTTCAGAAATGGACCAATTTTCGTGAACGGAACAATGGAATTATCATCCATAAAATCTTTTGCAGAACAACAAAATCAGGTTATTCAGATTTCATACAAAGACGGAAAAAAGACAGTCTGGAAACTGAATCCGAACGGAATTTTAGAATTGAATTACGAATATTCGCTCTCAGGAGATTACCAGTTTTCAGGCGTAAGTTTTGATTACCCTGAAAATTATGTCATCGGCGCAAAATGGCTCGGCAAAGGACCTTATCACGTTTGGAAAAACAGAACTCAAGGACAAACCTACAACGTCTGGCAAAACCTTAAAAACTCTACCCGAACAGGTTTTTCACCTTGGATTTATCCTGAATTTAAAGGCTATTTCGACGATGTTTCGTGGCTGCAATTGAATACTGCGGAAGGAAAAATAACGGTGGGAACAAAAGAAGATAAAATGTTCGTCAGACTTTTTGATTTTTACGGAATTTACGGTGCGGAAGGTTTCCCGAAACTGCCAACAGGAAATATTTCATTTTTAGATGTGATTCCGCCGTTGGGAATTGTTTTGGCATTTAATATTAATAATGATACTTCGACTTTGGGTCCTGAAAGTGAACATAATCATCTGAACGGAATGTTTAAAAGAACTTTATATTTCTATTTCGGACTGCCGGATTTGGACGATGAAAATAAACAGTTTACAATGCCAAAAGAAAATATTTTAACAGATTAAGATGAAGAATTGGATTTCATTTTTAACCGTTTTTTTCTGCGCAACGATATTTGCACAGCAAACCACTTTCAAATTCGATTTTGGAGGAAATAGAGTGGAGAAAGGTTTCATTCCTATTACTTCAACTTCAAAATTTGACAGAAAAATCGGTTACGGATTTATGGATATTTCAGGTCTAAAATCTGTTGACAATGGAGGAGATGCTTTGACAGGCGATTTTATTACCAGCGATAAACCGTTTTATTTTTCAGTCGTAATTCCCGAAGGAAATTATAATATTATATTGAATCTTGGCGATTCTAAAGGAACTTCCGAAACAACAGTTCGTGTAGAAAATCGTCGTCTGATGCTCAATGACGTCAAAACTAAAAAGGGCGAAATTCTTGAAAAACAGATTACCATTCACGTCAAAGACAGCATTATTCGAAATCAGAACGGAACTCAAATCGGATTCGTAAAATTAAAACCGCGAGAAAAAAAATACCTTCATTGGGACAATTTGCTGACGATTGAATTTAATGACAAAGTTCCGAAAGTTTGTTCAGTCATCATTCAGCCCAACAAAATAGCAAAAACCATTTATATCACTGGAGATTCTACGGTTGCAGATGCTCAGTACGAACCGTGGGCTTCTTGGGGACAAATGTTGCCTTATTTTTTCGTCCCGAATGAAGTCGTGATTGCCAATTACGCTGAAAGTGGCGAAACTTTAAAAGCCTTTGAAGACCGCCACCGAATCGATAAAATATGGAATAAATTAAAACCTGGAGATTATTTGTTCATTCAGTTTGGGCACAACGACCAAAAAGCAGGGAATAGTACGAAATCAGGTTATCGAAAAAGATTACAAGAATGGATTCAGAAGGTAAAAAAAATGGGTGCAATTCCAGTTTTAGTCACTTCAATGAACCGAAGAGTTTTTGATGAAAATAATAAAATCGTCAATACATTAGATGATTTTCCTGATGCGATGAGAGAAATTGCCAAAGAAGAAAAAGTTGATTTAATAGATTTAAATGCATTAAGCAAAACATTGTTCGAAGCGATGGGACCGGAAAACTCAAAGAAAGCATTCGTTCATTATCCAGCAAATTCGTACCCGAATCAAAAAACTGCTTTGGCAGATGATACGCATTTCAATCATTACGGAGCTTACGAGTTGGCGAAATGTGTCGTGAAAAGTATTGTCGATCAAAAGTTGCCTTTGAGTAAATTTGTTTCCAAAAATTATAAAGGTTTTGATCCAAATAAACCCGACGCTGTTGAAGATTTTCATTGGCCGGAAAGCATTTTTATGGAATCTTTAAAGCCTGATGGAAATTAATAAAACAAGAAAATGAAAATTAAAAATATTGTCAAACTAAGTTTAATCTGTTTTGCCTTCGGAAATCTCTCCGCACAAAATCCGTGGCCACAAACAACAGAGACCGCAAAACCGTGGACGCGCTGGTGGTGGATGGGGAATGCTGTCGACGAAAAAGGCTTGGACAAACAACTGACAACTTTAAATAAAGCTGGTTTCGGAGGTGTGGAAATCGTACCCATTTACGGCGCAAAAGGTTTTGAAAAGCAATACCTCAATTACCTTTCTCCGGAATGGATGAAAATGCTCCAGTTCACGACCACCAAAGCAAAAAGTTTGAATATGGGAGTTGATATGGCAGTCGGAACAGGTTGGCCAATCGGTGGACCGCAAGTTGATGAACAGAACGCTGCAACAAAAATGATTGTCCAGACATACACGATTTCTTCAGGTGAGAATTTTTCAGAAAAAATTGTTCTGAAAGAAGAAAAACAGAAGAATTTAAAAACAATAAAACTCGATATTGTAACCGCTTACAATGAAAAAAATGAAGCTGCAGTTTTAACCGATAAAGTTACAAATGACGGTTCTATCAATTGGAAACCAGCCTCTGGAAAGTGGACAATTTACGCAGTTTTCATCGGTAAAACCTTGCAGAAAGTAAAACGTGCCGCTCCGGGTGGCGAAGGTTATACTTTAGACCATTTTTCGCCAGATGCAACCAAAGATTATCTGAAAACTTTCGATAAAGCTTTTGGAAATTCAGACTACGGAATTCGTTCTTTTTTTAATGACAGTTATGAGGTTTACAACGCGGATTGGACACTGGATTTTTTAAATGAATTCAAAAAAAGACGAGGTTACGATTTGAGTCCGTACATCAAATATCTGGTGACCAACGAGGAAAATGAAATCGCAGGAAGGGTAAAATCGGATTACAGAGAAACGTTGAGCGAATTGATTTTAAACAATTTTACCAAAGATTTCACCAATTGGGCACATTCCAAAAATTCTAAAAACACCAATCAGGCTCATGGTTCGCCGGGAAATTTACTTGATTTGTATGCAGCAGTTGACATTCCAGAATCTGAAACTTTTGGAAGTTCGATTTTTGAAATTCCGGGATTGAAAAGAGATACTGCGGATATTCAGAAATCAGATATGCCTGATTTTAATATGTTGAAATTTGCGTCTTCGGCAGCGAATGTGACGGGGAAAAAATTAACTTCCAATGAAACTTTTACCTGGCTGACAGAGCATTTCAAAACCTCTTGGTCACAGGCAAAACCTGAAGTGGAGCAGGTTTTTTTATCGGGGATTAATCACGTTTTTTATCACGGTACGACTTATACTCCAGCTGATGTTCTGTTTCCGGGATGGCTGTTTTATGCGTCGGTAAATTTCGTTCCTGAAAACAGTTTGTGGCCCCATTTGAAAGGATTGAATTCTTATATTGAACGCACGCAAAGTGTTTTACAAAGCGGAAAATCGGATAACGAATTGCTGATGTACTGGCCGATTTACGACCAATGGGCAAGTCCAAAAGGGAAGGACGCGACTTTTAAAGTTCATAATGTTGAAAAATGGCTACAACCCACTCCGATGTACGAAAATCTGAATAAACTCAGTAAAATGGGCTATTCTCTTGATATGATTTCGGATAAAATGATTGGCGAATCGATACTGGAAAACCAAAAAATTCAGGTTTCGAAAGATGGTTCAGCTTATCAGGTTCTGATTATTCCCGAACTCACTTATCTGCCGGAATCTACCTTAAAAAATCTTTTAGATTTGGCTCACAACGGAGCTTCCATCATTTTTCAAAACGAGCCGAAAGATATTCCCGGAAACTTTGAAGTCGAAAAAAGAAGAATGGAGTTAAAAACTTTATGGAATCAAATTCAGTTTCAAAACCAGACCGGAAATTTGAAATTTGCTAACATTGGAAAAGGTAAAATTGTGTTGAGTTCTGATATTGCAAAAGGTTTAGAGTTATTAAAAATTGAAAGAGAAAAACTGACCGATACAGGATTGAAATTTGTGAGAAGACAGTTTGACGGCGGAAAATATTACTACATTGTCAACCATACTTCAAAGGAAATCAATCAGAATATTCCTTTAAATTTTACGGGAAAGCAAGTCACTTTTATGAACCCTGAAAATGGAGATTACGGAATTGCCGAGATTCAGAATAACTCAGTCAAAGTACAGTTGAAATCGGGAGAATCCTTAATTATTAAAAATACCGAAGATATTTACACCTCGATTCCCAAATGGTATTACGCTGAAAAAACCGACGCACCAATTATTTTAAACCAATCTTGGCAATTAAGTTTCAAAGAAGGTGGTTCTGAACTTCCGAAATCAAGAACTTTAACAAAACTTCAACCTTGGACGAACTTCACAGAAGATGCTTCAACACAGAGTTTTTCAGGAACTGGAGTGTACACAACCCGTTTGAAATTAAAAAAGAAAAATGCAGACGATTATCTTTTGAAATTTGACAAATTGTACGAAAGTGCCAAAGTGATTGTCAATGGTCAGGATGCCGGAATTGTATGGAGTAATCCGTTTGAAATCAACATCGGAAAATATCTGAAAAAAGGGAAAAATACCATTCAGATTGAAGTCTGTAACCTGATGGCGAACAGGATCCGATATATGGATCAGAACAAGATCGTCTGGAGAAATTACAACGAGATCAATTTTGTTAACATCGATTACAAAACTTTTGACGCATCCAACTGGAAAGTTCAACCTTCAGGTTTGGATGGCGAAATTCAAATAGTTCCAATACATTATACAAAATAAATGTTAGAATGATAATGATGCAATCGATTAAACCAACTTTAAAGAAGAAGAATTATGATTTTTAAATTTAAATATATTTTAGCTCCAATTCTATTTTCACAAGTTCTTTTTGCTCAAAGACAAATGGAATATCTGAAGAGAGGAATTGTTGCTATGCCTTCAGATTCAGGAGTTTTTATAAGTTGGCGTTTGCTGGGAACTGAAGCGCAGAATACTCGGTTTGATTTGTATCGTGTTGAAAATAATGCAACCAAAAAACTCAACGAAAAAGCGCTGTTGAATGAAACCAATTTTTTAGATAAAGCCGCCGAGAAAACAAAGAATTATACCTATTTCGTAAAATCAAATACTCAATATGAATCGGTAGATATAGATTCTGCAAAATATGTAGCGAATCAAAAAAACTATTTTTCAATTCCTTTAAAAACACCACAAGGTTATACTCCAAATGACGCTTCTGTTGCCGATTTGGATGGTGATGGCGAGTACGAAATTATCCTCCATCAAACCGGAAGATCAAAAGACAATAGCCAAAAAGGAGAGACAGACCCGCCAATTATTCAGGCTTATAAGTTGGATGGAAAGCTTTTATGGGAAATTAATTTAGGCAAAAATATCAGAGAAGGAGCGCATTACACTCAATTTTTAGTATATGATTTAGACCAGGACGGAAAAGCCGAAATAGTGATGAAAACCGCAGATGGCAGCAAAGACGGAAATGGAAAATTCATTGGCGACGCGACAAAAAATTACGTTAATGAAGACGGGATGATCCTTTCCGGTGCGGAATATCTGACTGTTTTTGACGGACAAACCGGAGCGGAAATTCACACTGTTAACTATCAGGTTCCAAGATTTGCTGGGAGTTTAAATCCGACTGATGAACAAATGACCGCAACTTGGGGTGATGCGAAAGGAAACCGATTAGACAGGTTTTTAGGAGCAGTTGCCTACCTTGATGGTAAAACGCCGAGTGTGATTATGTCGAGAGGATATTATACCAGAACTGCAATTGCAGCCTGGGATTATAAGGATGAAAAACTGAGTTTAAGATGGCTTTTCGATACTGAAAGTTCGGAAGAAAATAAACAATACCGTGGACAGGGAAATCATAATCTAACTATTGCGGACGTTGATAACGACGGAAAAGACGAAATTGTTTTCGGTGCAATGACCGTTGATGATGACGGAAAAATATTGAACAGCACAGGCTACGGTCACGGCGATGCTTTGCACGCGGGAGATTTAGATCCATCCAATCTGGGATTGGAAATTTTTGATATTCAGGAAAGATTTGATGATGCAGGTGCACATTTCAGAGACGGAAAAACAGGGAAAGTTTTATTGAAATTACCATCTACAGTTTATAGCAAACAAGGTAAATTTCAAGGTCCGGGAAGAGGTTTATCTTTAAATATTGATCCTCGATACGAAGGTTCGGAATCTTGGGCGGTAGGAGCAGGATTGAAAGGAATTTATGATACAAAAGGAAAGAAAATAAGCAATAAAAATCCACCTGCCAATATGGGAATTTATTGGGACGGTGATTTTTTAAGCGAAATTTTAGACGGAACTAACGTGTCAAAATGGGATTGGAAAAACGAAAAGTCAAACGTAATTTTTGATGCCAAAAATTTTCAGTGTGAATCGAATAACGGTACGAAGAAGAATCCGTCTTTGGTTGCCGATTTATTCGGAGACTGGCGGGAGGAAGTGATGTACAGAACAGCCGATAATCAGGAATTGAGAATTTTTTCTACTTCCATTCCAACGAAACACAGATTGTACACTTTGATGCACAATCCGCAATATCGATTGAGTATTGTTTGGCAGAATGTTGGGTACAATCAGCCTCCGCATACTGATTATTATTTGGATGAATCAATTAAAGAAATTCCAAAACCAAATATCATTACTGTAAAACATTAGAATAAAAATTAAGAAATAAATTATCTATATGAAAAGATCACTAATTATGAATGGTGTTTTTGCGTTGATGATCGCAACAATATCTTCCTGTTCAGTTCAGAAACAAAATAAGATGAGCAAAACAGAACTTCCCGACAGGAAAGAAGTTTTAGAGGTTTCAAGACGAGCCAATCAATATTTTACGAACAAATGGCAGGATACTGGAAAAGAAATTGTAGGAAAGAAAGTCTGGCCGAGCAATCTTTGGACAAGAGCGGTGTATTATGAAGGATTAATGGCGCTTTATTCAATAGATCCTCAGAAAAAGTATTATGATTATGCAATGTCCTGGTCACAAAATCATAATTGGGATTTGATGAGGGGAACATACACCAGAAATGCAGATCATCAAGCTTGCGGACAAACTTATCTTGATCTATACGAAATTGACGGGAGAAAACATCCTGAAAGAATAAAAGCGGTAAAGGCTTCTATAGATAGTATGATTGCTACTGATAAAATAGACGATTGGTGGTGGATTGATGCATTACAGATGTCGATGCCGATTTTTACTAAACTCGGCAGAATTACCGGAGAGCAAAAGTATTTTGACAAAAATTACGAAATGTATGCTTACACAAAATATAAGCATGGCGGAAATGGTCTCTATAATCCGATTGATAAAATCTGGTGGAGAGACAAAAGTTTTGTTCCGCCATATAAAGAACCGAATGGCGAAGATTGTTACTGGAGCCGGGGAAATGGTTGGGTAGTCGCTGCTTTGGCAAAAACTTTACAGGACACACCGAAATCTGATCCGCACTACAATGAATATCTGCAAGATTATAAAGATTTATTATCTGCCTTGCTTCCAATTCAGAGAGAAGATGGTTTCTGGAATGTAAGTCTGCACGATCCTACAAATTTCGGAGGAAAAGAAATGACGGGAACTGCTCTTTTCGTTTACGGAATGGCTTATGGAATCAATAATGGTCTAATCGAGCGGGAAACATATTTACCGGTTGTTGTAAAAGCGTGGAATGCTATTGTAAAAGATTCAGTTCAGCCCAACGGATTTTTAGGCTGGGTACAGGGAACAGGAAAAGAACCGAAAGACGGGCAACCACTTTCTGTAAACAAAGAACCTGATTTTGAAGATTACGGGTTGGGTTGTTTGTTGCTTGCAGGGAGCGAAGTTTACAAATTGAAATAAACTGTAATTTTTCTGAATAATTAAGACTTAATAATGCGAATTGTTAAGTCTTTTTTTGTTGATTTAAACTAACCATAATTAAATATCAATATATTAAAATTAAATAAACTTGATTTTTATTGCTTATTTTAGGAATTTACATATGCTTTATTTTAAACGAAAAATATATCTAACTGTCAATGTAATAGGCTCTTGAATTATTTACCTGAAAAATTATAAAAAGTCTTATTTTTCGAAAGTTTAGGCATGACAGTACAAGATGCGCAATCGATTCCATCTTGGTAATTTTCAATTTCTACCAATACAATAATTATGAATGCATTATTAGGAGTTTTATTTCATTTCTTGGGAGGTTTTTCTTCAGGAAGTTTTTATTTACCATACAAAAAAGTAAAAGGCTGGTCGTGGGAAACTTATTGGTTGATTGGAGGTATTTTTTCATGGATTATTGTTCCGCCTTTGGCTGCATTTCTGACAATTCCCAATTTTTGGGAAATCATTCAGAACGAAAGCTCGGCAATTTTAGGACTTACGTTTTTGTTCGGTGCTTTGTGGGGAATTGGTGGTTTTACGTATGGTCTAGGCGTTCGCTATTTGGGTGTAGCATTGGGAAGCAGCATTATTTTAGGACTTTGTATGGTTTTTGGCTCGCTGGTTCCGTCAATTTATTATGAATTTTCACCACAATCGGGAAAAGATAATATCGGTTTAATGTTTTCCAGTACTTGGGGAAAGTTTGTTCTTTTAGGACTTATGGTTTGTGTGATCGGAATTATTATCAGCGGAAAAGCGGGGATGATGAAAGATAAAGAACTACAGACCGAATCTTCAGATCCTCACGGTACGGAGGTGAAAACGGAATATAAATTCGGATTAGGATTAACGGTTGCCATTATATCCGGTATTTTGAGCGCCTGTTTCAATTTTGGTTTAGAAGCAGGAAAACCAATGGCAAATGTTGCCAATGAAGCCTGGAAATTGGCAAATCCGAATCAGGGTGAATTTTTGTTTCAGAATAACGTAACGTATATTGTTGTACTTTGGGGCGGAATGGCTGTCAATCTGATTGGTTGTTTATATTTGGCTTTTAAAAATAAATCATATACCAATTATACGAAAAGCAATGTTCCTACCGTAAAGAATATTTTCTTTTGTGCGCTTGCAGGAACGATGTGGTATCTACAGTTTTTCTTCTACGGAATGGGAGAGAGCAAGATGGGAAATGGTGCAAGCTCATGGATTCTCCATATGGCGTTTATTATTTTAATTGCCAATCTTTGGGGAGTCATCATCAAAGAATGGAAAGGGGTTTCCAAAAAAACTATCACTACAATTTCCGTAGGAATGATTGTTTTACTTATTTCAATCCTTATTGTAGGATACGGAAATTCTTTAAGATAAATTCCGTTAGTATTTATTCACGTTACCTTTATTTGGTTTCAATTTTTAAGACGCTGATAAAGATCAGTGTCTTTTTTTGTGTAATCTAATTTTTTTCGCAAATGTTTTTAAATACTTAATAATAATCATCAAAAAAAATTTTTTATGAATTTTAAATATTATTATAAATTTTGTAATGGATTTAGTGTTTAATTAAGTTTAATTATTAAATATTCATAAATAATTAATATAAATTAAGAATTTTGTAATGCAGGATATTGCAGGATGCTAAAATTTTTCTAAGAATGTACTTTGGCTACATAATAATTAATATAAATAAAAATTAATACATGTCTTTAATAATTAAACACAAGGATGTAAAGCGAATAGTCTTTCCGGCATTTTTGCTTTCATCAAGTTTCTTCTGGGGACAGAAGGCTGTAAGTGATACTGCGAAAACAGATACTAAAGATATTGAAGAGGTTGTGGTGATCGGTTACGGTAAAGTAAAAAAGTCTGATCTTACCGGATCTGTTTCCTCAGTTTCTGCAAAAGAGCTTGCTGTAACTCCTGCGATGAATGCTCTACAGGCTCTACAGGGAAGAGCTGCCGGTTTGAATATCGTTACCGCAGGCGGAGCTCCCGGAGCAGGAGCAAACGTTACTGTTCGTGGTGGTGCATCAATTACTCAGGGAACTGAGCCGTTGTATATTGTAGATGGTTTTCAGCTGGATAATGCTTTAAATATTATTAATCCGAATGATATTGAAAGTATAGATGTATTGAAAGGAGCTTCAGCAATTGCAATCTATGGTGCACGTGGTTCCAACGGTATTATTGTTATTAAAACAAAAACGGGAAAAAAAGGAAGAATTACCATTAATTACAATTCTTTTATGGCATTTGATATGCTTTCAAAGAAATTGGATATGGTTTCTAATGCTGAGCAATACGTAAAATATCAATATGAAATGGCTCAGCTACAGGGAAAAACAACGCAGTGGAGTAATGTTTTTGATAATAGCTTAGGTATAGATTCGCCAGGATTTTATACAGGTGCTTTCAGTAGAATCAATAACCGTTACAACTCGGCTTCTGCATTAGATTGGCAGGAAAAAATGCTTGGCGGTACCGGAATTACTCAGAATCATAACGTAAGTGTTTCTGCCGGTACAGATAAAACGCAGACATTCATCAGTTATAATTACAATAAACAGGAAGGTTTACTACAAAATTACAGCGAAACCAGAAATTCATTACGTGCCAATATCAATTCAGAATTGTATAAAGGGATACGTTTAGATTTCAGTTCAATGTTTACTTCCAATTCCACCAATGGAGGAGGTGCATATTCAGGAATGAAAAAAATACTTCTTCAGCCTATCACAGGAGGTACTTTATTCACACAGGATCAGTTATTTAATACTCAGACGTTTCCGGATTATTCATCTTTAGATTCTAGTTTTGATACAGAAAATCCCTACATAGAAACAGCAGCATCAACTTCAAACAGACGTGCCAGAACATTTTTGGCAAATGTAGGTCTTGAATTTGATTTACTGAAAAATTTCACATTCAGAACGGCAGGATCTTATAACTGGACAAATACTAAGTCTACTTCATTCTCAGATAAAAACTCGCGTGCCTTTCTTACAGATCCTGTCAACACAGGAATCAACGGAAGCATTGGGAACTCAGAAGCTTATCGTTATCAGATTACAAATACCCTGACTTATAATACAAAATTAGGAGAAAAACATACCATTACGGGTTTACTAGGAAATGAAATCATCTATCAGGAAACTGAAAGCAGCAACATGAGATTGATAAAATTTCCATCAATTTTGAATTATGGTTTGGATGAAATATCAAATGCTACCGTTGCTGATAAAGATGCAGACAGATCTTCGCTAAGCTTACTTTCTTATTTTGCAAGGGTAAATTACAATTATGACAATCGTTATTTATTAACGGGAACAGTACGCCGTGATGGTTCTTCAAAATTTGGACCGGATAACAAATACGGCGTATTTCCATCAGTCGCTGCAGCGTGGAGAGTTTCTCAAGAAGGTTTCTGGAAAAATTCTAAAATCGAAAACTATATTAATGATCTGAAATTCAGATTTGAATACGGTATCGTTGGGAACAACAGTATACCAAACAATGTTTTCAGAACAAATGTTGTGGGAACAGATTACCCTACGAATAATACGGTAGGAAATTTAGCTTTAGTAACAAGCAGTGTTTTGGGAAACCGCATGGTTCAGTGGGAAGAAATGAAATCTACAAATGTCGGGATAGATTTGGCTTTATTTAATAATAGAGTTAAATTAACTTCAGAATGGTATAATAACAACGTGTCGGGAATGTTGCTTGAAACTGTACTTCCTGCTTCTACGGGATATTCGAGACAATTCAAAAATATTGGCTCTATGAAAAATACCGGGATGGAATTCACATTAAATTCAGTCAATTTAAAATCTGAAAGCTTCAGATGGTCTACAGATGCAAACGTAGGATTTAATAAGTCTAAAGTATTGTCTCTTGATGAAGGGAGAACTTTCAGAAACTTCAGTGTGGGAAGCAACAGAGCGGGTATGGTTACGTATTACGCTACCGTTGGAGAAGAATTGGGTGATATGTATGGATACGTTTATCAGGGGATTTACACCACTGATGATTTTACCCAGGCAGCAAACGGAACATTGACTTTAAAACCAGGCGTAGTAAAACCTGCTTCCGGAACTCCAAAGCCTGGTGATATTAAATTCGCTGCAGATAACGAAGCAGGAGATCAGTTTACAAGAAAACTCGTGAAAATAGGAAATGGTACTCCAGATTTTATCGGAGGGATTACTAATAATTTTTCATACAAAGGATTTGATTTGGCGGTATTTATGAAATTCAGTGTGGGTGGTGATGTTTACAACGCAACCAAACACAGTATGAGTCCATATGCATTATTTCAAAATGTACCTTCAGAATTCGGAGACAATTATTATCATATAATTGATCCTAATACAGGACAGGCTGCAACAAGCTTAGTGAGATTAAAAGAACTGAACCCGAATGAAGACTCAAGTCTTTGGAGTTTAGGGACTACAAATTCCAGCTACATTACCTATCCTTCATCTTACTATGTGGAAGATGGTTCATATTTAAGAATTGCCATGGTAACATTGGGTTATTCTTTCCCGAAAGAATTTTTGAATACAGTTAGATTATCGAATGCACGTATCTACGCAACAGTTAACAATTTAGCAACCATTACAGGTTACTCAGGTTTTGATCCGGAAGTTTCTGCAGCAAGTGGTGTTACAGTGACACCTGGATATGATAATTCTTCTTTCCCGAGATCCAGAAGTTATGTTTTGGGAATTAATCTTACTTTTTAATATTTAAATGTTTCAATCATGAAAAATATATTTAATAAACACAATCTTTTAAAGAAACTAATCATCGTTCCCGCTATTTTAATTGCAGGTTTGAGTGTTAATTCTTGCAGTGATGAATTTTTGAATCAGCCGGCTTATAATTCTTCGGATACAGAATCTGTATTTACCAATTTAGAAACTGCAGACGCTTTTGTTCAGGGATTATACAGAGGTATTGTTCCTACAGAGATGTTTTATCAATTGGGAGCAGGAGATACAGTTACGCATTCTTCTGAAGACGGATCAACCAATAATTCCAAATACAATATCTGTAATTATCAGTACGACTCAAAAACGCCGAATACCGTTACAGGAATTTATGCTGCGATGTATGCAGTTATAGAAAGATGCAACATTGCAATCAGCAGGTTACCAACAATGGCAGCAAGCACAAAACGTGACGCTCTTTTAGCTGAAGCAAAAGCAATTCGTGCATTCTGCTATTATAATCTGATTAGAGTTTACGGTGATGTACCTGCAATCTGGATTCCTTTGGAAGAGGCAGATCCTAATGATCAGAATACATTCTATCCTAAACGTACTTCACGTGATTTAATTTATGACAAAGTTATCGGTGATATTCAGGGATCTGTGAACAGTATGCCGATTTCTAACGGAACTCCGGAAAGATTAAACAAACAATCAACCAATGCATTATTGGCAAGAATTGCTTTATATGCTGCAGGATATTCTCTTCGTTGGGATCTTAATACAGGATCTGCGGGTACAATGTCTCGTCGTCCGGATAACGCAAGAGTTCAGCAATTGTATCAGATTGCAGATGCCGCAGCAGCTTCTGTAATCAATGGAGGTACAAACAGTTTGGTTCAGGCTCAGGGAGGAAAAAGTGGCTTTGAAGCGTTATGGTTTAATTTCGACAGAAGAAATTTTGCTACTGTCAATCAGGAAATGCTTTGGCATGTCGCAGAATACGGACCCAATACAAATTCAGCATTTGGAGTATATGCACATCCCGGTTCAAGAGGAGGTACTTATGGATCTCGTAAAGCTTTACAGTTTATACTTCCAAGCTATTATCTGTCTTTTAACGCAGCAGATAAGCGAAGAGATGTTGCCTGCACTTCTTACAGTATTTACTTTCTAAATTCTGGGAATGCGAGTGATACTTGGGTAGATGTAGGAACTACATATTCATGTATTATGCCTGGGAAATTCAGAATTTCTTGGTGTGTAGAGCCACAAGCTGCGGATGCACGTAACCTGAATATTCCTATTATCAGATATTCAGATGTGTTATTAATGTATGCCGAAACGCAGAATTATTTAAATTCAGGACCTACAGCAGCAGGTATTGCAGCGTTACAGCAGGTAAGAAACCGTGCAGGAATTGGTTCATTACCAATACCAAGTGGTCAACAGGCATTTGAATCTGCTATTGTTCAGGAACGTAAATGGGAATTTTCGGACGAATTTATGTTGCGTACAGATTTAATCAGAATGAATCGTATTGCTAGTGAGATTGATGCTACAAGACAGGCAATGAAAAACTTATCAAACCGTACAGGTCAGTTTGCCAATACACCAATTTACCGTCTTTACAAATTTCACAAAAACGCACAGGTTTACGGAGATCCGTTCTTGGCAGTTACTTATATAGATTTAACGAATCCTGCACAAATTGCACAGGTTCAGGCTGTTCCTACCAATTCAAGTGGTTATGCTGCTTATCAGACTATTTTAAGAAGTATTGCAACAGCAAACGGACAAACTACAACGATTGATGATAAGTGGTATCCTGTAAATATGTTCCAGGCTTATACAAGTACATTCAACGGGAATGCAAGAAAAGCAGTAGGATTTACAGGCGGATTTAATGCACTTCAGATCGGAAATATTATTTACACAAAACCAACAGGATCATTTGAAAATGGAGGAGTATATCCTAACTGGATCGAAGGTGGTGGAGACGGACTTTTCTACGGATTTGTACCCAATAAAACAGAATTGCTACCATTTGCAGCAGCTTCTGCAGGTCATCCTTTAGTTGATAATCCGAATCTGACTCAGCTTCCGGGCTATTAATTAAATCATTAAACAATCACCAATCATTATATTAATATTATTTTTTAATCTGATAGAATTACTTTACAACTGAACCGAAACCTGATAAATATCAATATGAACTGATCATTAAATAATCGGTTCAGCAGTATAGTACGGGATGCTGTAGACAGTGCTACAGTCTAAATTTGGATTAAAATTCAGAAACAAAAAGAAAACAAATGGAAAACGTAAAGACTTTCAAATACGTAGATTATTTATGGGACGAAACTAAAGCCGCTTCATTCGGAGACGATCAGGTAGCTTTGTTTTTATACCGTTCAAACATATTAGGCGCAGATCTTAGAATTACCAATTATGGGGGAGGAAATACAAGTTGCAAAACCATCGAAAAAGATCCGCTTACCAATGAAGAAGTTGAAGTAATGTGGGTGAAAGGTTCAGGTGGAGATATTGGAACTTTGACGAGAAAAGGAATTGCAGGTCTTTACACAGAAAGATTGAGAAATCTAAAAAATGTTTACGAAGGTTTGGCAGACGAAGACAGAATGGTAGGATTATTCGATCACTGTATTTTTGATCTGGAAAGCAAAGCACCTTCTATTGATACGCCTCTTCATGGCTTACTTCCATTTAAGCATATCGATCACCTTCATCCGGATGCATTGATTGCTGTAGCTGCTGCAAAAGACAGCGAGGCAATTACCAAAGAAATCTGGGGAGATACAATGGGCTGGGTTCCATGGCAACGTCCCGGTTTTGATTTAGGATTACAGTTGGAAAGATGTCTAGCTGAAAATCCAGGGATTCGTGGGATCGTTTTAGGAAGCCACGGATTGTTTACTTGGGGAGACACTTCTTACGAATCATATATGAACAGTTTGGAAGTTATCGAAATGGCTTCTGAATTTATAGCTAAAAAAATTGAAGAAAACGGACAGGTTTTTGGCGGACAGAAAATAGAATCTCTTCCTGCTGCAGAACGTAAAAATAAAGCCGCTCAATTAATACCTTTGTTAAGAGGTTTGGCTTCTTCAGAAAATAGAATGGTGGGTCATTTCACAGACAGTGACGTTGTTTTGGAATTCATCAACAGCAATGATTTGGAGCGTTTGGCTCCAATGGGAACTTCTTGTCCGGATCACTTCTTGAGAACTAAAATTCAACCTTTAGTTTTGACTTTAGATAAAGATGAAGACTTAAGCGATTCTAAAGCTGTTTTAAATAAATTAAAACCACTTTTCGAAAAATACAGACAAGAATACAAAGAATATTACGAAACTTGTAAGCATTCAAACAGTCCTGCAATGCGTGATCCGAATCCGGTGATCATCATTTATCCGGGAGTTGGAATGTTCAGTTTCTCAAAAGATAAGCAGACAACCCGTGTTGCGAGTGAATTTTATGTAAATGCGATCAACGTAATGCGTGGCGCAGAAGCAATCTCTGAATACACATCTCTACCAAGACAAGAAGCTTTCGATATCGAATATTGGTTATTGGAAGAAGCAAAACTGCAAAGAATGCCGAAAGAGAAACCTTTGTCAAGAAAAATTGCAATCGTAACCGGAGCTGGAGGCGGAATCGGACAGGCAATTGCTGATAAAATGGTCCAGGAAGGTGCAGTGGTAGTTTTCACTGATTTAAATAAAGAAGCTGCGGAATCTGTTACGGCAAAATATAGTAAAGATCAGGCAATTGCCGTTCAGTGCGATGTAACAAGCGAAGAAGGAATCAGAGAAGCTTTCAAACAGACAATTTTAGCTTTCGGTGGAGTGGATATTTTAGTTCATTCCGCAGGTTTGGCTATTTCTAAATCTTTGGAAGAAACTACAACAAAAGATTGGGAATTATTGCAAAATGTTTTAGTAAAAGGTCAGTTTTTGATGGCTAAAAACGGAACCGAAATCTTTAAAAAGCAAAACTTAGGTGGCGACATTGTAAATATTGCGAGTAAAAATGGCTTGGTTGCAGGTCCGAATAATGTAGCTTACGGAACTGCAAAAGCGGCTCAACAACACATGACAAGATTATTGGCGGCAGAATTGGCAGCTGATAAAATTCGTGTCAATGTGGTGAATCCGGATGGAGTTATTGTAGGAAGCAAAATCTGGGAAGGAGAATGGGCAGAAGGTCGGGCAAAAGCCAACGGAATTACCGTTGAAGAATTGCCGGCATTTTATGCAAAAAGAAACCTTTTAAACGAAATTATTCTCCCGGAAGACATCGCTAATGGAG
>Ga0114982_1000514_pt1 | contig 20817 bp, 36 predicted proteins | sample Shrwel_input2_FT_FD_87183 | JGI IMG/M metagenome (GOLD analysis project Ga0114982, IMG submission 87183) | Subsurface microbial communities from deep shales in Ohio, USA - Utica-3 well 1 S input2 FT | ecosystem: Environmental > Aquatic > Deep subsurface > Shale gas/oil reservoir > Produced... | reverse complement strand
GTGTTCCATTGCTGGGATACTAAAGCCAGCGATGCCGGCATTGTAATACTCACGAGCAAACAAAATACCACTAATAGTATCAGTGCCCATAAAATTGACCAAGTGGGCGGCAGCACCGATGCCGGCTGATTCCAAACTGCTAACACCACGAGCACCAAAGTCGTGTAACTTAAAATCAATAGTACTAGGGTCACCAGTTCTCTCCAAGTAGTCAATAATAACTTGTTTGATTGTGTAACTCTGTGTTGCCACAGTAGTACCATACCACACCGCACGAAGCAGAGCAGTTTCTAGCCAAGTAGTCAACCAGAACGCTTTAGGATCAGTGTTTTCAATAGTTGCCAAAACGTTTTTAACAGGAACCACTGTGCCTTCAGGAACAGCACGAATAACAACCGGAAGGTAACCTCCGTGTGCTGATAGAATGTATTCCCATCCTTCTCTGTTGAAAGGTTCGCCATGGGCTGTAAGAATTTCATCAGCAATATCAATATCGGCTTGGGTGATGGGTTCAAGCAGGTACTCCTTGATAAATGCTTGCAGTCCGAAAAAGACTGTACGATCGTAGCGTCCGCCACGTGATTCAATATAGCTATAAACACCTGTGGTGCCTAGAGGATATTGTTTGAACATTGAGACTTTGTAGCTGTCTGTGTTCAAAATAAGATTTTTTGCGAGTTTCATAATAAAGTTTCTTTATCAAAATTGCCAGGCGTCTATCGCTTGGACTTGTTTATAGTATAACACAGGCCTATTCCTGCGTCAACTAATTCTTTGGCTAAATTCTACTAATGTTACAGAGCCGCCTTCAAGGGCAATTCGTCCGGCAAATACATCGATCATGTCAACGATAGTTTCCTGCTCACCGCCGGCAAGTCCGCACCCGATATAGGGCAGGCCGAACCGTTTGCCAGGAAAGACAAAGGCTAGCTTTTCCAAAATCAATTGAAAAGCAGTGTATTCAAATACATCAGTGCCACGACTCATATTGTATTGAGTGTAGGCGTTGATGATAGTAAAACGATTTGTTTCTCCGGCATCACATTCAGTCCAATTGCCCAACTTGCGGTAGTCACCCCTTAGAGTTACCATATCAACACTTGCTACTACAGGATAGCGTTCGCGAATCTCACGAGCAATGCCACCGCCCATTGTGTTAAAGCAATTACAGCCTTGTACCACAATATCAAACTCACCTGCTTCAGCCAGGTCCAGTAGATTGCCTTTAGTATGTTTTAATGTCATCATTTAACTCCGAGGTAGGTCGTACAATATTCGCCACACAGTGTCAGTGAGTTTATACATTCCAAAACGCTTGCCGCTAGGAAATCTTTTACCACCATTCAAATAATACAATAATTTAGGTTTCATTCTTTTACTCCAAAAATTTGTTCGTTCATTTTATGCTCCTAGAAAGTGTTGAATAATTTCGTAGTGATCTTCGAAACATTCTTCGCTTCGAACTTCTGCAATGGGAACCCAACGGGCCTTCTCTGCATCGTCACTGCCTTTTACCTTTGGCAGTTCGCCGTCTGGCAGTTCAATGTGGAAGGCATGTGTAATGATACGTCCACGTGGGCTACGATCAATAGCATCAAACACCTTGCTACGCTTAATACTACCACGCAACACAGGAGCAGGTACCTTAATCATGGTTTCTTCGCGAAGTTCACGAATAGCCGCATCTTCTACAGACTTGTCAGTACCTGCGTTAACATATCCACCGGGCAGTGCCCAAAGACCTTTGCCGGGCTCTGCCCTGCGTTTGATCATCAGCACATGACCTGAACAAATCACTACTGAATCAGCAGTTGAGAAGATTGGGGGATATGGCAAACTTGCATATTGCTTCTTGTAGTTGGCCACAAATTCACGTTCTCGGATAATCTGTTCGTATTCAGCAGTTTCTTTAAACGACATTAAGAAGTCAAATGTGGTTTCTGGAACAACACCTTTAATGAACTTCATGTTAACTTCACGCTTGAAGTACAAGTCTCGAATGTCAACAGCTGACAGGAACTCGATTAGTTCAACGTTTTCATATCCCCATTGTGGAAACATGTCTAGATAGAATGAGCTGTCATCTTTCTTGTGTCCAATGATGCCAACACCTGCACCACCTAGTACACGATATTTGGAAACAATGCCTTGGATACGTACTGCCCAGGCTTGGTCGTTGTAGATTGTGTCGATGTTTTCTTCAACATATATCTGCATAGCCAACCCGCTGGTTGCGGCTTTGATCATTCGAGCACGTTCTGCTGAAGTAAATGGGTTCTTGTAAGTTCTAGGCTGTCTGCCGGAACCTGTAATAATCACTAACTGATCAGTTAGTGCAGTGGCTCGCTTGATAATCTCTAAGTGAGCTGAGTGAAGCGGTTGAAAACGTCCGATGAGGACAAGGGTATCATATTTTTTTGACATTCAAAAATCCTTTGAATAATGTACGCAAAAAGTCTATCTCTTTGCTGTATGTATTTATTATACAGGTTTTCTTTCCTGTTGTAAAGTGATTATTTTATCAATATATCCAAAAAGCTTCGTTGTGGCACAATAAATTCTTTGGCTATTCTGGATCCTTCTAGTCTTACTGCTGGATCTGGGCTATTAAGCATTTCATTGATCAGTGCGGTTTTGCCATATCGTTCATAGTACGATCACGACTGATACTTTTTTCTATTTCTGGACTAGAAGCACACCCTGTTAACATTAATGCAAGAATTACTATAAATTTCATATCTGTCCAGTTTCAGGTTGCTCAGCAGGTTCGGGAGTCTTTGTTACTACTGGTTTTTTAATGTTCTTACCAGCAACTTGTTTTTTGGCAATGTTACAGCCGTTGTTGAAGCTGGAATTTTTTGAATCGCAATTCCTATTAGCGTGTTTCATAGACCATGCATAGCCAGCACTATGCCCGCTACAATCTTTAGTACATGGACTACCCTGGAAGTCTAACTCAAAAAGCAATTCAGAAATCTGCATCAACTATTTATCATTTTACGCCCACCTCAATAAGAACAAAGTTAAATCCTTTGCTTCCTTGAAGGCAAATGTAGTATTGCCAAACATACTATGCATGACCCAAATCTTACCATTCATGCCTTCCCAAGTTTTAGGAGTTTGGTAGGACCAACCACCAGTTCCTATGTGTTTGTGGCACCATTGTTCCATGTCTGGATGTTGCCAATAACGTTCTTTACCAAATGTAATCCAACTAGCGGTATCACTCATGACCACCTCAACATAAACCAGTTGTAGTCTTTCTGATCACGAAATCTTAGTGTAGTAAAACTGGTGTACCAACGGCTCCATGCATCTGGATTCTTAGGTTGTGGTCCAAAAGTTTTTTCGCACCAGTCTAGTCGTTCCTGAATAGGATCGTAGCTTTTAAAGAACAGTTTAACTTCATACCATTTGGCACGACTGAATCGATATTTGGACGCCGGCTTCATAGGTAATAAAATTTCGTTGCAAAGGTTAGTTGAAAATATCTTACCATAATAAGCATTTAGCATACTTTTGCCACCACCCCGGCCCGCACTATACAAAGTCATTTGACCCTGTTTGAATCCACCTTGACTTAGTTTATCCCAGAGTGCTTGTTGGAAAGGTTCTATGCCTTCGGTTACGTCTTTAAGAATTTTCATCAGCTCCACCTCAGAATAAACATAGTCATGTCCTTCTCACTTTTGAAATAGAATTTACGTTCTTTTTCAAACCAACGAGCACCGCTCTTACCAAACTGATCTCGACACCATTCAGTGGCTAACTCTGTAGTGTTCTCATATTTGTTCTGCTCAGTTACAGGGGGGCTAACCCAATGAAACTCGCCAATCCAGCCTTTGGCTTTGCCAGTTTGCATTGGTTGTATTTCAGGCTCTGTTTGAGCACTGCCGATAATAGTATTAATACTGGCCATTATGCCCACCTCAACATGAACATAGTAAGATCTCGATCTTGTTTGAAATAGTATTCAATGGAGGTACTTTGATATACCACATTCCACTTACCTTTAAATTTACCCAAAGTCTTACCTAACCATTCTTCAACTTCTGTAGTACTGTGTAAAAGATTAAGTTTAGTCTTATGGGGCCAAAGTTGTTTTTTAAGTCGTCTCATTTTGCATCCTTATACATCAGTAGTTAATGCTCGCCACACCTTCATCTTGTCTCGAGTAGTTTCTACTTCTACTTGAGCCTTGCGTCTCCATTTTTCTGCTTCGTCTGCTCGAAAGTTAGCGGTACGAACTTCTGTATGAAGTTCTGCAATCAACTCTGCAACAGTACGAGCTCTAAGCTCATCAATTTCCTCTTTGGCCTGTTTAAGTAGGAATTCGCTGTGTTCTAAATCGTCAAGGGCATGATCTAACTTATCACGCAAGTGTGAGATATACTGACCAGGATAGTATTCGTTATAACTGTCCGGGCAGAATGTCCATGTCTGTTCGTTCATACCAGCAGCCAATAGATCGCTTACTAATCCATACTGCTTTTCCATAAGGATATTGACCAGTCTCACGATCAGTGGATCGGTACTGTGCTTGTCCAGATAAACCAATAGTTCGCTATTAGAGAGGTGGTTAAGATTCATGTTAGTGCTTTCACAATTTCATATTGACGTAGTGCTTCTTGCACATTGTTCCAAGCGATTTCTAATGCTGGATTAGACTTTGGTGCTTTTCTATATCTCACAGGAGGATCACTATCAACCCACACTTCGGGATCATCCTTAGTCCAGTAATAGACATTGGCCCATTGACTGTGACAGGTTGAGTCAGTCCGCCATTCTCCCTTGCCGTTCATGCCTCCAGTGTGATTCCAATAAAAGTAATCTACACCACAGGTATCGTCGGCTAGCGTTACGGTCCTGAAGCCCATGTAATAGCCGCTTTTATCAGGCTGTCGATCTGCTGTGTGATGCCATATTGATGTTTTCATATCCCGGAATAACTGTGCGTGTAAGTGACGGTGTGTGAACAACTTGTATCAATACAAGTTCTTCCCCATACTTTAATTTTAACATCATTTCTTGTTTTTCGCAAGTTGTTTCAATTTTTATAGTAGGAAGTTCTCGTGTGATTTTCCAACGTTTTCCGTCCATTGAGTCGATCTCGAAAGGTTCTGGAATGTTTACTTTAATAGCACATCCTAGTCCGTATAGGAATGTAGCATCAATTTCAGTAGCGTTGGGCTTTTGTAGTATCCAAATCTTTTTAGTAATCACGACCACCTCAATATAAACATTGTACGATCTTTTTCATTTCGGAACCAGAACTTGGCATTGTTAGCGTACCAACGCATACTGGGAGTCCATACTCCGTCGTGTGCAGTAGGACCGAATGTTGTAACCATCCACTCCATCATCTCATTCCAATGCCATCCGTTAGTAGGATGCACAGTTAAGTAACGAGCACCGTAGACACGACCCTCACTTAGTTCTAATTTGTGCCATCCCATTGTAGTCATGAGGATTTCATCATCGATATCTTTGGCCATCTGCTGGGCTGCTTTATTTAGAATATCGTCGATTGTATTCATAACCACCTTAACATAAACATCAGCTTGTCTTGCTCATGTGCAAAACATAATCTATACTTGCCTGGGTTTTCCCTGCCGCCCCAAAACATACACCAACGGCCTGATCGAAAACCTATAGCTTCCCAACGCTGTCCAAACTGTTGAGCACACCAGCGTCCTGCTTTATTATGCAGTCCGGAGTCTAGTAGTACCTCGTAATCTAAGTGACTGCGATTCATGAATACCTTAATAAAAACATCATGTGATCTTTGCTGTTTGCAAAATAGATCTTGGGAGGCTTAAAAAACCATCGTATTCCATCTCCAGGTCCAAACTGAGTTTGAAGCCAAGCAAACAGTTCTTCAGGAGGGTTCTTAGTGTTTAATTCAACGACAGTATATTCGTGGTCAATTATTATCATCGTAAATCCGTATCTGTTATGTTATTGTACATGATTTCACGAGCAAGTTTAAGACGTTCTAGCTTATTTCTTGCACCTAAAATAACCACGACATACTTTTGACCTTTTTGTTCTACCACCATACCTAAACACCATCCTGCAGGCGTAGTAAGCCCAGTTTTGGTTATAACAATATTATCAAACTCAAACAATAATTCTTTGTTAGTGTTTAGTAGTTCAATCTTACGGATTTTCTTTTTAAATCTCTGGTCGAATAAAGCCTGTTTCTGTACACTAATGGAACGAATTAATGGATACGCAGTACTGGCTAACAGTAGTCGTTTAACTCCAATCAGAGTTGTTACATTCCTATTATCGAGACCGCTTGCATCACTGAAGTTAGCAGAAGGCATGTCTAGTAATGCAGCCTTGGCATTCATTGCGGCCAAAAAGGCACTACGACCTCCGGGATAGTCAGCAGCCAGTGTTTCGGCAGCATCGTTATCACTTCGTACTAACATAGCCTGTAGCACTTCACCTCGGGTCCATGTACCTCGAGGCAGTACTCCGCGATTCTTACCTATTAACTTGATCGGCCGAGTAACATCCTGATCATAATCTAATGCCACCATTGCTGTCATTAGTTTAGTGATGCTGGCAATAGGACGAACGACATCTGCGTTAGACTGTATTAGGTGATGCCCTGTAGTATCATTGTAGAGCAATACACTTTGGGTAGCAGGCTTACTCCACGCGGCACCGCAGAACAACAACAAAAATACTAAACGGATCATGCACGTTCGTTTTCTTTGACCAACTGACACATCAATTGAAAGTGGTCGTATGCCTTGCGTACACTTTCGTGCTCCATTAATTTGTCCGCTTCGTCGATCATTGCTTTAACTCCTGCTTCGGCAATTTCTCTTGCACTAGGAATCTCAATGTAGTAACGATCATTGTCAAATGCCTTGGCCAATGCTTCCCAAGCCTTACGTTGTTTTTCAGTAATAGGTTTATTGTGAGGACGCATCTCGCTGGCTTTGACCACAGCCGAACTGATAGCATCTTCAGCTACTCGTGCTGCCGCTATCATAGCCGCATGGTTGGGCTCAATATTGAATCTGCGACTAGAACCTCCCGGGTAACACATAATTAAATGATTACCTTTTGGGAAACTATCCATGTAAGTACTGTCGTACTCAGCTACAGGCACATACCTGCGGCCTTTCTTCTCATAGTATATCTTCTTTGTCATTTGGCGGCAATCCGTTGCTGTGTCGATCGGAAGTCTTTTCCACATCCTGGAATAGACGCTTTTCTTGTGTAGTTAATTTGTCTTTGTGTGTTTTGCGTGGATTACCGCACATGTAACATTCTGGGTTACCACAGTCCATTGCATGTCGTTTATTGAAACGATGTGGTTGTTTGACTTCACCGGGATTGTATTCGCTTACTCTGTGCTGTTTAGCAATCTTGGTTTGTTTTTTAATAGCAGACTCGTCTTTGTGGCGTCGGCGACTGTTTAGGTATTTTGCCAGTTCATTCGCCACGCTTGAACTCCTGTGCTCGTTGCTTCATACCCTCCGGATCGCGATGGTATTCATCAATTGCATGTCGGAGTGCTTCTTCAACAAATTGGTTAAAGGTCATATCTTTTTCGTGTGCTGCCTTCATGTACTTGAGTAATTCTTCATCACTAAAGTCAATTGGCATCTGTACTCGTTCATCGTACGGCTCTCCGTTATAGATAGCAGTGGCTTTTTCAAACCAGTCGTCAAGTACTTCGAGATCTACATATCGAACATCTTCCCAGGCTTCATCAGTTACGCCACGATTTGAAACTTCTTGTGTAAACTGAGATTGATAAGTAGGTGCAATCCAGCGATATGCACGATCATTTGCAAAGTCGTGAGCTTCTATCATAAACACTGTTTGATCTTTCGTGTCAAAGGTAATATTGAAGCTGGTACCGGATTGATTGCCGTCCCATGATGTTAGAGTATAGGCATTATAGCCAAAACATTGCCAACCGTAATCACTGCCTTCAGTGATTCGAAACTGAACCATTTCCATCCATCGTTGCATTGTCATCATTAATCTCCTGGTGATACACTAGTGTAGCGTCAATAATGTTATTTGTCAATAGGGTTTTGTATCCAAATGATCTCTTTTGGTTCGTATGGAAATAATTTACCTTGGGTGTCATGGACAGGTTTGATAGCAATTAGGCAACGACCATTAAACTTTTCTAATAGTATTTCGTGTACTTCTTTAGCATATTCCAAATTACCTGGGTCTACCATCAAGCGGATTCGAATAAAATTTTCAGCCTTGTTTCGAATGGCTGCATCTATACTTTTTATAAACTTTTCAATTCCTAAAGTTTTTAAGTAATTTAAATGTAGACTAAAACATAGATCACTAACCTGTGCTAGCTCTGCATAATAGTCAGCATCTCTACTACCGTTTGTTGTAGTAATAGATCCATGGCCGTCTTTTCTTAAGGTTTTAACAAAAGGCAGATAGTCTTTGTACACAGTTAGTTCTCCGCCTAACATACTAAATTTAGTAGGCTCACCTTTAATCCATTGAGTTGATAATATATTGTAAGCAGCCATTAACGTGTCGTAATCTTTATGTGCTTCAAAGTTATTGTGATCACTTTCGGGACAATACCAGCAATCAAAGTTACACCTGCGGCCTATTGCCCATGTTATAGTTTTATAATTGTAGTTGGTTGAATACACAACTTCAGCGTCTATCTTGGGCAATTTGTAGTTAAGGTCAAATTCTCTAATTTTATTAGAATCAAAAAATCTCAGTATGCTTTCTTGATTTTTTACCTTGGGTACAGCCATGTCTGCACCGCAAGAACATACCTGCTTCCCGCAAACTGTCCACTTATTGCCGATTGCAATGTTTAATGGAATAGATTTCTTGTATACATTAGCGACTACTCCGCCTTCTCTGCAAGTTCCCCGAACTACATTACCTTCGTAATCGATATAGAGTGACCGAAGCCCTATTGCACAGTGCCACCCCTTCCAAAATGACAGATCGTTACTTAGTACAGATTCTACTGTGTGCGTAGTGTAGTTTAAATCGTCATCTAACAACACTATGTCTTTTCCGTCAAATTCAATTTCAGTTGTTTTAGCCATTGCTTACCTTTCGAATATTTATATGGTTAAATACTAACATTATGATAAAGCCAAAAACACAAGACGCTATAGGACAGAGTTTGGAAAAACTCAAGACTGAAGGAAATTATCGAGTATTCACTGATATCCTTCGTGAACGAGGAGAATTTCCAAAAGCGGTATACTATGGCAAATACAACATCAAACACATAACCAACTGGTGCTCAAACGATTACCTAGGCATGGGGCAGCACAAAGTAGTATTAGATGCAATGCACACAGCATTAGATACAGCAGGTGCAGGTTCGGGCGGTACACGAAACATTTCAGGAACTACTCATTATCATGTAGCACTCGAATGGGAGTTAGCCAAACTGCACGACAAGACCAGTGCGTTGCTGTTCACTAGCGGATATGTAGCCAATCAAGCTGCATTAAGTGTTATGGGTCGCATGATACCAGGAGCACACTATATTAGTGATAGCAATAATCATAACAGTATGATTGTAGGAATGAAAAGCAGTGGTGCTCCAGTTACCGTTTGGCGTCACAATGATCTTACACACTTAAAAGAAATACTACAGACTATGTCTGCTGATTCACAACCTATCATTGCAATGGAAGGCGTTTATTCAATGGATGGCGATAAGGGGTTGATCAGCGATGTTTGCAATATTGCTCGTCTACACGGTGCAATGGTTTACGTAGATGAAGTCCATGCGGTAGGATTGTATGGTTCTAGAGGTGCAGGAGTTGCCGAAGAACAGAGATGCGTAGAAGGTGTTGATGTATTTCAAGGCACGTTAGCCAAAGCATACGGAGTACAAGGCGGCTATATTGCTGCCGGTCGCGATCTAATTGATATGATACGTAGCTATGCACAAGGATTTATCTTTAGCACATCTATGAGTCCTGTACTGTGTGCGGGTGCATTGGCCAGCGTTAAGTATGTTGCCGATCATCCAGAACTTAGAACACGTATTTTTAATGTAGCACAGCAAACTAAAGAACATTTATTGTCTAACGGTATTGATGTGATGCCCGGAGATACACACATTGTTCCTATTATGATTCGCGATGCTAGAAAATGTAAACATATCAGCGATTGGCTATTAGAAGAACGGGCTATATACCTTCAGCCTATTAACTATCCAACAGTACCTTGGGGTGCAGAACGACTTCGTGCTACCCCAACACCTAACCACACAGAAGCAGACATTGATTATCTAACACGAAGTCTAAAGGAAATATTATGAATAAAATTAAAAAAGCATTTTGGGTAACACTGGGATTTATATTCCTGGGCATTGCCTACATAGGAATTGTTACTCCGGGCATTCCTTGGTCAACACCAACCGTGATTGCCGCATTTTGTTTTGCTAGAGGTAGTGAACGTATGCATAATTGGATAATGAATCACAAGTTATTTGGTCCGTTCCTTAGCAACTGGGGAGAGAAAAGAGTGTTCCCTACTAAAGCCAAATGGGCTATGTTCATCACTATGGACCTTAGCCTAATTATTATCTGGGTTACTACTCAAAACTGGAAAGCTGTAGCAGGCACAGGATTGTTTATGATGTTGTGTGCTGTGTGGGCCTGGCGTTATCCAGGTAGCGTTGAAGAATGGCAACGCCGTGTATCAAACGGACTCAAGGTCGGCTGGTTCAAGTAATTCAGCGTTCCATCTAAGGGACATAAGGAGTGCGTCTTTACGGCTCTTAAAAATGAATTCCATATAATTGACGTTTGCCCGGGTTTCAAATCGATCTCCGGGCAAACCAAAGTATTCAATTGCCCATATACATACTTCGTTCCACATTTTCTCGTTTTCAAATTCACGAGACCAATGAATTTTAACAATCGCTGACACTATTCAATTCTTTAAGAATAGCTGCCTCGTTGAAAGTCCACGGAGATGGCAAAGGAACTTTAATGTGAATACTGTTAGGCAGCTTGGTTAAATTTTTGTATTCTTTATAGCAGGTTGCTTCACGTTTGGCATTGCCGTTTACTCGTTCACAGACAACCATATTCTTTCCGTCTACCTTTGCATACCCACTTACTCCGTAACCTTCTTTAGTCCACTTAACTGTGGTAGGATCAATAGGTGCGTATTCATCCCAGTAAAGGCTAACAATGTAGTCACCTTCGACTGAATAACCGTGTACTCCTACAATCTCATAACTTTTATCAGTTCCAAACTTTTCAAAACTTTCTTTAATGTTAGTCTGAAATGCTTCAAGGGTTGATGTTCCGATCTTAGCTGCCGCTGCCGTAGCATCCTTGAAAGGCAATGCTTGTCGACGTTGTACAATCTCTAGTCCAGACCAAAACTTTTTCTGTTTCTTATTTTCCTTGGGCCCAAGAAACATTGTAGGATCTGTTTGAAAATCACGTCCTTGCTTTCGCTTCAGCAAGTGCGGATTCATCATACGAGTTTTGATACTGGCTTGAATTTTGTCCTTAACACCATCTGCATAAAAGTTACCGTCGCCCACGTGATCTAATCCGAAGCTTTCGCAAATTGCTACTTCGAGAAATCGCGGAGGTAATGTGTCACCTTCACTTAATAGACTTTTCAAGCCGTGAAAAACTCGAGCACGGAGGCGATCAATATTGCAGTTCATTTTGGACGAATTTTTAGTTTAGCATAGCAGTTTTGCACACCCACTGCTTGACGGATGGCATCTTGCAGAGCATCATGTTTACTGCCTTTAGGCATGTCTGGATCTACTCCTAGATCAAACAGTGTACGAGTATCACGCAACTGCCAAAAGTTCCAAGGTAACGGTTTGCCTAGTGAACGATATAGATTTTCAATAATGACTAGGTCAAATGTTGCACCGTGGCTCCAAAATGCATCGCAGCCCCATGCAAACTTATGGAACTGGTCCATTGCGTCAACTAGTGGAATTCGATTGTCTGGACTAAAGGCTTCTTCCATAATAACCGGATCCTGTTTAGCCCACCAATCAAGTGTGTTAGGATCAATTTCTCGACCTAGTGCATCTTGATCGTCTAGACTGATTTTAAAATACAGTTTATCGCCGTATCCGTTTCCGTAAGGATTAAAATGCACAGCACCTAGGCTTAGTACAACTGCATTAGGTGAGACCGCCATGGTCTCCATATCGACCATTAGGTGTTTTGGCATTTATTGTAACTTTCTTGGTTCTGATGGAACATCATTAATCTGACGCAGAAGTGCTTCTGCAAAGTCTGGATCTTCGTCAATTAGTTCATCAATGTCTAAGGGTTGTGATTGTTCGAAAAGCTCTCCGGTGTCTGCCATTTTTTGGATTTCAGCCATCAGCTCGTCGAGCTCATCTTGGGATCCTGAGAAGTTATCAAAACATCCAGGGGCAAATTTGATTTCAATTTTTTTGCTCATGTATATATTATAGCAGATAATGACCGGTGTGTCAATACATTTTTTTAGGAAGACTTTCATCTCTGAGCTTTTTAAGCCAGCGAGCTCGAGCGGCTCCTTTTTTACGTTTCTTTTCAGTTGTAGGCTTTTCAAAGTGTTGGCGTTTAACTACATCAATTAGTTTTCCAGAATCTTCTACTTTCTTTTTGAATTTTCTAAGGGCAACGTTAACATTGTCGTCCCTAACTTCAACACTAAGACCTTTATTATTGTTTCTTTTCATTTTCTTTTTTGTCAAAAATTAGCACAGCCGGCTTTCCTTCGACTGTTTCTTTACTTATCACAATTTTGGTTAAACCACGGGCTACAAGATCCATGGCCTCAAATTGGTAACGTAAAAGTATTTTTTCCAAAATGTTTTTAAGACCACGTGCATTAGTTTCCATTAACTTTGCCTGTTCAGCAATAGCACCTAACGCACTGTCTTCGATTTGAAGTTCAACTCCGTCTAGTTCAAAAATATACTGATATTGTTGCAACAGACTGTTTTTTGGCTCTTTAAGGATTTGCACTAATTGTTCAGTTGTTAGCTCGTCAACTGATGTAGCTGTGCCAAAACGTCCCACAAATTCTGGAATCAATCCAAAGCTGATCAAGTCTTTAGTAGTAACTTCTTTGAAAAGATCTTTCTTTTCATCTTTGTCTTTTAGCTTACTACCAAATCCTACTGAGCTAGTAGTAGTTCTACGTGCTACAATTTTGTCCAGGCCCACAAATGCCCCACCGCAGATGAACAAAATGTTACGTGTATCAATTTCATTCATTTCCCCACGTGGATGTTTACGCTTTTCACCTGCTGGCAGTCTAACCACGCTGCCTTCGATCATTTTCAGCAGGCCTTGCTGCACACCTTCACCTGATACATCTCGAGTGATACTAGCACTTTCACCTTTACGGCTAATCTTATCAATTTCATCAATGTAAACAATACCGTGTTCTGCTTTCTTAATGTCACCGTCGGCGTTACCGACTAGACGTACTAGCACACTTTCAACATCGTCTCCGACATAACCTGCTTCAGTAAGTCCTGTAGCATCACATATTGCAAATGGCACATCTAAGTACTCTGCTAGCTTTTTAACCAGCATTGTTTTGCCGCAGCCAGTTGGACCCATCATCAGCACATTAGTCTTGTCTATTTCGATGTTTCGATCATTTTTAGCAATACGCTTGAAATGCTGACATACTGCTACAGCCAGTGCCATCTTGGCATCGGCTTGCCCGATCACGTATTCGTCGAGATATTCTTTAACTCGAACTGGATTAAGTAGTTGAGAAGAATCTGTAGGGAATCTTTTAATCTTGTCGTCTTTGAGAATGTCAAGACACAAGTCAACACATTCATTACAAATTGCAATATTGTCTCCACCGACAATCAGTTTTTCAACTTCTTCTTTACTCTTACCGCAGAAACTGCAACTGGGAGTGTGATCTTTATTTGCCAAAATTAACCTCTAGAAATTTAGTAATGTTGTTAACGAGCTGTTGGTTAATATAACTCATTAACGCTTTGAAATTCTCATCGGAAGCCGAATAAAAAACATGCGGTTTTCCGAGTACATAACTAGTTATCCATTTAGTAACATCGCTGTCGTTGTTACAGTTTATGTATACTGCTCTGGATTTTGAAATTGCATGAAACAACCAACCTATATCAGTTTCGCCTTGATAGTAATATAGATTAATAGGTTTCTCTAACAAGTGATCCGAGAACCATTTGCTTGCATCTTCTTGCTCTTGGTCTGATATATTCATAAAGAGAATACTGTCGTTCTCATTTTCAAATATATCAGGCGGCGTTATCAGTGTTATCATTTTGCTTACGTATTTTGTCTATGTATTCTTCTTCACTGATCTTTGAATTAATAGCTCTCCACAATCCACTTTTAGATTGTTCTTCGTTCTGCACATATTCACTAGATCCTGTTAGCTTAGTTTCTAATTGATGTATTTTGCTATACAAACTTTGTATTTCAGTTTTCTGTGCATTAGATAGTTTAGCTTCAAAGTCTGCCTTTCGCAAGTCTTCTAACTGATTTTTTAAGTCGTCGTTTTCTTGTTGCAGTCGATTAACTGTGCCTTCTAGTGCATCAATTAATGCAGCCTCTACAACATATTCTTTTGGCTGTTCGACTACTGGCTCAGGTGTGTACACCATAGGCTCTAAGCCTTCAAAGTGTGTAAAGCCATTATTAAGATAAGGATGTTGTTCTAGTATAGATGTTGTGACAGTGGCTGTACTGACTACGTCAGGTTCCTTCTCTGGGCTGTCACCCTCCGTAATTTCTTCAAACGTTGGAAACAGATCATCCTTGAGTTCTTCTGCTGTGGGTTTCTCTCCTACGTTAGGAGCATACAATGTATCTTCTTCAGGATCTGGAATGTATTCACTTGGTCCAAAATAGACAGACTCTTGTGCAGTTTCACGTTCTCGGAAGTTTTGAAAACTAATTTGACTAGATAATAATAAAATAACAGCCAGAGGATCAAACACTATGATAAGGATAATGATTACCCAGGTAACTGCTTTTTCTAAAATTGTCTCGTCTGTTTCACCGTAGACGAATTGTGCAATGTATTTGATAGGGCCTACTTCAGCCTCGACTTTGCGTACTTCGGCCGCGATTGGAGCACGTTCTTCGCTAAGGGATGTAATAGTTTTCTGTTCGGCTTGGATCTCAGACTGAAGACGACCACGTTCTTTTTGTTGTGAGCGGCGTAGCCCAACTGCTTTATCCGCACCCGTTTCTGAACTGCTTCTTGCCATAACCTGGTCCACAGCTTCATCCATCTGTTTAAGTGCCTTACGGTTCGCATCTATATTGTCCTTTGCTGTTTTAATTTTTTCATCGTAAATAGCAATCTTACTTTGTACGTCACCTGATACTAGACTTTGATCACTGTGTGCTTTTGACAAGAAACCAAAGATGCCCATTGAGGTAATTAACATTAGCACCGCAATTGCAGACAGCAAATAGACACGAATACTCCAGGGTGCAATATTCCAATTCTGTTTCAGCCATAATGTAGCCGTGACTTTACCTATGCCCAAAGCAATACCCATTATAACCACAGGGATAACTGCGGCTGAAAAAATTGCAGTCAGTCCAAGGATACTGTAGTACTCTGCTACAATTGAAAGAGTTATGCCGCTTAGTAATGCTAGGTAGGCGAGAAATTTTTCATTTAGTGTTGGTTGCATGAGTGATATTTATTCTTCCTCGAAATAGAATAATCCCGATGATTCTAGTGTTGTTACAAATCGGATGCCCTCTTGCTTTTTATTACCAATGGGGTATCTATCATATTGGCTAAAGAACTTTTTTTTCAATCGCTCTTCCTCATTTTGCATTTCAGCATATGGATTGTCTGGATTGATAAACCTGTAATTTGTATAGTCGTCGATCTCTATAACAATATCATTTTTATGAACGACTGTTGTGTACTTGTCTTCGAGCTCCCTAATAATTTCTTCGGTTGCTAGTTTTGATTTCGGTCCCCGGGACAGGCATTTTTTATCCCATCCTGGAAAATATCCGGCCTGTGTATAAATCCTATCTCCCATAGGTCTCCGATCACCATTTTTATAGGATATACCAAATTTAATTATAAGGCCTTTCCATTTAATTGTGTACAAATAAATTTCTATATTATTTTTAGAAAAATATTTTAAAATATCTGTGTAATCTGAAATATTTTTTAAATCTAAAATATGTTTCGGGATCATCGACGCATCCTTGAAATTTCAATAGCTTGTTCGTCTGAAAAAATTGGCACAGCATTACTCTTATGCATAGTACCAATGCCTTTAATTTTGTCGCCTGTATAAACTTTAGCAGGGGCTAGTGTAGCAACCCCTGCTCCAGAATTAAGACTAGGCAGATGATTTGATGTTGCACGGCCGGGCGGTGGCGACAACTTGTAGGACAACGGTTCGGCTGACAGTGCCCGTTTACGTTTTTTGTCCTCAGCTTCTACAGCCCATTTTTTTTGAAGCTCTTTCCAAGACTCGTCTAGGTCACGTGCCTTACGAGCTTCGTCGGCATTTCGAAATTTGACCTTGCCTTTTTTCTTACCGTTAAGGCTAAGACTTGGGTGGTGTAAGTGCATTGACATTATGCTAACACAGTTTGTGGAAAGTCGACGGGGTTAGCAGTGTTTGATGCGTGTGGCTCAAATGTCTTTTGGACTTTACTAGGAATGCCTGTAAATCTCAATACTTGACCATTAGGTGCAATTTTGAGTGAGCCTGCTACTACCCAAATTTGTTTGCCAGCAGAGTCGATGCCTGCTAACTTTCGTACTACACCGTTAATCAATCCTGTGGCAGTATCTTTGCCCCGAGTCCATTGATATGTAGTATCTTTATTAAACCAAATCTGTTCATCTTTAGATTGTTTAATGCACCAAAGTTTCAATTGTGTAAGTGTGTATTCAGCGTTCATTATGAACCTCCTATAGACATAGTATACACTCGGTATAACCAATAGAGCAACCAATGATTTTACCAAACAGTAAATATTATTATGGAACTAGTATATGATAACTTTCGAGCTTTTCAATGTAGTCTTTTGGACTACGAAAATATTTTATCTATCTATCGATCTAAATCGCATATACAAGGTTCTCTTAAAAATATTAAATCTGACGAGGATTTTGAAAGTCTCTTAATAGACATGTTAGTAGATAAAAATTCAGAATATCGTGTCTTGGCTGTTGAAGATTTATCTACTAATGTTTTAATTTCATTTTCTATCTATTCGTTTCCAAAAACTAGTCAGTTTGGATTTCTGATTTTAGCAGGTACACTGCCAACTGATAATTCTGTACCCGGAAGTGGCAACACCGGTGCAGTTGCATTATTAACATTGGGTGTTTTAATTGGAGAAAGTTTAAATGTATTTGATATTTTTATGAGTGTTAAGATATCTGCTTATCTTCCTTTATGCCGCCTTATTAATTCACATGAAATTAATTCCGGCAAAGAAAACAGAACATACTGGCTGCTACATAAAATAGTACATCCCACTGACGGCCTAACTACTACTATTGAAAAGTACTTGTTAGGACATTCATTAGTTAACAGAATATATCCAGTTGCAATAGTGCATCTCAGTGTTAAAGAAAAGTTTAGAATAGCACACTATAAACACAATTTTAATGTTTCTGAAGAAACACTAATGAGATGCACAGTTCCGGGTTACGCCTGTTCTACTTCAACAATAACGTCACTAGGAACTAGTTCTTGAATAACCTGTTCTAGGGTTGCTGGTAAGTCAGCAAATGTATTGCCGTCACCGCCACGATCTCTAACTAGTTGACTTAGTTTAATTACAAAAATAGTTTCTTGAATTTTAGCCATTTGTTTTATCCTCTGCAACATATTTTTCCAATGCTGCTTTAAATTGGTCTTCAGTTAGACCGTGCCATCCGATGCACTTACCTGTTGGGCTACGGCCGCAACCGCATTGTCCAATTTTACTTTCATCTTCTTTAACTCTTACCTGCATATCTTTCTTCCTAAAAATTGCATCGTAGTTTGTACTAAATGCTTTTAAATCTGTAGGGCGTTGTCTATCGCCCTTACCACCATGACCCATATTATTCCTTTGTTCCAAATGCCACTGCTACGACTAAGTCGTCTTCGTGGCTAAGTGTCATTGTATAGTTATACTTTAAGGTATTATTGATATCCACGATCTTGGGTGCAGAATTCTGCGGAAACAAAACTCTAACCTGATCGCTAGTAACTCCACCACCTTCTGCTTTATAAACTGCTTCAAGACAAGCCCAGGTTTTTGCAGCCGCAAGAGCAGTAGCACCGTCTACATTGAAACGTTTAATAAAACTTTCTAGATTCTCCATTTTTTCGAATCTAGAAATACGGGTAATGTCTATGCCTATCATAATATATTATACATAAAAAAAGGCTACCGAAGCAGCCTTTTAGTTATCAAAGTTAAGATCAGAACTTAACTTTTAGTCCAGCAGTAACTGTGTTGCCGTCAAATGCGTTAACACGGTCTTGCCCATATTGGCGACGTGCGTCAACTGTGAGGTCAACAGTCTTGCTCAACGGAACACTTGCACCAGCACCTACGGTGAGTGCGTAACCGTTAACTGCACCGCTGTTGTTGAGATGTGCAACACCAATTTTTGGAGTCACAGTAACAGGGCCAAATTTTGCGATATCGTAGCCAGCAGTTAGGCTCAATCGATCTTGGTCGTTGACTTCCTTAGTGAAACGCTCAAATCCAGCAGTGACACCAACTTTGCCAAACTTCTGACCTAGTGTAATACCCATGCCGTTTGTGTTTGTACCTGTGTACTCACGTGCAGTTGTTACACCAACTTCTAATGCGGATGCAGACACTGCTGCTAGGGCGATTAGAGATGCGATTGCGATTTTCTTCATTTTTAGTTTCCTTTAAAATAGATGATTAATTCATCATCTACTATTATATATCAGTAGTAGCACTAATGTCAACTAAATCTGAGTTTTGTTTTGCCAAAAGAAAACCCACCGAAGCGGGTTTACTGCTGACTACTTATCACATTGTACGCCGTCAGCCGGCGAGTATTTTACTTAATCTGTGTCCAAACACGCTCACGGATCTGTTTTGTTAATGCGTCTGGTAATGCCACATAGTCTAAGTCCGCAGCATCTTTCTTACCATTCTTAAATGCCCAGTCAAAGAACTTCAATACTTCATCACTGTTGGCTTTGTTAGCAGGGTTCTTGTACATGATGATGAAACTAGCCGAACTCACTGGCCAAGCATTAGGATTCTTTTGATCTACAATGCTTAGTCCCATACCAGGCACTGAGAACCAATCAGCACCATCTGCGGCTGCGGCAAATGTTACGTCATCTGGACTAACATACTTGCCCGATTTATTTTGTAGCTGTAGGAATACCATGTTGTTCTTTTTAACATAAGCATACTCTACATACCCGATAGAACCCTTGATGCGGTTCACGTTGGCAGCAACACCTTCATTGCCCTTGCCACCTACTGATGCGGCTGCTGGCCATTTGACTGCGGCTCCACGACCTACACGTTTCTCCCATTCAGGGCTTACTGTAGCAAGATAGTCTGTCCAGTTAAATGTAGTGCCACTTCCGTCAGCACGATGTACGATAGTTATTTCTGAGTCAGGTAGTTTCTTACCTGGATTCAATGCTTGAAGTTTAGGGTCATTCCATTTGGTAACGTTGCCCATGAATACATCTGCCATTACAGGACCAGTAATCTTTAATTCGCCGGGTTTGATACCGTCTAGGTTAACTACAGGCACAGTTCCTCCGATAATGGCCGGGAATTGAACTTGCCCGTTCTTGTCTAAGTTTTCTCCGCTTACTGGAGCATCCGTTGCACCGAAGTCAACGGTCTTTGCGTTGATTTGTCTAATACCACCTGAACTACCGATACTTTGATAGTTTAAACTGTTGCCAGTGGCTTTCTTATATCCCTCAGCCCATTTAGAATAGATAGGCATAGGAAATGTTGCACCTGCTCCTGTAATGTCTGCGGCTTGTGCGGATATTGATACTGCTGCTAATAAAATTGCAAGTAGTTTGTTCACTGTGTTCTCCTTGTGTGACAATAATATTTAAACACAATATGATTACAATATGATTACAATTTGAAATATTTTTGCCAAAAAGAAACCCGCCGAAGCGGGTTCTGAGTTTCTGTTGCGAGGTATGTCTTACCCCAGGCTGCGTTTAGGCGGCCAATGCGTAAACTGAATCGTTTGCATTTAAAGGTTTTGCTTCTTCGACCGGGAATCCCCAATCCTAACGGCTTCTACATTGCCGGACTGTCCATTTCATTACTCTTGACCCAATCGATCCTGTGTCAGGCCCATCAAAAATAGACATGAAAATAAATCAATCCTATCAATAGTACTACTGCTATTACATAAGCTGGCTTCATCATATCTCCTTTTGGTGGACCTGGCGGGCACTGCCCCCGCGTCTTGAATCCTTTTCAATCTACTTCATACAATCTTAACTTAAATTATACTGCATTTTGACGAGGCTGTCAAGAAGTCCTCGCCTAACATGTCTAGCTGGACTATGTCCAGATGCTTAACAGGCAATATTATTTATGGTCAACCAAATAGTAACCCGGGTATTTTTACTTTTGGTTTAGTAATTTCTTTCTTTACCTGTTTGAAATAATTATAACCTAAATTTTTATCAAACTGTTCCCATGTATAAGCAAAGAACGGTTGAATAGTCATTGCAGTCGAAACATCAGGTCTGTGTGCATTATCATTATAAAATGCCAACATCTTTAGAAATTGTTTATCAGCTAATAAATG